>Ga0172379_10006416_pt1 | contig 15773 bp, 11 predicted proteins | sample GrowelOW334metaG_FD_119756 | JGI IMG/M metagenome (GOLD analysis project Ga0172379, IMG submission 119756) | Groundwater microbial communities from an aquifer near a municipal landfill in Southern Ontario, Canada - Groundwater well OW334 metaG | ecosystem: Environmental > Aquatic > Deep... | reverse complement strand
ATGACCGAATCCAGTTGGATCATCGCTTTCCCGATCTGATCGACGCCGCTGCTCTGCTCCCTGCTCGCCGAGGATATCTCCTGGACGAGTTCGGCGGTTTTCCGGATATCGGGAACGATGCGCTGGATGATGGAACCCGCGTTCGCCGCCTTTTCAACGGTAGCTTTCGATAGCTTGGTAATCTCCGACGCGGCCATTTGGGAGCGTTCCGCGAGTTTCCGAACCTCGCTCGCGACGACCGCAAAGCCCCTTCCCGCTTCTCCGGCCCGAGCCGCTTCGATCGCGGCATTCAGAGCCAGCAGGTTGGTTTGTCGGGCGATCTCCTCGATTATGCTGATCTTTCCCGCTATCTCGTTCATTGCGGCAACCGATTCGATGACCGACGCACCGCCTTCCTGCGCATCTTGGGCCGCCTGAGCCGAGACGCTTTCGGTAGTCTGCGAGTTATCCGAATTTTGGCGGATCGTCGCCGCCATTTCCTCCACCGAACTGGAAACTTCCTCCGCGTTCGCGGCCTGCTCGGTCGCACCCTGGCTCATCTGCTGCGCCGTCGCGCTGATCTGCTTGCTCCCCGAAGCCACATTCTCCGTTGACGACTGGATCCCTACAACGATTTCGGAAAGCCTAGCGACCAAGTCGCGGAACGCGAGCGACAGGCGCCCGATCTCATCGGATCGTTTTGCGTGGGCTTCCGGCACCCTGATGTCGAGATCGCCATCCGCCAGTCGGCCCGCGAGAACGGTAACCTCGGAGAGCGGAATGCTTATCGATCTGGCCATAAGAATCGCGAGCAGAGCTGAGATAAGAATACCTATACCTAAGAAGACGATCATCAACAATTTCGCCGAATTGGCAAGGCGCGTATTGTCATCCGAAATAGCGTTCGCTTCCTTGATTTTGTAAAGCGACAGCTCTTCCAGTTTTGCCAACCGTGCGGAAAAAACAGGCGCGGCCTCACCGTGCAGCAACGCAAGCGCCTCCGCGTTGCGGTTTTGACCCGCCGCCTCAAGCATTTTGTCGAAAAGCGGAGAGTATTTCGTGGTCAGCTCGGCATATTCCTTGAGCATCCGCTTGTCCGCTTCTCCGGACATGGCCAGCTCCAGCAAGACCGCCGAAGCCGCGGTGCTTTTCCGCAGATCGGCGATATCCTTGAGGTATTTCTCGTTGAGCTTCACGTCCTCGGTCAGCATCAAATCGCGCATTATCCACTGGGCTTTATTAAGCTTTTCCTGGATGGAACTCAATTCGGCCAAGGCTTTCACGCCTTTTTCAAACATATGCGTATCCGCGGCATCAATGTTTCCGATTTGGACAAAACCGACGATCCCTACGGCGACGGTGACGGCTAATGTAGCCGAAAAAGCGAACAAGAGCTTAGCCCCGATGTTCAGTTTCATTATCTACCCCTTCGGTTCTGATAAACGGCATGGGAGCGGCGCGGTCAGTATTGGAACGACAATCTTTTTAAAATCGCGGTGCAGGCAATAAGCCGCGCTGGGCGGATAGAACCTTATTTAACTATAGGTGATAGCCGGGTGAGCGTCAAACACGGCGGTAAGCCTCTTTCACGCGGCCCCAACCTCAACGAGAAATGGAAGGCTGCGCCTTTAACCGTTCTGTTCCCGCCGGCTAGAAAACCCCTTCGCCTTCCCGCCTGTCCTCCGCGAGAATTTTCGCCAGAACGTCAATTCCCCGTGAAAGATCGTCGAAAGTTTCCGGGCCGGATAACGAGAGGCGAACCGCCGCGGGCGCGTCTTTTCCGACCGCGAATTTCTCGGCGCAAAATACGCGGACACCGGCGGCGGCCGCCGCCAGCTCGAACTCCTTTCCCGTCCAGGGCCGCGGCAACTCGAGCCAGCCGAAAAAACCGGATGGAGGACAGAGGAATCGCCGCGCGCCGAGTTTTTTCATGGCCAGAGAAACTCTCCGGCGAGCCTCCTCCCTTTTGGATCGCAGGATCGCCTCCACGCTTCCGTCGGCGATGATTCCGGACACGATGGCGGAACAGAAGGGAGAAGCCATCCAGACGGAAGCAAGAATGGCCCGTTCAAGGGAAGGCCGCCATCGCGCGGGGGCCGCGAGAAAAGATACGCGGAGGCCGGCACCGAATACTTTGGAAATGCCGCCGAAAAAGAGCGCGTTGTCGGGAAGACGCGCGCTCAACGCGGCATTTCGCTTCTCACTCGTATCCGCGTACGCGTCGTCCTCAAGAAGAATCAGGTCGTATCGCTCAACGATGACGGCGATCGCCTCCCTCCGATCATCGGGAAGCGAGGAAGTCGTGGGGTTTTGGAAAACCGGCATGAGATACAAGGCGCGGAGCGCTTCCCTTCGGCACGCGGCCTCAAGCGCGTCCGGCAGCATCCCCGCCCCATCCATTTCGATCGAGACAAGCCGTATGTTCAGCATCGAAGCGACGGTCTTGAGGCCCGGATACGTGAGAGCATCGACCGCGATTCGGTCGCCCGGTTTCAAGAGCGCCATCAGAGCGCAGGAGAGTCCGTTCTGCGTTCCCGAAGTCACCAGGATATCGTCGGCCGTCGCCGAAAGGCCGTATCGGTTGACCCATGCCGCTCCTACCGCGCGGTGTTCCTCTATCCCCTTCGGATCCGAATACCGCAGAAAACGAGGGATATCCATCGATATCACGTTCGCGCGAAGGGCGTCGGCGATCCGCTCCTCAAGGGAGTAAAGCGGCAGGACAAGTCCCATTTCAAGCAATTCCGAGTCGATCGGGTCGCCCCGGACAAGGGGGACGGAAACGCCCACGTCAGCGGAAACGAAGGTTCCCCTGCCGACGGTTCCCGACAGCAGGCCTCGTCGTTCGCTTTCTTTATAGGCCCGCGTAACCGTGCTCACGTCGACACCGACTATGCCTGCCAGCTCGCGGTGCGTTGGTAATCTGGCCCCCGGAGCGATCGTCCCATCGGCGATATCCCGCTGCAACGCGTCGGCGATAGCGAGGTAGAGCGGCCTATCGAAGTCGATATCGCGTGGTCGCCACATCGGCGTCTCCTGTCTCCCAAATGTATTGCATACAAGATTAGTATTGACTGCATACAAAGTCAATTCCATACTGGGTCATGGAGAATATATGCCCAACTTGAACCAGATCGGCGAACAACTTCGAAAACATGTCGGCGACCGCGATCTCTTCGAACTGGCGAAAAACCGCGCGCTCGACTATATGGAATCAGTCAATCAGCGGAAAGTATTTCCGTCGGCGGAGGCTGTGGCGGGGCTTGCCGCGTTTCAAGAAAACCTGCCGAACGGTCCTTGCGAACCGCGGATGATCATCGACCTCCTCTGCGAAAAAGGGTCTCCGGCAACCGCGGCCCAGACCGGCGGCCGATATTTCGGGTTCGTCAACGGCGGGATTCTTCCCGCCGCGCTGGCCGCGAAATGGATAGCCGACGCGTGGGATCAGAACGCGGGTCTCTACGTGATATCGCCCGTCGCGTCGGTTCTGGAGAACGTCTGCGAACGCTGGCTCGTCGATCTCCTCCATTTGCCCGAAGGCACGGCGGCCGGTTTCGTCGGGGGAACCTCGACCGCGACCTTGTGCGGACTCGCGGTCGGCAGGGACGAGCTGCTGCGGAAAGCCGGTTACGACGTCGGCGCGCGCGGCCTCTTCGGCGCGCCTGAAATAAAAGTCATCCTCGGCGCCCAGGCGCATTCGACGGTGTACAAGGCGCTTTCCATCCTCGGGCTAGGCCGCGAACGGGTGATATCGGTCCCGGTTGACGACGAAGGCCGCATAAGACCTGAGTCGGTGCCGGAACTGGATGACCGCAGCCTCCTTATTCTCCAAGCGGGTAACGTGAGTACGGGTTCCTTCGATCCCTTCAAAACGCTGTGCGAAAAAGCCCGGAAGGCGGGCTCCTGGGTACATGTAGACGGCGCCTTCGGCCTCTGGGCCGCCGCGTCGGATACCCGGCGAAAACTCGTCTATGGAGTCGACGGGGCCGATTCGTGGTCGGCCGACGCGCACAAAACGCTGAACGCCCCCTACGACAACGGCGTCATCTTCTGTCGGGATCGCGAAGCGTTGATCAGATCGATGCGCATGTCGGGCTCCTATATCGCCTACAGCGAAAACAGGGACGGCATGATCTACACCCCCGACATGTCGCGGCGCGCCAGATCCGTGGAGCTGTGGGCGACGCTCAAGGCGCTCGGCCGTTCGGGTGTCGGAGCCCTCGTCGACCAGCTGTGCGACAACGCCCTTCGGTTCGCCGACGGGTTACGGGCCGCGGGTTTCATCGTGCTCAACGACGTCGTATTCAACCAAGTGCTCATTTCCTGCGGTTCATCGGAGCTTACCCGCGCGACGCTCAAAGGCGTTCAAGACTCGGGAGAGGCGTGGTGCGGCGGCGCAACATGGAATAATGAGGCGGCGATACGGATCAGCGTATGCTCATACATGACGACGAGCACCGACGTCGATCGGTCGATCCGTGCCTTTGTCGAAGCGAGAAAAGGAGCGAACAAATGAGGACGCTTGGAATCATCGGCGGAACAAGCTGGGAATCGACGGCAGTCTATTACCGCCTCATCAACGAAGGCGTTCGCGACAAGCTCGGCGGCCTCCATTCGGCCCATCTCGTGCTCGCCTCGGTGGACTTCCAGGAATACGCGGACAACATGGCCGCGGGGCGCTGGGACGAAGTCGAAGCCGGGCTCTTCGGCGAAGCGGACAGGCTTCTCGCCGCGGGAGTCGACGCCATACTCATCGCCTCGAACACAATGCACCTATTCGCCGATTCCATCGCCGCGCGAACCGGGTTGCCGCTGATCCATATCGCCGATGCCGCGGCCGTCGCTATCAAAGGAGCGGGGGTCCGCCGCGTAGGACTCCTCGGTACGCGTCCCTCAATGGAAAAAGGATTCTACAAAGAGCGGCTTTCGCGGATGTTCGGCATAGAGGCGGTCATCCCCGAAGAGGACGATCGCCGCGAAATAAACCGCATCATTTTCGATGAACTGTGTTGCGGCGTCTTCGAAGAAAAATCAAGGCGCCGGTTGCTCGGCGTTATCGCGGCCCTGCGTTCGGCGGGGATCGAAGGCATCGTCCTCGGATGCACGGAGCTGCCGCTCGCGATCAAGCAAAGCGACATCGATCTTCCCCTCTGGGACACCATGGGACTCCACGCTGGAGCAGCCGTCGATTTTCTCGCGGGCGAGTGATATTCTTTGTCCTCTTTTCACGCTTCCCCAACCGGCAACGAAAAATGAAAGGTCGCGCCTTTGTTCGTTTCGCCTTCCGCCCAGACTTTCCCGCGGTGCCGAAGAATGATCCGCTGGACTATCGCGAGCCCGACGCCGGTACCGGGAAACTCTGTCTGACTGTGCAGACGTTGGAAGACACCGAACAACTTATCGGCGTAGTCCATATTGAAGCCGGCTCCATTATCGTTCACCGAATACACGACCCCATCGTCCCTGAGTTCCGAGTTTACTTCGATTTGCGCTTCCGTTTTTTTTGAAGAATACTTGACGGCGTTCCCGAGCAGGTTGACCCAGACTTGGCGGAGGAGAGCCGGATCTCCGATCGCCGGAGCCAGGTGATCCAGATTAAAAACGATTCGCTCACGGTCGGCTGCAGTCGTTATTTCCATAAATGTGGATCGACAAAGCGCCTCCATCTCGACGGGAACGGGTACAAGCGCCGCGCGGCCGATATGGGAGAATGCCAACAAGTTATCGATGAGGCAGCCCATTCTGTCCGTGCCGTCGTTTATCACCGAACAGATTCTCTTACCTTCGTCGCCCAAAGCGGGTGCGAAATCCTCGACTAAAATACGTACGAACCCGTCAATTGCCCGCAGGGGCGCGCGCAGATCGTGGGACACGGAATAACTGAACGCATCCAGTTCCTGGTTGGCGGATTCTAACAGTTCCGTGCGTTCTTTGACGCGTTTTTCCAATTCGGTCGCGTGTCGTTGCGTTTCATTCCTGAGCCGGGCCTGCTCTATCGCTATCGTTATCTGACCGCCCACTTCCACGGCGATTTCAAGCGTATCGTTCGCAAGGACTCGGGGCTTTTCCCATTGCAGGTTCAAGACCCCGATGTGGGTATCCACCGAAATAAGCGGAATGTTGAGAAATGACCGTTCGCCTTCCGCATTGGTTTTCTCAGGCCGGATCTCAATAGCGCCCAAGTCGCCGAACTCCTTATCCAGGGAGGCCCGAGGGACCCGAGAGTTCGTCAAACCGTTCTCAGCGACAATGACGATTCGGACCTCGTTCTCCTCCGGCATAAAAATACCGATGCCGGTTTGCCGGCAGGAAAGGAGAATCCGGACGTGCCTCAGCGCCTTCCCCGCTATCGTTTCAAGCGCTTCGCCGCCCGCCAGAATAGCCAGGTCTATCTCGTGCAGCTTCCGTAGACGTTCGGACTGCCGACTTAATATCTCTTCGGCCCGTTTTCTTTCCGCGATCTCGATTTCCAGATGTGCCGTCTTCAGCTTTACCTGTCGTTTGAGGAGATAACTCCAAAAGGCCAGAGAAAGACCGACCAACAATAAACCGAGAAGTCCCCACAAAAGCCAAATGGGAAGTTCCTTGGAGGGAGAGGGTATTGTCCATTTTCGGAAGGAACGGCTGTAAAGGGATTCCGGATCATCGACCATTTCTTCCATCAGGCGGTCGATGCCGGAGATAAGGTCGACGTTTTTGCCCTTCGGAACCGCGAAAGACAGGGCGATCGGGGAAAAGCTGATCGGCGTGATGAGAACCGGATACTCTTTGGCCAGTTCATTCCCAAGTGAATAAATGCATACGCCCGCGTCGACCGATCCGCCCGAGATTGCCTGCATCACCTCTCGGTTGTCGCGCGTCAAGACGATTTCACAGCTCAAGCCGAAAGTTGAAACGTACTCGATGAAGCCGCTGGTGAATATACTTCCGTCCACCGCCGCGACTTTTTTCCCTTGAAGGTCGAAGATGGTGTGCGGGATGAATTTCTTACCGGTAAACAACACTCCGCTGTCTATATAGACCGGATTTCGGCTGAAGTCGTATTTTGAGGCCCGTTCGCGGGTATAGCCGACCGCGGGAAGTAGATCGATTTCCCCCTTCTCCAGCAGCGCCAACAAGTTGCTCCAGGTATCCGGCACGTATTGCACCCGCCAGCCGAGAGTCAGGGAGAACTGGTCGATCAGGTCGATGAATAAACCTTCGGGTTTCCCGTCTTTTTCAAGGACTAAGGGGGCCGCGGGAAAAACGCCGATCTTTACCGTCCTCGTTTGTCCGCCGAGAGGCAGCAGCGAAACACCGGCGAACACTAGTGCTATGGCTAAAGACTTCGGACTGTGCAAGAGCGTCCGCCTTTATCGGAAAACCGACTTTTATTCCCGGATTTTGCCTGGGTTGTCCTCTTCAACTCTAATGGTAACGAAAGTACTCGTCAAATAATCCCTGTCGGCGATCCTTGACCGATCCTCGCTCTGTCGTTATTATATCCAACATGACGCATTCCGGCGCCCTGAATAACGTTTCCAAAAACCTCGTCTCCCTCGTAGCGGTACTAGTAGTACTAGTAGTCTCTTCATACGGCGGGATATAAGGTCGTTCATACCAATGAATAACCTAAGCCCGCCGATTATCGGCGGGCTTTTTTTATGCTTGAAACCATAGACTGGAGGCAGCGATGAAGAAAGGGAATCTGACGGGGGCGAAAGCCCTCGTGGAAGAGCTGGAAGCCGAAGGGGTTGAATACATTTTCGGTTATCCGGGCGGAGCGACGCTTCCCATTTACGACGCGTTGGCGCATTCGTCCATCCGGCACATCCTGTCCCGGCACGAACAAGGCGCCGCTCACATGGCTGACGGCTACGCGAGAGCAACGGGCAAGGTCGGTGTGTGCATGGCCACCAGCGGACCGGGCGCGACCAACCTGGTAACAGGCATCGCGACGGCCTTCATGGATTCCTCGTCGATCGTCGCCATTACGGGGCAAGTCCCCCAAGCGATGATCGGCAACGACGCGTTCCAGGAAGTGGACATCACCGGCATCACTATCCCAATCACCAAGCACAATAGCCTGGTCCAGACCCCCGAGGACATCGCGCCGAGCATTGAGCAGGCATTCTATTTGTCCCGTACGGGACGAAAGGGGCCCGTTCTCGTCGATATCCCGAAAAACATACTGCAAACCGAGTTTTCTCGGGAGAAATCGAAAAAACTGATTCTGGAAGGGTACAATCCTACGATAAAAGGGCATCCGGGCCAAATCAAAAAAGCCGCGAAGCTTTTGGAACAGGCAAAGCGTCCGATCATAATCGCCGGCGGCGGAGCGTTCGGCGCGAAGGCCCTCACCGCGATCAGCGACAAGGGCGATATTCCCGTCGTCACTTCCCTCATGGGGAAAAGCGCCTTCCCGAACACGCACCCGAACTACCTGGGCCTCTACGGTTACCACGGCAGAGTCGCCGCGAACACGGCTATTTCAGAAGCGGACGTCATTCTCGCCGTCGGCACCCGGTTTGGGGATCGATCCACGGGCCCGTTGGCGAGCTTCGCCAAAGACGCGCAAATCATTCATATCGATATCGATCCAGCCGAAATCAGCAAAAATGTCCCCATTTTTCTACCCATCGTCGGCGACGCGATTCAGATCGTCAAAGAAATCGATGAGCTCGTAACGGAAACCAAGCGGCCGGAATGGCACACTCGGTTCACGGAACTCGGGAAGAGCACACCCTTGCCGGAAGCCCGTTTTGAGTTTTCCATTCCGCGCATACTTGAGATGGTGCAGTCCCGCATCGCGAAGTCTTCAGTCGTGACGGATGTCGGACGCCATCAGTTGTTCGCGGCGCATTGCCTTTCCGTCACACCCGAATACCCCTTCATTACCTCAGGCGGTTTGGGGACGATGGGCTTCGGCCTTCCCGCCGCGATCGGCGCCGCTTTCGGCCGTCCCGGGGAACGAATATTCCTCATTTCCGGAGACGGTTCGTTCCTTATGAACTGTCAGGAAATAGTCACCGCCGCGGAAAACGAGCTCCCGATAACCGCCTTGGTCATGAACGACGCGAACCTGGGCATGATTCGCCAACTTCAGGACGCCTTCTACGGAAAACGGTACGAGTGCCAGTTCCGAACGATAGCTGACTACGCCGCCATGGCGCGAAGCATGGGCGCTTCGGGAGGAACGGCGACTAGCCTGGCGGAAGTGGAACGGGAATTGGATGCAGCCGCGCAAACAAAGGGCCCCTACATTATCGATTGCCGCATTCCGCAGGGCGAAAACACCTATCCCATGGTGACCGGCGGAAACTTGACCTCATTCATGGAAGATTAGGTGAAGTCCTAAAAAGGAGCAAGCAAGTGAAACATACGATATCCATACTGTGCGACGATACGCCCGGCGTCATGACTAGAATCTCGGGCCTTTTTTCCCGGCGGGGCTTCAATATTGAAAGCCTGACCGTCGGGCACACGGAGGCAAAGGGTAAAAGCCGTTTTACCATTGTCGTCCAGGGCAACGACCAGGTCCTGGAACAGGTGCGCAAACAGCTGCAGAAGATCGTTCACGTCATCAAGGTTTGGGACATCGAAAAAGGCGACGGGGTCGAACGCGAGCATGCGCTCATCAAGCTCAAGGTCCAGCCGGAACAGCGCGGCGAGGTTCTGCAAATAGTTACGGCCTTACAAGCCCGGATCATCGATTCCTTTCAGGATCTTTGGATCCTTGAGGTGACCGGAGATACCGAATCGGTCGATAACGCCTTCAACCTGCTCTCGCCGTACAAAGTCGTCGAATCCATCAGGACTGGCAAGATCGCCATTGAGCGTTTTGGTAAATAATCATCACCCGCGAGCCGACCTTTCGGAAAAATGCCGAAAGGTCGGCTCGCGTCACTTCAAGAGCACCGCCTTGGCTATTTTCAAGGCGCTTTCTTCGCCGAATAATTTCGCGACAATGGCCAAAGACCATTCGCCGGCGGTCCCCGCGGCCCGGCTTGTGATCAAGTTGCCGTCCACGACCACCCGTTCATCCGACCAGCGGGCTCCGCTCACGTCTTTTTCCATTCCGGGGAAACAAGTAAAGCGTCGGCCGGACAACAAGCCCAGCGGAGAAAGCACCACGGCAGGCGCGGCGCAGATCGCGGCGACCAGGTGATCTTTCGCGACGGCGCTCTTGATAAGCTTGGAACACACCGTGTCCGCGGCTATATTCGCGGCGCCGGGCATACCGCCGGGCACGACAACAGCGTCCCAGGCTACCGCTTCTACATCTATGACCGACGCATCGGCCTGAACCCGTAATCCGCGGGAACTCTTGATCGTCAGCCCGCCGATTCCCGCGACGGTTACGTCGGCGCCCGCGCGGCGGAGATAATCGATTGGGGTCACCGCTTCCACTTCCTCAAAGCCGTCGGCTAAAAAAACGATTACTTTCTTCGACATAAAGACCCACCCCCCTTCATCCGATACCTATTATATTGCACGTCCTCACGTAGTGCCGTAGAATATGCCGAGGGAGCATGTATGAAACATGTTTTAGTTATTGAAGAATCGCCTTTATTAAGAGAATATTTGCGTCTTAAACTCACGGAAAATGGACTCGACGCCAGTGTCGCGATCAACGGATTGGACGGCGGCACCAAAATTCGAAACATTCTCCCAGACCTAATCATCCTGGACTACCATCTGACCCGGCAAAGCAGCCTTGAGGTCCTTGAGGAAAAAAAACGGAACCCGAATACGGCGCAGATTCCCGTAGTGGTCACCGCGCAGCAACTTGATCAAAAACGGATCATTGAACTGCTGAAATACAACGTCAAAAAAGTCTTCACGAAGCCGATCAAGATCGATGCGCTGTTCAAAACTTTGGGGGAACTCCTGGGCATAGAGTTTGATATGGATCGAACCCCCTGCATCGTGGAAGCTCACGTAAACGACGACATCATTTTCGTAGAGATAGCGCAAGGGCTTAACCGGGAAAAACTTGATCTCCTTCGGTTCAAGATCGCCGAACTTATGGATCTGTACGAGATACGAACACCCAAGGTCTTGGTAATGATGAGTGACCTTAAGCTCGGATTCGGTGACGGACCCAACCTCCAAAAACTGCTTGAAATAATCGTTTCGGCCTCTCGGGCTAAGCACCGCAATATCAGGATCCTCACAAAAGACGACTTCGTAGGGCAATTCGTGAAAGGACAACGGGATTTTTCCGACATCGAAGTCGTTTCAAACCTGCAATTCGCCATGGACGGACTCCTTTCCGAAATTGACCCGAGAATGGAATACGGCGATAAAAAAGCGGCGATTATCGGCGACCGGATTCTGAGCGCCACCGGGGATTCCCGAGAAGAGTCGGTCCAGATGAAATTTGACGCCGAGACGAAGAAAGCCCCGGACCTCTCCGATTTCAAGGAGTCGGGAAAAGTCCTCCGCATAGCCGCGGTGGACGACGATTTCGTCATCCAGGAATTGATCAAGGTCTCTTTTGCGGACATCGGCGCCACGGTGGTGACGTTCAACGACGGGGAGGAATTCCTTGAAGCGGCCGGGAAAGAGGATTTCGACCTCGTATTCCTTGATATCCTCATGCCTAAAGTGAGCGGATTCGAAGTGCTCCTTAATCTGCAATCGCGTGACATAAGCCTGCCTATCATCATCCTTTCCGCGGTCACGAGCAGGGATGCGGTGGTCAAAGCCTTCCAAGCGGGCGTAAAAAGTTACTTGGTAAAACCGTTGAAGCCGGCGGATATTTTCAAAAAAGCCGTTGAAATTCTTAAACCGAACTTCTAACCATGATTGAAACCGGTTACGACCCCTTACGCCGATTATTCTTCGAATCGAGCAACGCGCTAGCTCTCCTTGATGAGAGCGGGTGGATACTCGAATCGAACGAAAGCTTCCGACTGACGTTTGAGGCGATGACCGGACGCGACGCGATGGCTCTCAACGAGTCATTGGTGGATTTCCTGCGTGAACGGGACGCGTTCCGTTTCGCCTATCATTTTTCCCGCCTCGCCGCGGGCAGCGCCCGGTCGGTCACGCTCGACACGTCGTTACGCTCCGGGAACGGCGAACCCAGGTGGCTACGCATACGCGCTTGGGCCATTCCGGAAGACCAGGAAGCGCCGCCCGGAAAAGTGGGCCCCTTCGTTGCCTGTGCCATTGAGGACCAGACGGAGCAGCACGAAGAAGAGAAACGACTCCTTACTGCCAAAGAAACGGCTGAAAAAGCTACCGAAACGAAGAGTCAGTTCCTGGCGAATATGAGCCACGAAATCCGTACTCCGATACAGACCATCATCGGAATGACGGAATTACTCCAGGACACGCAGCTCAATCGCGAGCAGGAAGAATACGCCAGACAAGTAAAATTTTCCGCTGATGTGCTTTTGACCCTGATCAACGACATATTGGATTACTCGAAAATCGAGGCGGGGCAGCTCCAACTTGAAAAAATCGATTTTGAACTTGAACGGCTGGTTGAACAGGCCGTAGACATGATAACCCTGGAGGCCCACAAAAAGGGGCTTGAAATCACCGTGGATGTGGCGCAAGACGTTCCCGTTCTCCTTCACGGCGATCCAGGCAGATTCCGCCAAATAATCGTCAACTTGGTAAAAAACGCGGTAAAATTTACGCGTGAAGGTGGAATCGTCGTTTCGGTTCGCCAAATAGAATTCGAAGGTCGGACCGCTATCAATATCGCGGTCGCCGACACGGGGATCGGCGTACCGGCGGAACTCAGACCACGACTTTTCACCACGTTCTTCCAAGGCGACGCTTCCACGACCCGGCGTTTCGGGGGGACCGGACTCGGACTTGCCATTTCTCGCTACTTGGTGCAGATGATGGGCGGCGCTATCGGAATGAGCCCCAACGAAGGCGGCGGAGCGATCTTCCATTTCACCGTGCCCTTTGAACGCTCCGAATTCGAACCGCAGAAAACCGCTCCAGTCCCCGATACCGATTCAAGGCTTCTGGTCGTAGACGACCGCGCGGATTCACGCCGTGTCATCGTTTCCTACCTTTCATCCTTCGGTTACACGCACATAGAAGAAGCATCCTCCGGGCAGGAAGCCATCAGAAAACTGGACTTGGCGGCAACGGCAGGCCGCCCCTACGCATTTTGTTTCATAGACATGATCATGCCGGTGATGGACGGTTGGCGCTTGGCAGCGGAAATAAACCGGGATCACGCGGTAAACGCGGCGCGCCTTATATTGTTGGTTCCACAAGGTTCGCTCGGCGCCGACGCGAAGATGACGCTGCTCAAATGGTTCAACGCTTACATAAACAAACCCATCAAGAGACGCGAGTTGGCGGCCGGAATCGCCGCGGCTGTGGATGAGGCGATTGATCTGGAAGCGGCGGCGGCCGAAGAAACGGCGGGAAAGGAATTCAAACAACACGTAAGGCCTCCACTCACCGCCTTTTCGGAAGAACCGGCGTCAAGTGAAGGAACCTTCAATTCAGTTCCCGTTAAGCCGCAAACAAACTCCCTCTTCCTGGTTGTCGAGGACCATCCTGTTAATCAAAAACTGTTCGCGCTCGTACTGGAGAAACTCGGCTACGGCGCGATCATCGCAAACGACGGAATAGAAGCGCTGGAATGCGTCAAGAACGACTCCTTCGACTTGATTTTCATGGATATTCAAATGCCGCGAATGAACGGCTACGAAGCGACCGAAAAACTCCGGGAACTCGGTTTCTCCAAGCCTATCATAGCGGTGACTGCAAGCGCCCTCGCCGACGAACGGGAGAGGTGTCAGAGCGCGGGCATGAGCGATGTTTTGGTAAAACCGTATAAACGGCCGGATATCGAGAGAATGATCTTGAAGTGGCTGCCTAAAAAAGAAGAAACCGAAGTCATAAAGGAAGCGGAACCTGAAGAGGTGGAAGATATCGTTGTGCTTGAAGAGTTGGAAGAGCTTGAAGCGCTGGAAGAAAGTCCGGAAAACGAGACGGATCCTGAACCGGCGATCCGCGAAGCGGAACTTATGGACAACTTCCTTGGAAAGAAAGATATAGTAAAACCGCTTTTGGAACGGTTCATAGAGCGGACGAAAAATCAGCTCGATCAATTAGACAAATATTTGCACGCGGAAGACTGGGAAACATTACGAAGGGAAGCGCACACCATCAAGGGAAGCGCTCTGAACCTGGCCGCGAAGGAACTCGGAGAAAACGCTTCGCGCGCGGAGATGGCGGCGAAAAACCACGATGAAGAAGCATCCAAAGTCGCTATCGCGACTTTGGGTCCGGCGTTCGCGCGTTTTGAAAAAGCAGCCCGTACCATCATCGAATCATAGAGTCGTAATAGGAACCATTTTATGAAACTCTCGTGCCTGCACACCCATACCGATTTTTGCGACGGCGTCGACTCCGTTGAAGTGATGTGCCAAGCAGCCTTCGACGCGGGACTTTCGGCAATCGGTTTCAGCGCCCATGCGCCGATGCCGTTTCGGACCGGCTGGCATTTGACCTATGACCGCTTGGACGAATACACGCGGACCGTTCGCGCCGCGGAAGCTCAATGGAAAGGCCGCTTGGCGGTGTACTTGGGCCTTGAGATAGACTACATCGCCGGAACCGGCGGTCTTGCCGACGGTAAAGCGGTGGGCCCCGCGGATGGTCGATTTTCACGCGTAAAACTCGACTATACTATTGGGTCCGTACATTATTTGCGGCCCGCGAATGGTACGGAGCCTTTCACCGTCGACGGCCCCTACGACGAATGGGAACGAGGCGTCCGCGAAGGATACGGCGGAGATGGGGAAGCGGCGGCGGAAGCCTATTGGGAAGCCGTAACGGAGATGATACGCGCGCGCGGCTTCGATTTTGTCGGGCACCTTGATCTTGTGAAGAAAAACAATGGCGCCGGCGGGCGGCCTCCATCCTTCGACCCTAGTGGTAACCGGTATCGGAATGCCGCAAAAAAAGCGATAGAAGCGATACGGGAATCCGGCGTCGTGGTGGAAATCAACACGGGCGCGATGAACAGAGGCAGCTTGAAGGAAACCTATCCTTCCCATGAATTGCTGGAAGAACTGCGGAAAGTCGGCGCCCGAATCATAATAAACGCGGACGCTCACCGAGCGGACCACATCACCGGCCACTATGAAAAAGCCCGCCAGGCATTACGCGCGGCGGGCTTCACTGAAACCGTACTGTTTGAAGGAAAGAACTGGGTAACCGAACCTATCGAATAGGTTCCTACAAAGCTATCTATTCCGACGTTCCTCGGCATTTTTGCACTCAATGCACATGAGCGCATACGGAATCGCCTCCAAGCGCTCAATCGGAATGCGCTTGCTGCATTTCATGCAAAGACCGTATTTGCCTTGCTGTATCCGGGTCGTAGCGGCATCGATCAACCTAAGTCTCTTCAAATCCTGGGCGCCGACCGCTTCGATCATTTTCCTATCGATATCATCGGCGGCGATATCGGCAAAATCTTTCGGATCCATACCCTCGACGATCTCCCGAAAATCGGCGTTACCGGCCATGAGGTTTGTAATGATTTCGGTTTTAAGATCGACCAAGGATTTCCGCATTTTCTCGATGAAGTCCTGATCCATGTCGGTCCCCCTGTCCAAGAAGTCCGCGTACAATGCCGTACCGGGCTGAATTTGTCAACAGGTTGACAAAGCCTCCCGATTGACTATACGATTATAGAAACGTCACCACTGAAAAGCAAATTCTTTTCGCGTTTTCGCTGAAAATGAAGCGTTGTTTAGAATGTGCCGGTGCGTTGAGTCCAGCGAAGGAGTCCTTGTGGCCAAAGAAGAAGCTATTGAGGT
>Ga0172379_10006415_pt1 | contig 15775 bp, 11 predicted proteins | sample GrowelOW334metaG_FD_119756 | JGI IMG/M metagenome (GOLD analysis project Ga0172379, IMG submission 119756) | Groundwater microbial communities from an aquifer near a municipal landfill in Southern Ontario, Canada - Groundwater well OW334 metaG | ecosystem: Environmental > Aquatic > Deep... | reverse complement strand
CAAGAGCACTCAGTATATTTTGCGCCTCTTGAGCATCATTACGTAGTTGATTTGCGGTAGTATTAAAATCTTGTTGAGAAAAACTCGAACTTCTAGAACTTACTTGAGTTGGCATAAATGACTGCTTAATTTCTGCTTCAAGAGCACTCAGTATATTTTGCGCTCCTTGAGCATCACTACGTGCTTGATTTGCGATAGTATTAAAATCTTGTTGAGAAAAACTCGCGCCACTAAAACTTGCTTGAGTTGCCCCAAATGGCTGCTTAATTTCTGCTTCAAGAGCACTCAGTATATTTTGCGCCTCTTGAGCATCATTACGTAGTTGATTTGCGGTAGTATTAAAATCTTGCTGAGAAGAACTCGAACCTCTAGAACTTGCTTGAGTTGGCCCAAATGGCTGCTTAATTTCTGCTTCAAAAGCACTCAGTATATTCTGTGCCTCTTGTGCCGCTAAACGCAAATCTTCTATTTTTTTTAATTCATCAGAATTTGGTACCGGTGGTAAAACAACCGGAACGGGTGGTATTGGTTTTGGTGGTAATGGTTTAGGGGTTGGTTTAGGAATAACCGGAATTGGTTTAGGAGTTGGCTTAGGTTGGATAGGATCAGGTTTCACTGGTTTAGGAGATGGTGGCGGGATTGGTTTAACTACGGGAATGACCGGTTTTGGAACAGACCTTGCACGATAGGCAACTTCTTTTGCTTTCACAGAAAGCGGACTACATGAAGTTGAATAAAGAATAAATATCAAAAAAAATAAATTCTTTATTTTCATTCCCAAGATCCCTCTACCCCAAGAAGAAACACTTCTTCTTTTGTTTATTACCACCAAGTGTAGGCAAGAATCTTGCGCAATCGCTACTTTTTAAAAAACAAATAATTTTCACGTTATTAAAGGTAGTAACTTATATAATCATTAACGTCTCAGAAGAGGAGTGCTCTGAGTTCTTTTAAGCGCCGGATTTCTCGATGCACTACCTGATTGTTTATTCTTCATAAGAGTTTCATAAGCTATAGTTTTATCTAGTGCCGCCTTAGCTGTTTCCTCATAAGAAGATTTGTACCTTACAATTGCCGAAACTTGAACATCGGTAAGTTGCAGGGAATTAAGATATGGTTTAATCCAGTTCTTAAAGGCGGTAATGGATTGTTGTAATGGAATTGATTGTTGAAATGGTCTATTTGAACTAGCCGCCGCATTAATCTCACCAAACGCTAACAAAGAAAAAATCACTAAAACGTAGGTAACCTTTTTCAACCCCATCATAAAAAATTCTTTCAATAATGGATTTTAATAACTATTCACTTTTCTAATAAAAATCTAATAACTATTTAAAGATCATTCTTGCATCATCGATGAAATATCACCGAGTGCATCATCGCCATCAGCAGCAGCTTTTGCTTTAGTTTTTGTATCGCCAGCGTTATAAGTGTTTATCAGTTTAATTAAGGCTTTATTGAGTTTTATATAATTATTATAAGCAGTTCCAATATCTCCTCCTCGTTGAGTCTTGGTAAGTGCATTAAAGTCTGCTGTTGCCTTTTTTTCTTCTGCTGTAAGATCCGCAACTGGTCGTATTTCATCTGAAGAAGTAGCCGACGAAGTATCATCAGAAGACACAGAATCTAAAGACTCCTCGAGCGGAGTAGTTAAAGGTTTCTTCCGCTTTTTAGCTATCAGAGAAGGATCAACAAGACCCGTACTCTCCTTCTTCTTTAATTTATTTGTTGCCTTAACTGCATTTGCCGCAGTCTTTAGACTCGGCTTCTTCTTAGAAGCCGCATCCGCTTCTATCGATCCAGAAAATACTTGAATAAACAGCCACAAAAAAATAAAACTTGTTACAAAAATATTTGGTTTCATAAATTAAAACTCCTCCGTTAATTTTCTCATTTTTTTACTCGTACTATATATCTTCATCAGTGATATCAGGCGTTGAACCAGAAGTTTTTTTCAGAGCTTCATGATCTTTTTTTTGTGCTTCGTATTTCTTTGTTGTTGCTTCAGCCGTATCTATGCTTGTATTAACCGCTGCAATTTGCGACTTTAAAGCCGTTTTAAGTGCTTTAGCCAATTGTGCAACCTCAGCTTTAATTTCCACTTGCCCACTAGATAATGTCTTACTTGGAAGTGGTTCATCAGTAATTGCTGTAATTTTTTCTGCAAGGGAAGCCCCGATTCCTTCGGCGAGAATCGATTGAATGTTTATACTAAAGAACAGCCCTAGTAAAAATAATTGAATAAAGTTTTTAAAATATAGATTCATAGAATTCAGGTCTCCTTTTAAAATTCATATTCATAGTGAAACTACCATGGCTCAGAAATTGAAAGCAATAATATGTGCATGAAGATTATATTTTTTTTTAAATCATCTTTTTTTATAAATAGCTCTTTTACTCTTTTTTGTTTTTTTTTATTTGCTACCGCAGGGTGTCTTCACCAGAGAGGTGAATATAAAATGGAAGCTATCCCTAAAACTTTTCTTCTAACTTCAAATTTTTATTTTTCTCTCTTTTATTTTTTTGTATTTGCTACCACACGGTGCCCTTTCCAGGGCTGGACCAAGGGAGAAATATCCGTGGAAAACTATTGCCATAACTCCATTTTTTCACCTTCAAGCTCCCCCTTTCTCTCCTTTATTTCTATTTTTTCTTTACCACACGGTGCCCCTTCCGGGGCTGAACCAAGGGAGAAATATCCGTGGAAAACTATTGCCATAACTCCATTTTTTCACCTTCAAGCTCCCCCTTTCTCTCCTTTATTTCTATTTGTTCTCTACCACACGGTGCCCCTTCCGGGGCTGGACCAAGGGTATTGGCGCAAATACCCTTGGAACCCGTGCGTTACGGGGCTGCGCCCCCAATCCCCCGCTAACTGACGTGTCGATCTCGCTCAACCGTGCCGGAAGCACTCTGAGCTACGTGCGACACTCAACGGAGCTTCCGCAAGAAACAAACGAAGCCCTGGGGGGGCTACGGCTAAACTTTAGATCCCGCATCCTTCGATACGCTCATTTTATTCGCACTCAGGACGAGCGGGATTAATAAACCATTCAAGCTCGAAGGCCCAAGGGGTTTTCTGAGCATGTGAATAAAATACCCCGTTATGATAACTAAAGATTACTTCATTTGATTCAGCCTATTTTCAATGTTTTATCCCGCTCGTCCTGAGTGTTTGCGAAGCAAACGTATCGAAGGATGCGGGCCACAGCGCATCTTAAAAATAGAGCTGGCTCCTTTGAGTGGCGCCGCAGTTCAGAGCGCGAAAGCGCGGTTGAACGAGATAAGCCACGATACTAGTGGGGCTTGCCCCGCGACACTCAGTATTTATTATTAGCGCCACCCTGTTTGAGGCTAGCAGAGCAGCTTGCTGCGGTTGCGCCGAGTTTGGCGCGTAAAACAGGGGTTGTAGGGGAAGGGCGCCAGTTGGTAAAGAAAATAGAAAGATAATGAAAGAACAAAAAGAGCTTTTGAAAGAAGAAGTAAATAGAAAAACTCAGTGTTTAAAAAAAGAATAATTAGAAATACATTACTTTATTGCAAATAGAAATATTAAACAGATAGAATAAATAATGTAAAACGAAAGGGATTATGAAAAAGTTACTCCTTATCCTCATACTTTTTACTTCTTCAGCGCCTCTTTTTGCGCGTTTTTATAACCTCGGGGGAAGGGCTGCCATAGCACGAATCCGAGCAACCGATCGACGCGTCGCAGAACATAAAAAAATAACCTCAGAACGTGATACCGCCATAGCAGAACGAGACGCCGCCCTCAGAGAACTCAAACTTGCTGCAGCAGGAAAAGGTACCGTATCCCCACAAAGCTTTAAACAAGTTTCAAAGTATTCAGGCTTAAAAATTGCTGCCGCTACGGCTGCTTCTGCTGCTGCGCTTGCAAAAATATATAGTCTTCAAAAAGAAAACAGGCGCCTGCGCAAGCAAACAAACAGATCGCCAGACAGACAAGCAGAAACAACAGAAATAATGGAACTCAAACAAGCAATTGAAACTCACGCCAAAGAAATTGAAAACCTTAGGAATAACGCAAAAAATCACAAAACCAATTGCGACAGACTTTTACAAGAAATAGCTGCAATAAAAGCTGAAAATGAAAATATAAAAACCAATTACAACCTTTTACAGGAAAAATACACCGCTTTATTCGAATACGCCGAAACAGAAGATACTCAAAATCAAGAGCTCCGAGAACTTTTTGAAAAACAAAAAGCTCAATATGACAAACAAGTAAAAGACTACAGAGATGAATACCAGGAAAACTTAAAAGCCCTGGCCAATGCCAGCGAACACTTTAGAACACATGAACAACGCTTAGCCAAAACGACAGCCAACGTAGAAGAACTTGGTTTGACCATGGCACAAATGGGAACTAGGTTGCAGCCCACTAACCAAAGCCAAATTCAATAACGAGGATTAAAAATTGAATAAAAAAGGGATAGTAATAGATCAACTCAATTGTAAAGGATCGTCTATGAAGCTTAAAAACTGTTTTTCATTTCTCGTAATTCTTATCGGTATTACCTCTCTATTTTTTACGACGATAGATTGTTCGGTTCCTCAACCAACTCCTCGCCAACCACTACGCACCCAAGAAGAGTTGGTTCGTATTTTTAGGTCTGAACCGCGAGAAATAATGACCCAAAAAAAACGTGAGCATGAAGCTCTTATTAAACACCTGCAAGAAGAAGCTGCTCTCACCGCAACAGAACATCAAAAGGATATTGACGAAGTCAAAACCGCTCGAGGAACGCTAGAAGCAGCTATTAGCAAATTTAGCAAAGAATCAACAGAACTTTTGACTATCGCCGAACAATCCCTTACTAATTTTCAAAACAACTTCGAATTATTTATAAATACCGTTGCAAGCAATATAGAAGAGCTCACAGGGTTCCTTAATGCTCTTCAAAATACGACCGAGCCTGAAAAACAATTATTAATCAAAAGAATTAACTTCGCAAAAACACTACAAAGTAAACTTATGAATGAAATGAAAACTCTTAGTACAACTCCTATGGGTGAACTTTCTGCCCACATGCACGCCTTTACCGAAAAACAAAAAGGGCTCACCACCTTACTAGAAGAGCTCACTAAACTACTAAAACCACAAACACGAAAATAAAAAAATGAAGGAAAAAATACCAAACCATAAAGGATGTATATTATGAAACGAATCGTATTTCATGTGGTAGTAATCATGCTCCTGGTTACTTGGTTTAATCAACTCTCCGCAACAGAACCAATGCCTCGATACATTGGAGATGATGTCGTTGAAAGAATGAGAGCGCTAACAAAAGAACGACTAGAAGCTAATAAAACAAGTCGTGAAGAATTTACGGCAAAACATCTCAAGGGAATGGAAAACGACAAAGCTGCGCATGAAGAAGCCTTGGCTGCTGGTAGAGATAAGCAAACACAATTTGCTAAAATTATTAATAAAAACATCAAAGATATAAATTGGTTTCAAAATAAATTTGCAATTGGAATTGACACTATAAAAAAGCAACTTCTTCAAGTTATAAAACTCGCCGATACTAAAATGTTAGCATTTGAAACCGCCATTAAATCTGCCGAATTAGACGACGCGGTAATTCAAGAATTAGATAAAGCATTACAACAGGCCTTAAAAAATAAAATGGCAATCGAAGCAGAGTTTAGGGTATTTCTTGATAGTCCCTTAAAAATCGCTAAACAAATAAATGATCCTCTCTTTGAAAAAATAAAAATACTCCTTGAGCAACTTGATGCAATTGCAAAGAATATCGAAGAACACGGAATTGCACTCACACCTTCAGCACAACCTCAATCAGACTCCTCCACCGACTCACCTTCGCCTTCAGATGCAACCTCACCAGCAAAAGGGGTATCAAGAGGTATTTCTCCTGCATCACCTACATCAAGTGAAGAGGTAGTTATCGCTCCTTCCTCTCCCATCTCAGATTTAAGCACACAACTTCTCCCTGAAGGCAGCTCAACCGAGATTTTACCACCAGTCTCTTATTCTCCAACTTCTCCCTCAGCAACTCAATGGAAACCAAAAGGCATTTTGGAAAGCATAAAAGAATGGGGACGGGGTCTTCTTTTTTCCTCTTCAAAAAAACCAAGTACACCAGCAACTTCAACTCCTAAGGGAAAGGAATTAAGCATTGTACCAGCGCAAGATCCTATTTCACTCTCTCCTACCTTTCCTTCAAGTGAACTTTCTACAACGCCAATCATTCCACAACTAGTTCCTGTACGACGATGGAGGTCGTATCAAGCGCCAACTGAAACTCCTCAAAGACTAACCGTACTAGAAACAGCTAAGGGCATTGACGCTGCAGAAGAAGAAAATAAAAAAGAAGACAAAGGTCGCACGCCAGAAGAAACTTCTGAATTAATATCTAGAACCAATACAGAAAACTCAGATAATTTCTCAATGGATATAAATCCATTTTCAAATCAAGGGTCTACACTCCCCCCACAATCAGCCGTACCAGATGAATCAACGCAAGATGCAACAGCCCTTCCACAACCAGCGACATCAACAACTCCAATCCAAGACCCCGGTCCTCAAATTTTATTGGGAACAACCTCCTCTTCAAAACCTCCAATCTCTGGAGTAACAGAAGAACAGCAACTAGAAGAAGATACACAAGAATTAGCATCCCTCGTCGAACAAAAAAAAGCTCAAAAAGAAGCTTCTAAATCTACAACCCCAATTATTTCAACGGTAGACTCAGAAAGAGAAGAATTAGAGCAAGCCACTAGAAAGGCAGAACAACAAGAACGTGATGAAATACAAAAACAAATTACCACTAGCCTCAAAAAAACTAAGGAAATGGAAGCTGCGCGTAAGTTAGAAGAAAAAAACAAAACCCAATCAACAGGTAGCGCTTCAGGAGAAGTTTCTGAAAGTCTGACATTCCGTAATCGTACTCAGAGCGGAGGCTCCGCCTCATCCTCTCTACATCCTAATGCTCCTGATACCGAAACAAATAAAGCACCTAAATTAATAGCACAAGCTATAACCACTCCAACAAATGAAGAACCTAATAAATTAGATGATGCTGCAAAAGATAAAGTACTACGAGCTGCTCAAGGCGGTGGCCAAACAACAACTCCAGCAGTTGAGACACCAGTAATAGCTATAGAAGATTCCAAAGCCGGAGGAGCTCCTGCTCCACAAGATAGTTTTAGAGAGATGCCACTCACTAGGGAAAATTCATTTAATAATGATACTTTTGATGAAAATATAGATCCACTAAATCAATCTATAATTCAACGTCCTAAAGTCACAAAACAAACACAACCTAGTGTAGATTCTTTTGCCGTAGAGGAATCAATAATTCCAAATCCTACCGAATTAAAAAACAATGCAATTTCTACCCCTGCAACTCCAACCGCAATTCCTCAACCACCGACAAAAGGAGTAATTGCGCTTATAAAAAACGAAGATCAACCAAAACAAAAACGTAGTAAGTGGAATATTGTAGGACGAGCTTTTGATGCTATTTCAGCTCTTAGAAAGAAATCTACAAATGAATCACAAAAAAAACCAGCTGCGCCAGCAATTCCCGTCAAAGGCAAAGGACTAAGTACCTTGCCAATAAAAGCACCTACTAATTCTACTCCACGTGAATTTTCTCCGAGATCAATAACTGGAACACCTAACAAACCAGTCCTAAAAATAGGAGCTAAAGGCGTATTAAAGGAAGAAAAAGAAGAAGATCTCTCGGCACGGCAATCAAGCCGATCATCCTCATTATTTAGTATCAAAGATAGCCCTACCGAAGAAGGTCTTGAATCAAAAATATCAAGCGATCAAATCTTTGAGCAACTACGACAAGAAGTTTCTAATGATTCTTCGAGAGGAAGATCTCCTTCTGTAATTTCTTTAAACATAGAAGATGAACCAGAAGATCTAGTTGCTAACTTACCAAAAACCCCGGTACCGCAAAGTACCACTTTAGAATTAGCCAATAGAGGATGGGGAAGCGACAGCGATTTAGGGGGGCTCAACAACGATACACCAACAGAAGATACTAATGCTCTCTCAGCATTCCGCCCAACACAAAGCAAAAAAAGAGCTTACCCAGAGGAAATAGCAAGGATTGGAACGGCACAAATTAAACCCAAAGATGCGTATCCAAAAATAACTACCCATTCCAACCCAGAGGAAAAAGACTCATTCTTCGCTGATCAAGCAACGGCCCGAGCCAATGAATTGAAGGAATTAGAAAAACTTCAAACTGATGAACTTGCAAAGTTAGTGGCCCAAGAGCGTGCTGAACGCAAAACCCTACAAAAAGGTCTAAAATTTACTGCGGATAGAGCTTACCTAGAAGAGCAACATCCAAATCCATTAAATACTGCGTTTAAAGATGTAAAAAATCCAAAGGCTTCCGACCTTAATAAAACTGCTGTTTCTAGTGGGCCGGGTAGTAGATTGGGTAAAGCCATTTCAAGCCACCGCAACACTCCTAAAAAACATCAAACTAAATCTGGAAAAGGGGAAAAAATAACAGAAAAAGAACTCGAAAATTTATTAAAAAGCCAAAAGACAGCAAAGAGTGATATGGATAAAGATATCGAAGAAATATCAAGCCGCGCCAGTAGCCCCACCAACTCAGCAAATGAAAGCGTCGACGAATTATTAGGAGACACAAGCATAAGGAGGGATTCGGCAGTAGATCTCGACGAAGTTTTAAGCCGCACAAGTAGTCCATCCCCAGCAAATAAATCCGACGAGTTAAGAAATAAAGCCGCATACGATGCCGGAATAAGGTCATCTGTCGAAGAAATCTTACCACGCACAAGTAGCTCCTCCTCAATAAAGAGTGAAAAGCCTATAGAACTCAGCGATATAAGTGATATAGACGCGCTATAAATAACAACATTTAGAGGGCCTGAATTTACAGGCCCCTCTATTTCTAAAAAGGAATACACCATGAAATACTCATTACTCGCCCTTCTTTTCGCCTCATCTCCCATTTTTAGCACCGCAAAAACCATTGAGGTTGCGGTTAATATCACCCCAGAAAAAATTACGAAAACTACTACCGAGACGCAATACTTACAACCTCAAAATCAAATTCAAACACCAGAACCAGTGGTAGAAAAAAAAGAAGAAATAAAACAAACTACTGCAGGTCAACCATTTTTTCATCTCCATTGGGACATGAAACCAAGTGAGCCAACAACTCAACCCGAAGATCAAAATGAAGAACTTGATGCAATACATAAACAACAACAGGCAGCTCAAGAAGAGCACAATAAATTTATGGCTGAAATACAACAGATGAAAAAAGAGCAAAAGGTTGAAGAAGAAAAACTCATTAATGAACTTGATGAACTCAATGAAGTTACTGAAAAAAACAGTACTCTGCTTAACCGATTTATAACGCTAAAAAATCAAAAAAACACTCAACGATCTTGAGACCAAAAGATCTTTAAACCTATAGATCTTTATCGTTTCGGTTAATGTATTGCCCCACTCGGCAAAGCTTGCTATTCTACCAAAAAAGGTTAGATGAAAAGTTTTCGTTATTCGTGTGGGGTCAAATGCTCAAGAAAAAGATTCAAGAGATATTAATTGAAATCGGCGCTCTGACTCAAGAGCAACTTAATCCAGTCCTTGAAGAACATAAAAATGCCGGTGAACTCATTGGGTATGAACTGATCAAACAAAACATCATTACTAAGACTGATCTCGCTAAAGCGCTTGCCATACAAATGGATCTTCATTTTATTGAAAAAATATCTGAGCAAATGGCTAACCCACAACTGTTAAGCAAAATCCCTTTAAAATTTTTACGTCAACACGCGGTCATTCCTATCATCTTTGAAGGACGCAAAACTATTTTGACCGCTAATCCGCGCGACCTACAACCCTTGGATGATCTTTCACTGCTTATGGATGGCGACGTTGCATACGCTGTTGCAACCGAAGATTTGATTCTTGATACCATTAATAAATATTATCCGCTTGAAACATCAAAAGAAATGGTTAAAGAACTTGAAGCCAATGAAGATGAAGAATTTGAAATGGGCTCGCTTGAAGATCGCGACATCATGGAAATGGCTAATGAAGCACCCATTGTAAAATTAGTTAATAAAATTATCTTTCAAGCAGTTAAAGAAAACGCTTCTGATATTCATATTGAACCATTTGAAAAAGAACTTCGCGTCCGTTATCGCATTGACGGAATTATGCATCAAAAGCTTCTTCCCCCAAAACGATATCAAGGGGCTATTGTTTCTCGTATCAAAATTATGGCCGATTTGAACATTGCAGAAAAACGAATCCCTCAAGATGGAAGAATTACGATTAAAGTTGGTGATAAATCATATGACTTACGGGTTTCTATCCTCCCTTCAAACTTTGGCGAACGCGTGGTAATGCGTATTTTGGATAAAGGCAAGGGAGCCACCGAGCTTGAAAAATTCAATATGAGCAAGCGCGATGCAGACGTCCTCATGAAAACTATTGCGCGACCAAATGGCATCATCTTGGTCTCTGGACCCACCGGATCTGGAAAAACCTCAACCTTGTACGCCATTTTAAATCGACTCAATAAACCGGATGTTAATATTATCACCGTTGAAGATCCCGTTGAATACACGATGAGTGGAATTAGCCAGGTAGCAGTCAATGAAAAAATTGGGCTTACATTTGCGGCCGCCCTTCGTTCAATATTACGACAAGATCCTGATATTTGTCTGATCGGAGAAATTCGAGATTCCGAAACGGCTCAAATTGCAACCCAAGCGGCCCTTACCGGACACTTGGTGCTTTCAACCATTCACACCAATTCAGCTCCTGCAACCATTACTCGCTTAATTGATATGGGAATTGAACCATTTCTAGTCGCTTCTTCATTAATCTGTGTTATCTCGCAACGGCTCGTTCGACGACTTTGTACCCATTGTAAAAAAATAAGCAGCCCCTCCGAACAATTATTATTACGCGCAGGAATATCGGCTCAAAAAGCAAAAGAAATTACTTTTTATGAAGCGGTTGGTTGTGGTGAATGTTTATCAAGTGGATACAGCGGCCGTCTCGCTCTTTTTGAAATCATGGAAGTTGGTGATGATATTGCAAAGCTCATTGTACAACGAGTTGATGCAACCATCATTAAGCAAAAAACTATTGAACAAGGGATGACTGAACTTGGTCAAGATGGAATACGCGTTGTAACTGCAGGGTTAACAACATTAGAGGAAGTGCTTTCTGTTTCTTATATCGAAGGATGATGGGGGAAATAAAACTAATTTCTTTTTAAACTCACTCTTTTTCTTTTTTTTAATACTCTCTTTTCTCTCTTCTATTTTTTTTATTTGCTACCGCATGGTGTCTTCCCAGACAGGGGCAAGGGTATTAACGCAAATACCCTTGCAACCCGTGCGTTCGTAGGGGAAGGCCCCTACAACCCCTGTTTTACGCGACCAACTCGGCGCAACCGCAGCAAGCTGCTCTGACGCCTCGAACAGTCGTCGCTAATAATGAATACTGAGTATCGCGGGGCAAAGCCCGCAATTATCGTGGCTTATCTCGTTCAACCGCGCTTACGCGCTCTGAACTGCGGCGCCACTCAGAGGAACCGGCCTACAAAATAATCTCTGTGAAACAATACACGCGCAGCATCCATTCCTAAGTTTTACCCAACTCAAAGTTTTAAAAAACTAGCAAAAGTACCCCGCATCCTTCGATACACTCGCTTCGCTCATACTCAGGACGAGCGGGCTAATACAGTCAAAATAGGCAGGCTACATTCTTCGATATGCTCATTTCATATACACAAAACAAGCGGGCTAAAATATTGAAAATAAGACAAACCAAGTGAAATAATCTTTTACTATCATAGCTTTTTATTGCTATGCCCAGAAAATCCCTTCGGATTTTAAACCTAAATGATTTATATATCCCGCTCGTCCTGAGTGTTTGCGATGCAAACGTATCGAAGGATGCGGGCCTCATTTGTTTCTTGCGTAAGCTCCAATGAGTGTCGCCGCAGTTCAGAGTGCTTCCTGCACGGTTGAACGAGATCGACACGTTAGTTTGGGCGCAGTCCCATAAATTCTCATTATTAGCGCCACCCTGTTTGAGGCAGGCAGAGCAGTTCCTCTGCGGTTGCGCCGAGTTTGGCGCGTAAATGGGGGTTATAGGGGTATCCCCCCTATGAACGTACGGGTTCCAAGGGTGTTTACGAGAACACCCTGGCCCACGCCCTGGGAAGGGCGCCCGTTGAAAAAGAAAATAGAAAGACAATAGAAAGGAAAAAACAAGTTTGAAATCAAAGAAATAGTCTTAGGGAAATCCTCCCTGCCTCTTGCCCCCTATGAACGTACGGGTTCCAAGGGTGTTTACGAGAACACCCTGGCCCACGCCCTGGGAAGGGCGCCAGTTGGTAAAAAAAAATTAAAAACAAATGAAAGAAGATAAGTGGTAAAATTAAAGAGAAAACCGCAATTATAGAAGAAGAATTGAATTAAGAATAAAGATATTATAGGCTGAAACGCAGTTTTAGAGAGTTACTCTCTTTTAGAGAAAAATTCCCTTTTAAATAAAAATCCCTTAAAAAAATAGATCATTAAACCAATATGCGTTTACTCGGCAAACTTTTTATCATCTGTATAAGCTTTGTAGTTCTAGGAACCGCGCTTATCCAAAATCATCCTCGAGTAAAAAAAGAGCTCTTAGAAACGCTCATTACGCTTGGCAAGCAGGAGCTTGGCCTTGAAATGTCGGCTCAAGACTGTTCGATAAATCTTTTTTTAGGCAAACTTCATTGTTACAATTGCACCGTCCAAGATACCGTCCTTAAAACAACTATTGGAAAGTGTAAACGAGCAACGATATCGATTGGAAAACTCGCTTATTTTCTTCATAAAAAAATTAATTTGTATCTTGATTTCTATGACGGGCAGCTAAAGACTGAACTCTCGGGAAAATCGTTTGATGATTTGGATGCTTATAAAGCGTATAAACGAATAGCGGCGATAACAACGGATGCCCCTATTCAAGTACAAACCGTTACCCTTACTAATGTTGGTATTGAAATTTCAAACGCTATTTCAACCTACGCAAAAATAAAAGGGATAACCACTATCTGGTATGATTCTTTAAAAAATAGTTGGTTTTCAAAAACCAATTGTGAAAACGGTTTTATAAAAATTGCAAAAAAGCCCTATATCAAAAACCTTTCTGGAACGTTACTTTGGCATCAAGAAGCGGATCGTAATAACGCCAACTGCTTTGAGGGAACACTCCATTATCTCATTAATGAATTTGATACAAAAAATAAAATCATCAGTCAGATAACCTATCAAAAAGAGATACAAGAAATTACGGCGCGAAGTAACGCTCAAAATCTTAATCTTAAACTCGATCTTTTCCCTCCTTACAAACTTTCAGGAACCTTCCCACTTTCATGGATGCAAAAAAATTATGAAACTTTTTTTGGACCGGCTCCCCTTTTTAGTGGTGACGCAACCATTAAAACAACTATCAATGAAAACCTTTCGGAAAGCCAAGGTACCCTTGAAGTAAAACAGGCCTCTTTTTATAACTATCCGCAAGGAACCTTTGATTTTACGTTTATCCAAAAAGGAAAAAAAATTAAAACCAAGTTTTATTGGAACCATCTTCTGAGTCGTTTTTTTGGATGTGCATTCTTTGATCTCACTAAAAAACAATGTGGCGCGGTTAATATAACAAACCTCAAAATGTACAAACCACTTAAAGGAATTTTGTATTCAGTCAAACCTAAATAATGTAATATCGCCTGCTGTCTTACTACGGATGGAATGGTTGCGGGAGCCTATACGCTTGATGTTTTTGATGAGTTAACCCATCTTGAATATCCCTTTTCTGGAACGCTTGAATTTAATGCTCCCAATCTTACATTCAAAGGAAATGCACCAGAAGGAACTAGCCTAATTGCCCTCTCCATTAAACCAAAAATACATTTAAAAAAACTGTTACATACGCAAGATCAAAAAACCGCTCTTATTGTTGCTTCAAATCCAAAAAATTCAACCAAGGTATCGGGAAAAATACGATATGATTTTTTAAAACATCTTTTACCCTTTGATATCAAACAAATGATTTTAGGGAAACAAGGAATCATTAGCTTCTCCTGCAACCAAGATAATTATAATGATATCGCTGGAACGGTAGAACTTTCAAAAAGCCGACTCTTTTTGCAAGGAAGCTACAATCTTATTGAAAAAGCAAAAACAAACTTTGCCATTTCTCTTCCTAAAAAAGAACTCATACTTAAAAAACTTTCACTCCACTGTTTTAAGGGCTCCATTTCTTCTCCGAGTATTACCTACCACTGGAATGATGACCCTCAAGAGCAAACCATTTATGCACCCTTCACGATCAATCATTTACTCATTAATTGGAAAAAAGATTTTTATAGTTTTGTAAAAGGCAAATTACTCTATAAAAAAGAGATCAATAAAAAACCAAAAATTACGGCAAGTCTTTTACTTGAACGTTCTTTACTTTGTGAAAATATTCTTTCTCCTGGTGCGCATCAACTCCTCTTTGCTTCAACCTTTGCTCCCTGCGTCAGCGGAAACCAAGCAATTGATCTTGAACTCAAAGTAAAAAGCCAAGAAGCGGTAGCAGCAAAAACTTCTTTTTTACAGACGCACGCACATCTTGATTTAGATCTTAAATCTTGTTACGCAAATGGCGCATTGCAAACGCCTGAACTGGTGGGAACAATAACGCTTGATGGAGGAGCGTTACAATTTTTACGCAATAAATTAATGATTACTCATGGGATAGTTCATTTCTTACCAAATCGAATGAATGATCCAATAATCGACTTTATTGCAAAAAATAGAATCAAAAAATATGTTATCACGCTGCAAGCAACGGGCTCTCTTCAAAAACCTCATATCACTCTTGAATCGATTCCTGAACTTACTGAAGAACAAATTTTAGGGCTCTTACTTGCGGGTTCAGAAAATATGAGTTTGCAGGCAGATCTTCCCGCAATGTTAATGCAAAATTTAAACACGTTATTATTAGGAACCAAAGAACTTCTTCCAAAAACAAATTCATTTTTACGTAAAGTAAGCAAACCCTTACAATACGTTCAAATTACTCCACACTTCGCTGATCAAGCGGGTAAAGGTGGTGGGATTAAGGGAACCGTTGCGGTTGATATTACTCCACAATTTCATATACAAATTCAAAAAGATTTTTCTCTACAAGAAGATTTATCGTTTCAAGCCGAATACTTTTTAACGGATGATTTTAATATTAAAGCAATCCGTGAATCATGCGGCGATATTAAAACTGAGGCTGAAGTACGATTGAAATTTTAATCGAATCGCTTTTATAACGAGAGAAACAACAAAAAACTTTGTGTAAGAAAAATAACTTTGATACTATGCTTCCCTCAATAAACGGGTTACTCAATTCAAAACAATACCAGGAGTCAATATGATTAAAAAAATACTGTTACTCACTCTTATCTTTGGTTGCATTTTTATTGGCAAAGGAAATGCGGCAGGAGCCTCACTTCCTACAGAACCAAAAAATATGACTACTGAAGAAATCAATCGCGAAGTGCGGCGCATCTTACAAGATATGTCTCAAGATCGACTATTTACTCAAACAATTTTTAAAAATATAAATAATGTTTTTGTTGAAATTAAAGCGTCCTCAACGACGGCCCTTTTAACGGTACAAGCTCTTATAGAAATAAAAAATAATGCAATTGAATCCATACAAGCGGCCCCTTTAACTATGAAAGCT
>Ga0172379_10006414_pt1 | contig 15776 bp, 13 predicted proteins | sample GrowelOW334metaG_FD_119756 | JGI IMG/M metagenome (GOLD analysis project Ga0172379, IMG submission 119756) | Groundwater microbial communities from an aquifer near a municipal landfill in Southern Ontario, Canada - Groundwater well OW334 metaG | ecosystem: Environmental > Aquatic > Deep... | reverse complement strand
TGCTTGGTTGCGATTATTCACTGGGTAACGCATGGTTTTTCGATCTTGAGTACCTGTGGAATTTTGCGGATGCTGACGAGGCCGAGGCGCTGCTGAATGGTGCATTTAGGGGCGATCATACCGTTTTCACCTCGGTTTCATGGACGCCCGATGAGTTTGGTACCCTGGACCTGCGTTGCATGGGCAACTTGGCAACCCTGGATTGGCAACTGACCGGATCAGTTTCCCGTACCATTGCGCAGGGGGCTACCGTGGGAGCCTTTATGCTTTGGCAATCGGGAAACGTGGAGGGAGGGTCTGGTGAGGGATCCTCTGCGGCGGCAGACGCTTCCGGCGCAAGCGCCGGGCTCCGCTTGACGGTTTCGTTCTAAGGATCGGTTGCACTGTCCCGAAATAACAACTTGCTAAGGTTTCCCCATCTTGCCGATATACTACGTATGAATACTGAAAGTTCGCGGCGGTGGCCGCCCGGGATCATGTTCGTCGTGTGCATGTTGACCTTTGGCCTGAGCACGGGGTTCCTTTTTGCTGCGGATCTTTCTGTCTCTACCGAAGACTTGAGGATAGAACAGCGTGTGGATGGCGGGTACCACCTTTTTATACGTAAGAAGCCAGGTATTGCATCGGTCCTGCTCACCGAATCCACCCGCGACCCAAAGGGGCAGGCGGACAACTACGCCTACCGTGCGGCTGATTGGGAAGGCACCAACGGGGATGAGGTCCGCGTCATTGACGGGTTGCCCATACCCAGGGAAAACAAGATTTGGTCCCTTATAGATTCCACCCCTGAAAAGGACGCCGCTTTCGGTGAAGCCTTCCATATACGCATCCCGTACATAGTCCATTACGGCTATTCATGGGGACGCCACGGTGAAACCTATGTTTTGGACGGAACATACCTGAACGTCAGGGCCTTCGAGTTGCCCTTCGGCGACTATAGGGCTTCTTTCAAGGATAATCCTTTTATCCTGAGGGTTACGCAAAAACCGCTGGAAGGACCGCCTGAGGGTAATTTCATGAAGGATACGGTGGAGGCGTTTACCGAGCTGGCGGTAGCCGGCCGGGGCGAGGTTGTGTTCTCTACCGGTGCCGATGACGTGGTTCCCAAGATCAGAAAAATCCTGGAAGACGCCAAGGGTAAGACCGTCGACCTGGTTGTTGCCTTGGACACGACCTCCAGCATGAAGGATGATATCGACTCGGTGCGGCGGATGCTCATACCCATGCTCAGTGAGATCATCGCGGAATTCCGGTCCTTCCGTATTGGGATGGTGCTGTACAAGGACTATTTCGAAGAATACGTAACGAAAATTGAACGTTTCACCAGCGAGTTTGGTTCCTTCCAGAAAACGCTGAACGCGATCAGGGTGTCGGGGGGACGGGATATTCCGGAAGTAGTGCACGAGGCCCTATTCGCGGCGGCTACGGGTTTCGCCTGGGCGGCAGATGAGCGGATTGTGATCCTGATAGGCGATGCACCCCCGCACCCACGACAACAAGGGTCGGTGAGCAAGAAAATGGTGGACGATGCGGCAAAAGCCAAGGATCTGAAGCTGAACGTGATTATCCTGCCGCAGTAAGCTTGCAGCAGGATGATGTCGCTGATTAGGGCAAATCGTACTATTGGCCGTACCGTGAGTTGGAGCCTATGCCAACACCCGGTGGTTGTATCCTGCCAGTACTGTTTTTTCCTGTTCTATTTGGCTTGCTCTATTTTGGCGAGCAATTTTCCTGACAATACCTGGAACTGGGCTGGGAGCAACGCCGCGTCTGGGGAATCGTAGCGTTTCAGCAAGGCTCGGAAACCAGCTTCGGCTTCATCCATTTTCTTCTGTTTATAATGGATGAAGGCGATTTCATACTCGGCAGTACAGATATACGTCAGATCACTGCTGAAGCGGTCCAGTACCGCTTGATAGTACCGGATAGCTTCCTGGTACTGGTTACGTTCGGAAAAATCCTGGCCCTTCTGTAAAAGCTCTGCGGGACCCAATTCTTCCGGGATGGGTGCGGGCGCCGACGCGCAGGATGAAATGACTAGAATCACCACAAAAAGCATCAGAATGGAGAAAACAAGAAGGGATTTCTGTCCCTGTCTGACCTGAAAAGAACCCATTATGCGTACCGCCTTGAGCTTCAATAGATGTAGAGTTCGTCCTTGACGGGGAGGCTCTTCTTTAAATCCCGGATAAAATCCTTGGATTCTCCCATTTCCTCATATTTGTCGCACGAGCGGATGCTGCGACGGGCGACGGTGCAGTACTTGTACACCTTTTCCTCGCCCAGTTTCTTTTTCCATTTTCCCGCTGCACAACGGACACGCAAAAAGTATCGTTCATCGCCTTCCGGTCGTGAGGGAACGAGCTTGCAATGGATGCAGTTGGCGCAGTAGATCTTGCCACTGTGCGTATCGTCATCACCTTCGTCCATTACGTCATAGACTTCAAGCACTTCTGTAGCTTCGAGCGTCTCCTGCATGGATCGCCCCCCTTTTCGGTATAGCGGAAAGTTTAGCACCCGCATGCGGCGACGTCAAGTTAAGTCGCAACCCCATGCCACTGGCATTTGGGAATAGTATCGGAATAATTGCATAAATATGCTTATAAAATGTATTGCTTGACATATTTTCAATATTTATGCAAAATCTAGCAATACTCGTCTTCGTGAGGTCGACATGAAAGCTTCCTGTATAAAATCAGTTGCCCCGGATGCCGATTCGGCCCCCATTTTCCACGCTTCACCTTCGTTTTTGGTCTCCCCCCGTCTTTCCATCCGCCTCCGTCGTCGATAAACTACATCAATATCACCTTCCACCAGTCCAATTGCCATCCAGGAGGTGCCATGTTCACCGTCGGCATTATAGGCGCTACCGGTTACGCGGGCGGCGAGCTCGTCCGTCTGCTTTCCTCCCACCCCGAAGTTGGGCGCATGCTGCTTTCATCTACCAGTTTCGAGGGCGGACGCATCGAAACGGTATATCCCAACCTGCTCAAAAGGGTATCGGCCGAATTGCTCGCTCCCGACAGTGTGGTTGCAGGGAGCGACGTGGTGTTTTCCGCACTGCCCCACGGGGTGGGCGAGAAGTTTGCGGTTCCCTGTATTGGGAGGAAAATTCCTTTTATCGATCTTTCCGCTGATTTCCGCTTCGATGACGACGAGGCCACTTTTTCTGCCTGGTACGGGAAACCCTTCGAGCACGCGGAACTGCGGGCCCATTCAGTCTATGGGTTGCCCGAAATGAACCGGGAACGCATCGGGAAAGCCCTCATCATCGCCAACCCGGGCTGCTACCCTACGGGCGCTTCGCTCGGGTTATATCCGGCTCTAAAGCTGGGACTACTTGCTGAGGGCATGGTGATAGTCGACGCCGCATCGGGCGTGACAGGCGCGGGACGTTCGCCGTCGCAGACTACGCACTACCCGGATTGCACCGACTCGTTGGCGCCCTACAAGGTCGGCGGCCACCGGCACGTGCCGGAAATCGCACGCAATTTTTCTATAATGGCCGGAAAACCGGTTCCCATGGTGTTCACCCCCCACCTAGCGCCCATGAACAGGGGCATCCTGAGCACCATCTACGCGCCCTTGGCATCGCCCGGTAACGGCAAAGTGTCGCTGGATGCCGGGCAGTCAAACGGCCCGAATCCAGCGGCACCACGGCCGGCGACGAAGGCCATTGAGGCGAAGGCCGCTGATCTGCGGGAGCGTTGGACGGATTTCTACAAGGACGAGCCCTTCGTGCGGGTGCTTCCCTATGGGCAGACAGCGACGACGCGTAACGTGCGACTTTCCAACTATTGCGACATCTCGATCCATCTGGATCAGACTGGTACCATGCTGATTGTCGTCACCGCCATCGACAACATGATAAAGGGTGCAGCAGGACAGGCAATCCAGAATATGAACATTGTGATGGGTTTTGGGGAGAGCGTCGGGATAGACGCGGTCCCGGTGGCCTTTTGATGCCGCGCGTGGAGTCTGTTATAAGCGAAGTAAAATGGGAGAAATAAGTATGAAACGGATTGAAGGCGGTGTGTGCGCACCCAAGGGATTTCGGGCGAACGGCATCTGGTGCGGCATCAGGAAGAACAAGGGCAAGAAAGACCTGGCCCTGATCGTTTCGGACGCGCCCTGTTCGGCGGCCGGGTTGTATACGACCAACAAGGTCCAGGCGGCCAGCGTCATCGTTACAAGGGAACACCTTGCGGGTGGAAGCGCCCGTGCCATAATCTGCAATTCGGGCAACGCGAATGCGTGCACCGGGGAAGCGGGTATGATCGCGGCGCGCGGCATGGCGGCTGTCGTCGCCGGCAAACTCGGTATCAAAACAACTGAAGTGGTCGTTGGCTCCACCGGTGTTATCGGTGTGCCCTTGCCGATTGAACCCATCGAAATGGGTATCGACAGCCTGATTGCGGGACTAAGCCCGGAAAGCTCCGGTGCCGATGCGGCGCTGGAAGCCATCATGACCACGGACACCAAAAAGAAGGAAATAGCAGTCGAGTTTGACCTGGGTGGTAAAAAGGTCCGTATCGGCGCGATGGCTAAGGGCGCTGGAATGATACACCCGAATATGGCCACCATGCTGGGCTTCATCACCTGCGACGCCGCCGTCTCTCCGGTGCTACTCGACCGGGCCTTGCGGCAAGCCGTCAACCGGTCCTTCAACCGGGTAACCGTGGACGGCGATACCAGCACCAACGACTGCGTTGTATTGCTGGCAAACGGGATGGCCGGAAACGCGCGCATTGAAAAGCCCGACGCGGATTTCAAGGTGTTGGCTGATGCCGTTGAATACGTATGCGTCGATCTTGCCAAGGGCATCGCCCGGGACGGGGAGGGCGCCACCAAGCTGGTGGCTTGTGAGGTAAAAGGTGCGGCATCGGAAAAGGACGCCGAAACCCTGGCCAAGTCCGTCGTGGGATCCAGCCTGGTCAAGGCCGCCTGCTTCGGTGCCGACGCCAACTGGGGACGCATCCTGTGCGCCATGGGCTACTCCGGGGCGGACTTCCAACCCGAAACCGTCGCCGTACGCTTCCGTAGCAGCGTGGGAGAGGTTCTGGTGTGCGAGAAGGGCGCGTCGGTGCCCTTTTCGGAAGAGGTGGCCAAAAAGGTGCTGTCGGAAGCTGAAATCACCATCGACATCTCCCTGCAGGGCGGCAATGCTTCCGCAACGGCCTGGGGTTGCGATCTTACCTACGAGTACGTCAAAATAAACGGCGACTATCGGTCCTAAGGAGGTCTAGATTGGACGCGATCCCTATAACCAACCAAGCAAGGGCCGGCGTTCTGGTCCACGCCCTCCCCTACATCCAGGCCTTCATGGGCAAGACCATCGTCGTCAAATACGGCGGAAACGCCATGATCAACGAAGACCTGAAAGCCGCGGTCATCCAGGATCTGGTGCTGATGTCCTGCGTGGGCATACGCACGGTCCTGGTCCATGGCGGTGGGCCGGAGATAGACGGCATGCTCAAGCGGGTGGGGAAGGAGAGCTCCTTCATCAATGGCCTGCGCTACACCGATGCGGAAACCATGGAAATAGTCCAGATGGTTTTGGCAGGCAAGGTGAACAAGGACATAGTCGCCCTGATACAGCGCGCGGGTGGAAAGGCCTTGGGCTTATGCGGTCTGGATGGCGGGATGCTGCAGGCCGAGCGGGTTAAAAAGGACGGAGCGGACCTGGGCCAGGTGGGTGAGGTCGTGGCGGTGGATACCGCACCCCTATTGAATGCCCTTGAAAAGGGTTATGTCCCCGTTGTGGCGACGGTAGCCCTGGGCACCGGACCGGCCTCCGGTGAGACCCTCAATGTGAATGCGGATACCGCAGCGGCTAAAATCGCCGCCGCCCTGGGCGCCGAGAAGCTCGTACTCATGACCGATGTTCCCGGCATACTTCGGGACGTGCGCAACCCCGAATCGCTGATCAAGGAAATCCGGCGGGCCGAACTGGCCTCCCTGATAAAGGATGGCATCGTGAGCAAGGGCATGATCCCCAAAACCGAGTGCTGCAGCGTAGCCCTCGACGGCGGCGTCAACAAGGCCCACATCATCGACGGCCGCGTCCCCCACGCCCTCCTGGTTGAACTTTTTACCGATGAAGGCATCGGCACTATGATTGATTAAAATCCCCGAGGGATTTTAATCTTCTAGTTTTGTTCGGTAGAACAAAACTAGTGACCTGTAGTCTAGGCTGTAAACTGACCTTTGGACTTGGCTAGTACTGATCTTGTTCCTGGTTTTTGCTTAAACATGCGTGCTGGGAAATCGGGGACGTTCCGCTTCCGCGCGGGCATCTGAGTCCGTCGCGGAGCCAGGATGGCGTAGCAGGACGAAGGCAGTAAGAAAATCCATGGATGGATTTTCGCACGTAGCGCGGAAGTGGGTTGTCCCCGACTTCCCGAGCAGATTAAGTGGAGGATATACCATGACTGACTGTTTCATGAACACGTACCACAGATTGCCGACGATCTTTTCGGAGGGGAAGGGGTCGCGGCTTCGCGATGTGGATGGTAAGTGGTACCTGGATTTCACTTCAGGTATCGCGGTCAACAATCTGGGCCACGGACACCCGGCGCTTACCGCGGCGATAGCGGCTCAGGCTGGCAAGCTCATCCATACGTCCAATTATTTCCGCAGCGATACTGCGCTTGCCTTCGCAGGGGAGTTGGTGGCTGCCTGTACCCCTGCGGGGATGGAGAATGTATTCCTGGGCAATTCCGGGGCGGAGGCAAACGAGGCGGCGGTAAAGATCGCGCGCAAGTATTCGCTCAAAAAATACGGTGCCGGTCGCCATCGCATCGTCACGCTGAAAGGGAGTTTCCATGGCAGGACCATAACCACCCTGGCTGCTACCGGGCAGGACCGTTTCCACACAGATTTTGGACCCTTTACCGAAGGGTTTCTTTTTCTTGAAGCCGGCGACCTGCGCGCCCTGGACCGTGCCTTGGACGGCACCGTTTGCGGACTGCTGATGGAACCAGTACAGGGTGAAAGCGGAATACGGCCACTGGACCCGGCCTACGCCAACGCGGCGGCCAAATTATGCGCCGAGCGGGACGTGCTTCTGATGTACGACGAGATACAGTCCGGCGTGGGTCGGACCGGCAGTTTCCTGGCCTGCCAGGCATACGCGGCACACCCGGATGTAGTTACACTCGCCAAAGGTCTGGCTGGAGGCGTGCCGGTTGGTGCGGTACTGGCCGGGAAGAAAGCGCGGGACGTGCTTGTGGTGGGTGATCATGGAAGCACCTTTGGCGGCAACCCTTTGGCTGCGGCGGCAGGTCGGGCTGTGCTTTCCATAGTCAACAAGCCGGAGTTCCTGGCGGAGATTACCCGCAAGGGCGAGCGCATGATGTCCGCAATCGCCGCGTGGAAGCATCCGCAGGTGAAGGAAATTCGAGGCAGGGGTTTGATGATAGGCGTGGATATCGGACCCGACGCGTGGCCGGTGCTGGAGTCTGCCCTTTCCAAAGGGTTGATGCTGCTTTCAGCGGGAACCAAAACCCTGCGGTTCCTACCGCCCTACGTAATCGACGATTCGGAAATAGACGAGGGTTTGGCCATTCTGAAGGGCGTATTGGACCGGGTTGAGTAGCGGTTCCCGGCTTGAAATCTACTATGGAGAACGTATGACGGACAAAGAAAAGGAGCACAAGATGAAGAAACGGATAGTATTGGCGTATTCCGGCGGACTCGATACCACGGTAATCATCCCCTGGCTGAAGGAAAATTACGACTGCGACATCATCGCCGTCTGCGTGGACGTTGGCCAGGAGGCTGATTGGAAGACCATAAAGCAGCGGGCGCTGGATACGGGTGCGGCCTCCTGCCATATCGCCGATGTCAAGAAGGAATATGTCGAGGATTTCGTATGGCCGGCGCTGAAGGCGGGCGCCATCTACGAGGATAAATACCTCCTGGGTACTTCCACCGCGCGGCCACTTATAGCGAAGGTGCTAGTGGAGTGGGCACGCAAGGAGAAGGCTGTCGCCATCGCCCACGGCGCGACAGGTAAGGGCAACGACCAGGTCCGCTTCGATCTGGGCATACTGGCCTTCGCTCCCGACCTCGAAATCATAGCCCCCTGGCGAACCTGGGATCTCCGCAGCCGGGAAGACGAAATTGCCTACCTCGAAAAGCGCGGCATCCCGGTGCCCATGAAAAAGAGCGATTCCTATAGCCGCGACGACAACCTGTGGCACATGTCCCACGAAGGCCTCGAACTGGAGGACCCCGCCAACGAGCCGTCCCTGGATCGCATGTTGAAGATGACCGTATCCCCGGAAAAAGCCCCAGACAAGGCCGAATACGTCGAGGTGGAGTTCGAGAAAGGCCTTCCTGTCGCCGTGAACGGCAAGAAGTTGGACGGCGTCTCCCTCATCTACGAGCTGAACAAGATCGGCGGCAAGCACGGAGTGGGCATAGTAGACTTGGTGGAGAACCGTGTCGTGGGTATGAAGAGCCGCGGCGTGTACGAGACCCCCGGCGGCGCCATACTGTACGCGGCCCACGCAGAGCTGGAGCACCTTTGCCTGGACCGTCAGACCTACAACTTCAAACAGGGCATTTCGCAGAAAATGGCAGAGGTCATTTACGGCGGACTCTGGTTCACGCCCCTGCGCGAGGCGCTTGAGGCTTTCGTCGATGTCACCCAGAATACGGTGACCGGTAACGTCCGCCTCAAACTCTACAAGGGATCGATAAGTCCTGCAGGCGCAACCTCACCCTATTCGATGTACAATACCAGCATTGCCAGCTTCGAGACCGGCGAGCTGTACAACCACGCGGATTCCAAGGGTTTTATACGCCTGTACGGATTGCCGATTCTGGTTCGGGCGCTGATGGAACGCAAGAACGCGGCTTCCAAGCCCGCAGTCGCAGACGGGGCTCCGGTTCCTCACCACGATGGACTCGACGCGAAGTCCGCAGGTGCCGCAGGTTGACCCTCATTTGCTGATGGAGGCGGAAGAATCCCTGCCAAAGCGTTATACTGATTTGATGGACTGGAAGGAGATGATATGAAGATAGGATCAAGACTCTTCCTCAGTTTTACGGCTATTGTTCTGGTTTTGGTGGGGATCGCCGTTTATAGCGGTCTGACCATGTCCGCAATCTCTAAAAATCTGGACAGTATCTATACGAAGATGCTGCCCTCTGTCGATTTTCTGGATCAGGCTGACCGGGATTTGTATCAGCTAATCGAGGCTGAGCGCACCCTGTTGCTCGTAGACCCGGCGGGAACCCGTGTTGCCGATCTTGTGAAGGCCTACGAAGAGAATTACGCCCAGTCCGTCGAGCGGATGGGCAAGTATTTTGATTTGGCCATGACCGAACCCGAGAGAGTCCTGTATGCCGAATACGTCAAGGCCCGTGATGCCTGGACAGCTGTTTCCCGGGAAGTTCTCCAACGTTCGCGCTCGGCGGATACGAAGGAACGGGAAGCTGCACTTGCCCTATCCTTGGGGAAAGCCTCGGAGATGTTCGGTGCCATGCGGGATAAGATCAACGCCCTGGAGGAATTGGTCCTTGCCAATGCCGCGAGTCTGAGCGAGGCTTCGCGGAAATCCTTTGGAGCGGCTTTGGCTACCCTGATCATCGCGTCCATTCTGGCAGTAGGTTTCGTCATCTTCCTTTCCTTGCTTCTGGCCTCGGGTATAACCAAACCCCTGGCTGCGGCTATTGGTTTCGCCGGAGCCATCACTAAGGGAGAACTTGACGCAGCCATCGCGAAACAGCATCTGGACCGGGGAGACGAGATTGGCGACCTTGCGCGGGCCCTTTCAGCCATGTCGACCGCGCTTCTGGAGATAGTTGACTCTATCCGTGATTCTTCCGGCAACCTGAACTCCAGCGCGAGCCAGATATCCTCCACCGCACAGCAGCTTTCCAGCGGTTCCACCGAGCAAGCCGCCTCTGCGGAAGAGGTTAGCGCTTCGGTGGAACAGATGGCAGCGACGATCAAGCAGAACGCGGAAAATTCCCACGAGACCGATGGCATCGCCCGCAAGCTTTCCGAAGAGGCCGTCGAGGGCAGCGAGACGGTGGCCGCAACCGTCAAAGCCATGAAGGAAATCGCGGGCCGTATCGGCATCATCGAAGAAATCGCCAGGCAGACCAACCTGCTGGCGCTCAACGCGGCGATTGAGGCGGCCCGAGCGGGAGAAGCCGGAAAGGGTTTTGCCGTAGTGGCGAGTGAGGTGCGCAAATTGGCGGAGCGTGCACAGAATGCCGCCAAGGAAATTTCCGAATTGTCCTCCAACAGCATTGCTGTAGCGGAACGGGCGGGCAGTGTCATTGCGAGCATAGTCCCCGGCATCCAACGAACAGCCTCGCTTGTCCAGGAAATATCGGCGGCCAGCGCCGAGCAGAGCACGGGTGCGGATCAGATCGGGAAGGCCATGACCCAGCTGGACTCGGTAATCCAGCATACGGCCTCAGCCTCCGAGGAACTCGCCTCCATGGCCGAAGAACTTTCGGATCAGGCGGGGCGTCTATTCAGCGCTGTCGGTTTTTTCAAAATCCAGGAGACCCCCAAGCAGGTGAAACCCGCCCTTGCCCACGCCCATGCACCCGCAGCTGCGACGCCCAAGCGCATTCAAATTGAAAAGCCCCGGGTTTCCACCGGTATTACACTGAGAAAAGAATCATCCACCATATCCGACGATGACTTTGAGGAGTTCTGAAAGTGGCCCAGGTTCTATGGACAGGAAGGCTGAAAGACAAGCCGGAAGCGGATGCGTTCGCCTTCGAATCGTCCATACACGTGGACTCAAGGCTGGCCCAGGATGATATCCGTGGCAGCCGCGCCCATACGGCCATGCTGGCCGCCCAGGGTATCATCCCCAGCGAGGCGGCCCTGAAACTTGACCAGGAGCTTGCGCGTATTGGTGAGGAGTTGTTCTCTGGAAGCTTGCCGGTAGACCGGGATTCCGAGGACGTCCATTCCTTTATCGAGGGTGTCCTGACCGAGCGCCTGGGCGATTTGGGGCGCATGGTACACGCGGGACGCAGCCGGAACGACCAGGTCGCCGTTGACTTGCGCCTGTACCTCAAGAGGACGGTCCCCGAACTGCGGACCGAACTTGTCGCTACCATCGCCGTGTTGCTGGACCGGGCCGCCGAAAACACCGAGACCGTCATGCCCGGCTACACCCACCTTCAAAGGGCCCAGCCGGTAACACTGGGACATCACCTGACAGCCTGGTGCGCCGGACTCGAACGCGATGCTGGTCGGCTTTCCGACGCCCTTTCCAGGCTGGACGAATGCCCCCTTGGCGCAGGCGCCCTGGCCGGTTCGGGCCTGCCCCTGGACCGTGTCGCAACCGCCGCCGCCCTGGGCTTTCCCCGCCCCACCCTCAACTCCATGGATACCGTCGCCGACCGGGACTTCGCGCTGGAGCTTGCCTCCGCCTGTGCCATCCTGATGACCCACCTTTCGCGTTATTGCGAGGATGTGGTCATCTGGGCGACCGAAGAATTCGGCTTTATAGACCTTGCGGAGGCCTGGAGTACCGGATCCTCCATCATGCCGCAAAAGAAAAACCCCGACTTCGCCGAACTGGTGCGCGGCAAATCCGGCCGGGCCATAGGCGATCTGGTAACCTTGCTAGCGCTGATGAAGGGGCTCCCCTATTCCTACGACCGGGACCTCCAGGAAGACAAGGAAGCCCTATTCGATACCCTGGATACCGCGACCTCCTCACTTCGCATGTTCCGGGGCATGATGGCCTCCGCCCGGTTCCGCACCGACCGCATGGAGGCTGCCTGCCTGGGCGGTTTTCTGGAAGCCACGGATCTTGCCGAATACCTGGTGCGCAAGGGACTACCCTTCCGCAAGGCCCACGAAGTCGCCGCACTGGTCGTCCGCGACTGTGTGGATTCCGGCAAGCGGACCATTGGGGATAGCACCCTGGAGGAGTTGCGTACGAGATCTCCGCTTATAGAAGCAGACCTGTACCGCGCCTTGGAACCCGCTTCCTGCGCCGCAGCGCGTTCCCTTCCCGGCGGGCCCGCCCCCGTAGCCGTCCGCGCGCAAATCGCGGAACTCAGACGGCGGCTGGGTATGGGGATGTGAACTCCCGGCAGATCGCCCCGCCGTTCCGTTCTGAGTCCGAACCCCTATTTTTTCGGCTTCCTCAGGCAAGCCAGACCCATATTGCGGATCTGGGCGGTGTGGTAGGTATCGTGGGTGGGCAGCCAGCAGAGGGCAGCGTCCAGCGTGCACTCCCAGGCTTCGAAGCGCTCGTCCAGGCGGCTTGCATCCAGACCGGCTAACTGGGTTTGCAGGGCCTCGTGTACCCTTTCAGCATAGTCCAGGGCGGCCTTCCATTCCCTCTCGCTGGTGTCCTTTATGGGGGGGAACGATTTTTCTTCCCACGGGTACGGGGGAACCTTGGATTCGGCCCCCAGGAAGCGCAGGATCACGTACTTGTAGTAGATGCAGTGGATGAGGTTGTCCCAGGCCGAGTAATTTTCGTAGGTGTCGGTTCTGGCCGCGTCCTGTACGGAAAGGGAGCGGCAGGTTTCCATAAGGGTATGCCCGTTAAAACTTTCTCCCCGGAATTCCCGTTCAGATTGTTCATGCAATAACTTGATGCGTTCGGTCATCTGATCCTCCTTTGCGTTGTTCAGACCTCGCAGTTCGCCAGATTCTCGCGCAGGGCATCCTTGTCGAACCCCCTGCCTATGAAAACCAGCGCACTTTGCTTCTCCTCGCCTTCCTTCCAGCTCTTCATCTCCAGCATCGGGCGACCGCCCACGTATTGGAGCACATACTTCCTGTCCTCCGTGTTCTCCTCCATTTTGCCGCCGGTAAAATGGAGGAAGCCCTTTGCGCGGACGACTCCCGATGGCATCAAGGTCAAAAAGTGGCCAAAACGGTCAAGGTCCAGGGGTTTGCCGGATTTGTGGAAGTAGGTCTCGACCTCTTCGTGGTCATGGTGGTGGTGATCCTCCACTTCGAGGGCAACGATGTCGTCGTGGTCCAGGGGAGAGCTATCCACCACCAAAGCGGTGGAAAAACCTGCGTCAATTTCAAGAATACAGGCGTTTTTTTTCCTGGACAGTATGAATTTTCGTACCCTGGCGGTCTCTTCCGGAATGGCGATGTCGGTCTTGGATAGGAGGATAAAATCCGAATACTGAAGTTGCTGGGTTGCTATGGCGAAATCCTCGATGGAATCCAGATAGTTCACGGTGTCGACGATGCATACGATGGCATCAAACCTCAACGTGCCATCCAGGTCGTTCAGGACGAAGGCCGCGGCGATGGGCACCGGGTCCGAAAGACCGGAGGCTTCAAGCAGGATATGACCTATGTCCGGGCCTTTGTCCAGCAGGGCCTTGACCGAGCTGATCAGGTCGTCACGCATTACGCAGCACATACAGCCGTTGGACAACTCGGTTATTTCATTCTTTCCGGCATCGACGATCTGGCTTTCAAGGTTCACGTCGCCGAACTCGTTCACCACGAGCCCGAAACGTACGCCCGGATTGTCATCGAGTATGCGATTGATGAAACTGCTTTTTCCTGCTCCTAAAAAGCCAGTAATCAAAGTAACCGGTATCTTCATGATTACCAGTATAAGGGTACTGGCGAGCTGGAACAAGCCGCGAACGGCGGGTACAATAAGCCATGCCCATTGCTCTTTCTTTTTTTGCCGTATTCTCCGTGTATGGGGTCACGTCACCCTATTTGCCCGTGCTGGTTAGGGGGCTTGGGTACGGGGCTGCCTTGGTGGGCATACTCCTAGGCTTGTTCGAGCTGGCCGGTATTGCAGGTCCGTTCCTGTTCGGCCGCCTTGCCGACAGGCTGGGACGCTATAAACCCAGCCTTTTCTTCGCCTTGGCCTTGGTGGCCTGTGCTGCCATTCCCCTTTCCCTGGTCCGAAACCCTTATATAAGTGCGTTGTCCATCATCGTCCTCGCTGCGGGGCTTCGCTCCCTGATTCCCCTCATGGACGCGACTGCCACCATAAACCTTGGCTCGAAAGGCAATTACGGACTGGTGCGTGCAGCCGGGTCTGTCAGTTTCGTACTCGTCGCCCTGGGGCTCCAATACGTGCCCTTCATGCGACCCGACGAGTCCATCAACATCGGCTTCTGGCTGGTCATAACCACGCTGGCCTCCATGATTGCCCTTCTTTTCCTTCCCGATTCAAGACCCAGGTCCCGAACCGTGCAAGGGCAGGATACCGCTGAGCGGAACAATGGAAAACGCAAGATCATGGACGCAGGTTTATTGGCCGGTTTTACCGTAATCGCCCTTGGCCGCCTGGCCATGGCCCCCATCGTTTCTTTTTTTTCCTTATTTCTCGTAGAGCAGATCAAGTGGGACGCCGTTGGCCTCATGTGGGCAATCTCCGCCTGCTCGGAAATACCCCTGATGATTTTTTCATCCCGCCTGATCCGACGGTTCGGGGCGCCCCGCCTGCTTGCGGCTTCCGTAGTGGCAGTGGCTGTCCGGCTTGCGGTCTACGCGCTTTTTCCCAGTCCGGCAGGAGCCGTAGCGGGCCAGTTGCTCCATTCGCTCTGTTTTGGCTTGTTCCACCCCGCTGCGGTAGCCTTTGTCTCTGCCCGGGTACCTCCAGAACGCCGAGGGACCGGCATGGCGTTATACCTGGCGTTCTGCATCGGCATACCCACGTTTCTGGGGAGTGCCATAAGCGGTTTGGTGGTGGAACTGGCAGGATATAGGGTGCTTTTTGCTTCCTTCATCGTGTTCGCCCTGGCAAGTACGGTGCTGTACCTGTTTACCCACAAGCTGATGGAAGATCCCGCCCGGACGCGCTGAGCCGCAGACCGGATTATCAAATGGCAAATCATACATTGAGAGAGGCAAATTCCGTGGCGGATAACAGCACCATCCAAGATAAGGCAGACAGGCTTCTCCATTCTGTTTTTGGCTTTGACGAATACCGATCGGGGCAGGGTGAGGTGATACAGGCCGTACTCGCAGGCCGCGATGTCCTTGCTGTGCTGCCCACCGGCGGGGGCAAAAGCCTGTGCTACCAGCTTCCCGCCGTTACCCTTGGGGGGCTGTCCCTGGTGGTCTCTCCCCTCATTGCCCTAATGCAGGACCAACTGAGCGCCCTTGTGGAGCTGGGCGTGGACGCGGTGGCCATGAACAGTTCGCTCTCGCCGGAGGATTATCGGATCGCCGAGGATGCTGTCCGCTCGGGAAAGGCAAAACTCCTGTATGTGGCCCCCGAAGCCCTGGGTTCCGCCAGGTTGGGGAATTTACTGGCAAAACGTCCACCCGATCGCCTCGTGGTGGACGAGGCACACTGCATTTCACGCTGGGGTCACGACTTCCGGCCAGATTACCGGACCATCGCCGTCCTGCGTGACCGCTTTCCCGATGCTACGTGCATCGCGCTTACGGCCACCGCCACTGCCGCTGTCCGCGACGACATCCGCGCCAGCCTCAAACTGCGGGACCCCTTGGTGGTGGTGTCCAGTTTCGACCGGCCGGCCCTCAACCTGCGTGTAGAACCCAAAAGCGGCTCAAAAAAGCGCCTGCTCGCCTTTGTACGCGAACGGCCGGGAACCTCGGGCATCATCTACTGCCTGTCGCGCAAGAGCACCGAGGATGTGGCCGAACTCCTTCGCGCCGCCGGAGTCGCCGCCCTGCCGTACCACGCCGGACTCGATTCGTCGGTGCGGGAAGCCAACCAGCGCGCTTTCATCCGGGACGATGTGCAGGTAATCGCCGCGACCATTGCCTTTGGCATGGGCATAGATAAAAGCGATGTGCGCTGGATAGTCCATATGGA
>Ga0172379_10006413_pt1 | contig 15776 bp, 15 predicted proteins | sample GrowelOW334metaG_FD_119756 | JGI IMG/M metagenome (GOLD analysis project Ga0172379, IMG submission 119756) | Groundwater microbial communities from an aquifer near a municipal landfill in Southern Ontario, Canada - Groundwater well OW334 metaG | ecosystem: Environmental > Aquatic > Deep... | reverse complement strand
ATCGGGAAACTGGTATGAGGGATTTCGGTCCCTACCCATGCGGTGGGCTTTTTGTACCCGCCCATGGGATGCATAAAACTAACATGTATCTCATCAATAAAGATTCAAACGAAATTAAGCCTGTCGAAAAGATCACTTTTAAGTCCGCGGGGCTTAAAGAAAGAAAAAATCTTCAGGAATATATAGCGAAGGATCCAAAGTCATTGGGTGAAGGATTTCTTATTATTCAAAAAGAATTTTCCGGCTTTGATGATACGAATGAACGGCTTGATCTTTTGGCACTGGATAAAAATGGAAATCTTGTTGTCATCGAAAATAAATTAGATGATACAGGACGGGATGTTGTATGGCAATCGCTTAAATATGTCTCGTATTGCTCAACTCTTAAACCACGCGAAATAAAAGATATTTTTCAAGACTATCTTCAAAAACAGGGTATCAGCGAAACAGCTGATGTTGTTCTCGAAGAATTTTTCGGGAACGAAGATTTTGAGGAAAAATTGAATGTAGGAAATACTCAGCGTATTATCTTAGTTGCTGGAGAATTTCGTAAAGAAGTCACATCAACCGTAATGTGGCTTCTTAACTTTGGTATCAAGTTACAATGCTTTAAAGTAACGCCATATAAGATCGAAGAAAATATTTTACTGGATTTTGACCAGATCATTCCCATAAAAGATGCCGAGGATTACATTATAAAAGTTGCTTCTAAGAATAGAGAAGAGCAAGGAACTCAAGAAGAATTACAGAATCGATATGCTGTTCGACAATACTTCTGGACTCAATTTCTTAAGGAAGCAAACAAAAAAAATAATCTTTGCGCTAACGTAAGCTCTACCAAAGAAAACTGGATTCCTGTTGCCCTTGGAACGAGCGGGGTTAGTATAAACCTTGCGGTTTCTCAAAAGTTCGCTTGTGCTTCTATTCAAATCAATCGTGGCAGTAGAGAAGAAAACAAACGAGTGTTTGACCATTTTATGAAGCATAAAGAACAGATTGAAAAAGACTTTGGTTCACCCTTAGTTTGGGAGAGAATGGATGAATTGATTACTTCGAGAATTAAATGGCAGCTTGACGGTGTTAACGTGTCTGATGATGCAGATTATCCCAAGATGAATGAATTTTTGATTGACGGTATGGTGCGACTGAAAAAGGCATTCACTGAATCCGTGAAGACGCTTTAGAGAAAATATATCCTCGGTATGTGAGGTGGCTTTTCAATCACGCTTATTACAAGAATTGAAAAAGCATCCGCAAGATCATCGTGCTTTTCTGTTCCAAAATGAACAATCTGGTTGATTAATTCTTCGCAACCTGTTTTTGGAAAGAGAATTTTCCCTGTTTTTATGAGGTTGGCAGTAAGTATCAACCTACTCCGTTTGTCTTGGTTTCCAGGTCTTGAGGTTTCAATATTCCAAATACCCTCGTTCTTAAGTTGTTGCGGAAGTGCTTGCTGATAAGCTACATCTTCAATGACAAAAGTCGGTCGCATTCCATCGTCTGAATAAGATTTGTCCAACACTTTGCATTGCTCAACGGTTTCTGGAAATGTTAACTTTTTATTTATTATTTTAGGTAAGATATAGATTTTAGTATCTGCATCGTCTCCATATAAAAATCCGGGAATCATCGCGGTGTAATCTGCCGTATCTTTTTTAGAGATTGCCAAGTCAACACCAATCCGAATTCCAGTATATTTCGAATACCCATATTCGTCTTTTATGGATTTACTCGGAAGTGTATCGTAATACTGAATCCATTCTCTATAAATTGCTTGGTCTTCATCTGGTACGATATTAAGCAGATATTCGCGTTGCCATGCATATTCATTATTTGTTTTTCTTTTTTCTGTTTCAATGTCGTCCATCGTCGGATATTTTCCTGGCCACATAATTTTACCGGCTTTGATAAGTGGATATTCCTTAAAAATTCCATCGATGCGTTTTTTCTCTACATCCTCCTTAATTCTCATAAGGAGCGAATCTTCATGAAGTAAATTCCCAATGATAACCAAGCGAGTGTTGCGATCTCCTGACGGTGACACTTCGCTGGTATACCACTGATAAGTTTTATTCCTGCCTTCTCTTGTTTTGGTTGATGCGATATCTTCTACGTCATCACAAATGATGAGATCGGGGCGGTATTGATTATGGCGCAATCCGCGAATACTTTGTTCGCTTGAGGCAACGGTAATACGTGCGCCACACGCTGAAAATACCAACGAGCTTGAACCCCACTCGTCGTCCTCTTCTTGGAATGGACCGAGGTCTCCTTTTAAAAGCGCGTTTCCTTCAAGTTCCCTGCGTAAGTTCATCATATGTTGTTTTGCTTGGCTTTTTGTTTGACAGAGAATCAGCACAAATTTTTTCTGCGGTCTTCCGAGTATCGCCCAAATAGGATAAGCAGTGGTAATGACGGTTGATTTTCCTGAACCGCGAAAAGCGACAATGAAAAGATTTTCGGCAGATGGACTTTCTACAAGAGTTATGATCTCGCGCTGGAATGGTGCAGTAGCGTATTTCACATAGTGTGCGAAGTAGAAATGAAAGAAATACCAAAATGATTCTTTTGTAATCGCGGTGCGAACTTTTTTATCCTTTATCATTTGTTCCATCAGATTCTCTGGAATCTGTTGGCTGTAATTTGTCCGTTCCATAATTTTTTATTCCTACATTGTTAATATCCCCGCTATCGCTCGTCGCCAATCGAAGTGCCTCTCTGATAATAGATTCTTGTTCGGGGGTGAGAGCTTCATTGTCGTGTTTCGTCGTTACTTCTATCTTGTCGCGGAATTTTGGGTTTCTATGCCGAAGCCAAAAACTGATAGCTGGCCAGTTTTTTTCTTTGATAAGAGACAATAACTGGCTTTCGCTCATGTCATTGACCAAGGCCTCTCCTTCTTCGAGAGCATCTACCATTTCCGATTCGAAGATCTTGTCCTCTTTTTTCCATCGATAGACGCTGTTTCTTGAAACACCTGATTTTTCGCATGCAACTTGGATGATCGGGACTTTTCTCAGGTGATCAAGAAAAGCATCTTTAATTTTAGTTTTCTTCATGAATGATCTCTGCTTTAATTCCAGTAAGTTTTTCGTATCTTCTCATCGCGAGATCGCAGAAAGCCGGTTCCAGTTCGACCGCATAGACCCGGCGCTTCAATTGTTCGGCGGCGATCATTGTGCTGGCCGATCCTGAAAAACTGTCCAAAATTATATCTCCCGGACGAGTACAGCGCTTAATCGCTTTTTCATGGAGTTTTGGGGGCTTGGAAGTTGCATGTTCATAATCTTTTCCAGAGAGGCGCTTAGCCGCCCAGATGTCGGTGAATTCTTCAATCAAACTGTTTCCGGTTGTCGTTTCTTTGTTGATGATCTCGTTCAGGTTTTTCAGACTATCTGAAAGATACGGCTTTCCGCGTACACCGTAGGTACATGGCTCATAACATTTGGAAAACGCTACGCCCGGGGTAGGGTTCTGTCCGTTTTTGAGCCATAAACAAACACGCTTGTTTGTTATTCCAAGCTCCCGATATAGCGTTTGGATTGCCCAAATATATGTTTCGTCCGACCAGTAAAATACGTGAATATCTGGATTGGACACAGTGAGTGCCGCGATCATGCTTTTCTTTAAGAACTCGCGGTATTCTTCGACACTCCGGCTGTCGTTTACTTGTCCGCCATACTGTTGTTTCCCGCCGATGCCGGAGTTGTAGTCAATTTTTATGTTGTATACAGGGTCGGAATAGACCATTGAAGCCCGTTCCTCTCCAAAAAGACGGCTAAGAACAGTCGGAACTGTGGAATCTCCGCAGATAAGTTTATGCGGACCCATTTTGATGACATCGCCAAGCTTTGTTATTGGCTCTTTTATTTTGGATATTTCGGATTCAAGATCGAAATCATCATCTTCCGCTTCGAGGTGTTCATTCCAGATATTTGCAAGATCCTCTTGTTCGAAACCAATATCAAGAAGCATATCGAGATCGAACGATTTGAGTTTATCGAAATCCCAGTCGCCGCCGACCGCGTTGCTCGTGATGAGATATCGGTCATATTCTTCTTGTGTAAGCAGGCGGTTCGGAACTCGCACATCAATTTCTTCCTCCCCGCGCCCAAGAATCTGTAATGCGTGTATCCTTTGATGTCCGGCGACGATTTTCCCGTCCTTATCAATCGCGGGAATTTCGACGAGATTAAATTTTTTAAGGCTCTTTTTGAGAGCGTTCATTTGTTCGTTCGATATTGAACGAGGGTTCTTGGAGTAGGGCAGGAGGTCGTTGACCCTGCGCCTTTCCGTAGACCATTCCAACTTTTCCATACGATTTTATTAATAACGATTTAATAAAATGCATGAAATAGAAAAACCTATCCCACACACGGAATAAAAAGAGGCTCGATTGGCCGCGATTTATTCCTTGCGTGGAATAGGCATGGTTTTTGAGGCGATACGCTATTCTACTTTTTGCTACGCAGAAATACTTATATTTTTATAATAAATTTATTCTTTCTTTTTGGCAAATCCCCGAAGTATCCTTTTTCCGTTCTTGCTGTGGATAAACTCCTCTGTGTCTTTACCTGCAAATACAGGAAGCTCTTTCGAAAGGGATAAAAGGACTTTGTATCCTTTTTCGTGCTCCTCATTGAGCATTTTTATAAATTCAGGATCTTGAGAAAGCATCTCAATAATCGGGATTGTTGGTATAAATTCTTTATTTCCTATCGGAAAATACATCCTCCCTGGGGTGTTTGTTTCGTTCGCCTTTCTGATCTGTTTTCCTGGAGAAGCGGAAATTTTTTTGTATGCGGTATGAAAAGTAAGATCAGTAATTTCTATAATCCTATACTTTTCACCCTCCTTTTTTCCTTGAAAAGGATGAATTTTCCATACAGGAATCATGCTTTCATTATTGTTCGCATTTTCCATATCCTTAGTATACTCTATCTATTGAAGATGTAAAGAGTGTAAAACAATGTTACGCGAAATGTTTGCAGCTGGGAGAAAAATTTGATATAATAGAAACATGCACAAAATACAAGCTGAATTACTTAATCTCATAAAGCACCAAAACATGGGTGCTTTGAGCTTGCGTCAAATCGCCAAGCTTGTCGGGGTAGAAAATAAGCCCCAAATCGTCAAACACCATCTACAGCAACTCGAAAAAGATGGTCTTATTCAACTAAATTTAAGCGAGGGTATAATAAAACCGACTGATCGTGGTTTTATCCGAAGCGCCGCCTCATCACTGTTTTACTCGCTCCCCATTGTCGGGATGGCCAACTGTGGTCCGGCGACAATATTTGCCGATGAACGAGTTGAAGGATATCTTAAGGTTTCCGCCGGATTGCTCCCTCGGAAAAAGCAGGATTTATTTGTTTTGATCGCGGAGGGACCATCTATGAACAAGGCCGAAGTTCGCCCAGGTCTTACCATTGAATCGGGAGATTTTGTTGTTGTCGATAGCTCTTGTTCATCACCCAAAAATGGAGATATTGTAGTTGCGGTGATTGATGGAATGGGGACGATTAAACGATATAAGAAAGATAAGGAACGCGGGTATATTATACTTGAAGCGGATTCAACTGAAAAGTTCCACCCAATATTTATTCATGAGGGCGATGATTTCGTTATAAGCGGAAAAGTCGTTGATATTATTAAAAGACCTAAATAACGAAAATATGTCGTCAAAAATAGAATTTTTCCCGGTGGACAACGGAGATATGACTCTCATTAGTCTTGAAAGCGGAAAAAAAATATTGATAGATGTTCACATTCGAGATATCTCCGCGGATGAAAATATTCCAGATGTGGCAAAAATGCTTAGGGAACGCCTTAGTCGCGATTCAAACAATCGTTTGTATGTTGACGTGTTTTTACTCAGCCACCCAGACAAGGATCATCTTGGTGGTTTATCTGATAATTTTCATTTAGGTTCTTTAGAGACGTGGAATGAAGATGAGGACAAAATTATTATTCGTGAAATGTGGTCATCCCCAATAATTTTTCGTCAAAAATCAAGAGTTTCAGACCAACAAGGACTGGCGCAAGATGCTATGGATTGGTGGAATGAAGCTCGTCGTCGCATAAAGGCGTATCGAGACAATGATGGTTTACTTGATGGAAATCGAATTCTTGTTCTCGGAGATGATATAGAAGAGAAGACAAAAGGATTGGATGACATCCGTATTGCCGTTGGAGATAGTTTTAATACAATATGTGGTACAGAAGATAGTACTTTTTCCGCTGATTTATTTGGACCTATTCCAGCTCAAGGGGATGAAGAAGACGAGGATGCTTTAGCGAAGAACCGTTCAAGTGTGATTACTCGTTTTCACATCGCGTCTTCTGGTAATCAAGATAAATGTCTTTTTTTGTCTGGCGGCGATGCGGAAGTTCTCGTATGGGAACATCTGTGGGATATGTTTAAAGACATTCCAGAAAAGCTTTCTTATGACTTGCTTCAAACTCCGCATCATTGTTCTTTTCATTCGCTTTCCCATGATAGCTGGTCGGAGATGGGTAAGTCGGTTACGATTAGTGATAAGGCAAGAAACGCCTTGGGGCAAGCCCGCTCATCGGCTTCGATTGTAGCTAGCTGTAAACCGATTTCGGATGATGATAATGATCCACCCTGCGTTCGTGCAGAACGCGAATACAAAAAGATTGCAGAAGAGGTCGGCGGAGAATTTTTATGTACTATGGCACCTTCAAATACGGGAAAACCAGATGTGCTTGTTTTTAAAATTGATGATGATAACTCAGAACCAAAATCATACCCCTCAAGTGGACCAATTACACCGATAGTATCCCGCCTTAAACCTCCCACTGGTGAATTTGATAAAAAAGGAGGTGGCCGTTATGCCTAATAATGAGAATACAAGCCAAAGTTTCTTTGATGAAGCTTCTTTCAAGGTCGAAACATTTCTTCGAGAGGAGTTTGATGGATTAGTAAGTACTCTATCAAACAAGGATCTTAAGAAATATACCCATCCACATAATTTTGTTCGTGGGTGGCGTTTGCGCGATGATATTAATGGCGTAAATTTTAAAATACTTTTACCTCAGAATTTCCCATTTGCGACCCCACGTATTGCTATTGAAGATATTCTTGATAGGAATAAAGATTTTAGTGTTAATCTTCCACACGTTGAAGATGCCGGGCTGTTATGTTTGCCGGCATTAAACGCATCATTGCAGGCCCCCGAAGATCTTGTAAATGAGTTACTTCAACACGCTATCAGATTTATGACAGAATTTTCCGTTGATTCCGAAAGAATCAAGAATGAATTTAAAGAAGAATTTATCTCTTATTGGACTAAGCATAAAAGTAAAAATTCATTACCAATATTATCTTTGCTTAATGTCGATTCCGAGTTTTGCGAAATTAGTTTTTGTCTCACAAAAGAAGGGCAATATTTGGTTGGCAATTCTGTCTCTGATATCCGGTCTTGGTATAAAAATCGCTTTACATTTTCAAAAGAACCAATTTTTTCTAAGGGGCTATTTATAAAGCTAAGAGAGCCGTTCGTCCCGCCGTTTCCTTCCAATATTAAAGAACTAGAATTATTAATTGAGTCGAATACACCAGAAGCTTTATCATTGTTCCAGTCGAACATTCTTAACGTTGACCCGTATCTAATCATTTTTTCTGCTCAAGGAAAAGCTGGGATTGGCTTATTTGGGGTGTGCATCGTACGGGTTTCTGGAGCGCCCAATCCGACCCGTGGTTTTCGTGGGACATATTATATGTCTAAGGAACAAAAAATCGTTCGAGCAAATGAATCAACACAACTTACTCGCCGCCAAATTGTTCGTGTCGATCATGACTGGATTCACGGTAGGGGAAAAGACACAACACAGGAAATTTTGAAAAAAGCTTCAGTTATGATTTTAGGATGTGGGTCACTCGGATCTCACGTTGCTGTACGTTTAGCCCAAGCTGGTATAGGAAAAATAACATTGGTTGACCCCGAGGAGCTGGAAACCGCGAATGTTGGTAGACATGTTCTAGGTATCCGGCATGTACGTCAGCTCAAAGTCAAAGGATTGATGGACGAACTAGGAGAACGCTTTCCTCATGTAGAGGTATGCGCGTTTCTTGGGGATTGGCAGTCCTTTTTTAAGAAATCCCCAGACGCTTTTAATGATACGAACTTAATTATTAGTGCATTGGGTGATTGGGGAGGAGAGGGTCTTCTTAATGAATGGTATTTTTCGAGGAAAATAAATCCGCCAATTATTTACGGCTGGTTAGAAGAACGAGCTTCCGTGGCGCACGCTGTATTAATTAAAGAAAGTGGATCATGCTTCGGATGTTTAATAAGCGATCAAGGAGAGATGAAAAATCCTGATTCTTGTGGGTGGGAAGATACATCTGGTTCATTGTCTGAACCTGCCTGTGGGTCGGTTTTTCAACCTTATGGTCCCGTAGATTTAGCGTTTGCGGAAGCACTTGTTTCTGAACTTTCTGTATCTGTTCTTATTGGGGGGCAAATAAAAAATGTTCATCGCGTCCACACAACCTCAGAAGATCGGATGCGACAACTCGGTGGAAAATGGACAGCAAATCATCTTAAGTGGAGGCCAAAAGGATTCACAGGAAGTTTCCAATATGAGTGTCCGTTAATCCACGATTTTGATTGTCGTTTTTGTTCGAAAAAATATGAATGATTTATCCTATTCTCTCCCTAATGGTTTAGGGAGGGTCGTATTTACAGCAAATGTAGTAGAGAAGTTGCATTCGTATAAACAAACACGGTTTTTTAGTAAAGAATCCGGAGGCCAGTTATTCGCCTCTTTTGAAGACGATATTATACGAGTGTTTGAGATAACTGGCCCAAGAAAATTTGATAAAAGAAGTAAATTTTCGTTCTTTCCCCACAGGAAGACGGAGCAAATCGAAATACATAACAAATATATCAAGGAACATATTCATTTTGTTGGGGATTGGCACACCCATCCAGAAAAAACTCCGAAACCATCAAACTGCGATCAAGAAAGTGTAGCCAAAATAATGGAAGAAAGTCGGCATAGTTTACAAGGAATATTTCTTGTCATTGTCGGGACGGTTGATTTTCCAGATTGTCTTTATGTTGGATATCAGACAAAAACAGAACTGTACACACTGGGTTTTTTGTCCTAATATCGGGATATATAAGATAAAAATATAATTAAAAATGTCTGACAAACTTTTCTCAAAATTTAACATATATGACCAAATTGGCTATTTTCTTGTTGGAAGCATTGCTATTTTGGTCGGTTTATTAAATTATCAAATATTTGATTTTGGTGAAAAAATAATAGATTTTTCTACTGAGACTTTTATCCTTTGGATTATCGTTGCCTATTTTTTTGGGCATGTTATTCACTCTATTGCAAATGTGCTCATAAAAGAAAACAAAGTAGTTTTTTCGGATTCTGAGAAGGAAATCCTGGATAAAGCTAGAATCTTTTTTGGCGTGACCAAACAATCCGATAATGAAGTGTATCTACTTTGTTATATGCTGTCGTCGGCAAAAGATATTACAGGTCAAGTACAATCGTTTAATGCATATTATAGTTTGTATCGAGGGTGGTTTGTAATTTTTCTTCTTGAAATGGAATTTCTTGCTTTCTCAATTTTTGCTTTCGGTTTAAATTTTGAACGTTCGATATACTTTGGCGCGGTTTCTTTGCTTGTCTTTTTAATGTCAAATCGCGCTCAAAGGTTTTATAATTACTCGCGCAGTAAGACCTTACAAACGTTTACCTTGTTAGAAAAATTAAAAATGTAACATCTGACGGACAATCGGTTTCGGAAATAATATGGAAAACCACCTCAAACCCTATCAAGAATATGCCGATTTTTATGACCGTCTGACTGTCGAACGTTGTCGGAGGATGGAAAGAATATTCGATGAAAGCGAAGATGTAAAAGATGTGGGTTCGTCAGAAAATCTTAGTCCCGAAGGGAAAAGGGAGTTACAGAAAGGATTGCATAAGCTCATCATGTTTTTTGAGCGCGGACAGCAATATGCTAACAAGGAAAAAACGATTCAGGAATGGATGGAACGCGATCGTAAAAAAGACGAATTATACGAAACAGCTCAAGCCCCCGAAGATATCCGATGTCTTACCTGTCGGAACCGGATGACGTCGATTTTTAAAGATTTGTGGACAGAAACGGACAGAGAAGACCGTGTTTTGTTTATGTATGAATGTCCGAACAAATGCTTACCTCGACGCATGTTCTTTTCCGATGGTAAAGAGTGGCGGATAGATCCTGATCTTTGTCCTTCTTGCGATGAAGAACTCCATCATGAATCGTCCAAGGACGATAGAAAAATAGTTACGATTTATAGCTGTCCGAAATGCGATTACTCGAAAACAGATGAATTTGTTCTAACACAGAATAAAGAAGAAGAAATAGATGAGAATTTTTCTAAGGATAGAAGTAAATACTGCATGACGGAAGAAGAAGGAAAAGAATACGAGGAGGCGAAATGGACTGTCGATCAAATGGCGAAGCTCTCGGATGATTGGAAAAAAGAAGAGGAAAGTCGCATAGAAAAGCTGAAACAAAATCCGAAGGGGTTTCATCTCGAAGGAACCGGATATACTTGTTTTATATGCAGACAGAGCACCCTCAAAGATGATAACTGGTACGATGAATGGGGTATAAAGTGCTTGGTTTGCCAAAAAGCTATAGACAGCGGCGAGATTCCCGCGCGCATCGCAAAAGATAAGGACTCTTGGTATTCCAAGTATGATCTAGAACACGATTTTTGTTTCAAACCTAATACTATCAGAAAATTAGTGAAGGACGGCGTTCTTAAAGAACGGGTGGTTAGCTACTACGGGAAGGGGATTCATTGCCAAGTATTTTTGATTGATGAAAATAAAGACTTCCTGCCTCCTAAACAGATGGTTAAATACGTATGGATTGATGAGAAAAAAGACGGGAAAACTTATTCGCATTCCGAACCTTGGTATAAGTTTATTGATCCCTATGAACATCTGAAGGAGTATAAGATCGTAAATTATTTGAAAATACCGACTGGCGATAAGAATACAAAAGAAGAGGTTCTGAAGGTAATCGATCTCGGATTTCTCAATCAGCTTAATGAGCTCGAAAAAGACGCTAAGGTTATATTCGCGCTAGAAAATGTATCTTTTAGAACAAGAGAAATGCTCACGCTGAGATTGTTTTCTCTGATAGATTATTATTCGGCGCTTTGGTCTGGAGGGGAAGGTGGGCAAAATGGAAGAATGATAAATTTTCTTGAAAAGTATTTGGATTACGGAAGAGAAGAAAGCAAGGCTGCGATCGAAATTTGGCGGCACTCACTTATCCATACAGGCCACCCCAAAACATCCGCATGGCAATGGAATTATGAAAATCCACCCGAATATCACTGGAAACTTGAAAATATTAACCCAAAGGAAAACGGACCAAGATTCTATATAGGGTTTTATAATCTCCTTAATGATTTGCGCAAAGGGCTCGAAAAATATAACAATGATCTCAATCTAGATAAGGTGTTGCAGAATAATTATGAATCAACAATCAAACGAAACTAACAAAACCGTGGATAACCGGATGGAATGGATACTCAGACTGGAAGAATTTGAGAAAGTCGGAGATTCTCCAACCTATTGTACGGAATATGAAATTTGCTCGGAGGTTCGCATCCCCGGAGTTTTTACTTATGGAAACGGAATGATGATGTGCTCTCTTTTTCAAGAGGCCGATGACCTCGGGCTATATACTTATATACTGAGAATAAACCACGTTCAGAAAGAATTTGAATATGATGAAAACAAATATTCCACGGAAGGATATTATTTTAAAGATGGTCTTATCGGCGAAATTCTCGCTATATTCTCGGTATACTTTCAGGCCCGTTTTTTCTTAAAGGCCATTATCTCGGGCGAGATGACCCCCATGAGCATAAGAACTCGTTTTGAAAAGAATCTTCGGTATAAAAGAATAGGGGATATCTCTTGTTTGGACGTTGAAATGTTTACAGACCAAAACAGGAATTGGTGTCGGGATAATGGGCTGGCTAATTTTCTAGATTCTATCACGTTAATAGACGGGATGTTCCATCAAAATCTGATAAGATCATTGCATTGGTATGCCGAGGCGACAAAAGAACTCGGTGTAAACCATGAATTGTTTTTCATAAAAATGGTTTCTTCGGTGGAAGCATTATTAGAATTTATAGAGGTACGGAACGATGTTTTTTCTGATAAACTTTATAAACTTATGGAGGGTGATTTATTTGATGCTGAAGAAGGTAATGAGATAAAAAATTGGCTCACGAATAGAAAGATCGGTAAAAAATTCGTGAGCTTTTTAGTGAAATATTCTCAAGGGTTTACTGGGGAAATACCAAAAGTTGCAACCCATTGTTATGTCAAGGAAGATGAGATAAAAGACTATGCAAGAAGAATATATAATGCCCGTTCCGCTTATTTGCATACAGGGAAACCCATGTACTTAAGTATGGATATGAGAGCTGATGATATGCAGATATGGGATGTTGATCCATCTGGTGGAATGATGGTAGATAGAAAGAAATTTTCCGAAAAAGAAAAACTTCCTCGGATGAGATGGTTTGAAAGACTGGTAAATTATTCTTTAAGAAAATTTATTGAAGAAAAATTGACAGTCCCCAAAAATGCTAGCCGATCCAACATTCTCGACAAAGAAATAGCAGATTTGGAGAAAGACGGATTTTTTGGGAGATGTAGAAAAATCAAGGAATATTTACAAAAAGACATTCGAGCATCTATTATTTCATTCACCGTGTTTATTGGCGCGATGTTATTCGCTTACTTTATGTCTACATACGGCGAAAAAGTTTCAAGTATAGGATATTATGTTTTAGCTGTAGAAATCGTTATCATTTCACTCATAACATTTTTAATGGCTGGGCATTCAGTAATGAAAATACTTTTTGCTGTTAGTGCAACAGGATTGTCGCTGTTGATTTTTCTTGCGCAAAGTTACTGTCTTATCTCTCCAGAAAAGAGGACGTCTGTTAGCGACGCCGCCCTATTATCGTTAATAGGAGTTGGGGTTTTATATATTGGCTATGATTTTTTACACTCCCTATATATCGAAGTTTCAAAAAGACTTAAACAGATAAAAGATATGAATCCCAAGGAAAAACCGTGGTTTATCACAGTACCTTATGGCTTATTTGTTGGACTACTAATTTGGCAAATTGGACAGGTGGTTGTTCCAATAATTAATTCGCTTTGCGTCTATAAGTAAATGGAATTTTCTTCAAGATTATTACTAAAATATTATGAAAATTTTTCCATGAGCTGGTATTATCACACATCAAAACATATCATCGTTCAGTCGTCTGATAAATTCGTTTTTACTTCGCCAGAATTTATCGGCGCATTTTCCGGCGCATTTTTTGCTTTCATTTTTGGGATAATTAGTTATCGGATAATCAAGCGCTATGAACGTTTTATTCAACACAAAGGTGCGCTAGTTCAGCTTGAACGGCTTTTAAACGAGCATATTGACCTCAGCGGACTAAATAGAACAGTGGCTTTAAATACCCAATCCTTGCTCAGTTCTCATCATTTGACCCGTAATCGTTTTGTTGATTTACCTCTTCAGAAAGAGTTAAACACTTCACTTGGTAGTCTTGAAATTGCCAACAAATATTTTTCTTATGAGAGAAGCATCACTCGCATAAATATTGATACTCAGTCTCTAAATTATACGCTTCTAAGGTTTGAAGACGTAATGATTGGTGGAGGGGTGCTTGAAGCCGAAAATTGGTACTACGTTACCGGGGCGATCGCCCAAATCCCAGGGTATATGAATAAGATTGAAGTCGAAACGCGAGAGCTCCTCGCTCTGGTTCGTATAAACATTGCACGATTATCTGGTAAAGGAATATGGTACGCGAATATAAATAAAAAATGGGATGTTTCGGTGACCGAAGAAGAACTAAGATCAGAAATGAAAAAACTTAATGCTGAAATAAACGATATAGAAAAAAGATCAAAAACGAGATGAATAACAAAACACAAAAACAGCAAGCAATTTTAGAAGAACTTCGATATGAAGTGTGGATGTTCAACAGAACAGCGGATTTTTTGGTACATACGACTTCTTTTGATAAGGTGCAAACAAATGCCTTTGTTGAAAGTTTTCTCATGCATACAAGGAATCTGGTTGATTTTCTAGAGAATAAAACCAATAAAAATGATGCACGATGCTCTGATTTTGGAATAAAAGAACAGCAAATCAAGCTACCAGTTGGAAATACAAAAAGGGAAATCAATAAATATCTCGCGCATATGACGAAACAAAGAATAGAAAAGAAGATCCCTGATTGGAAATTTAACGAGATCAGAAACGAGATAAATCAAAAAATACAGATTTTTCTTTTCCAGTTACCGCCTGCTTTTAAAGATCGGTTGTTCGCGTCAGATTTTTCCGCCTTATTTCAAAACGATGCGATATAACGAACTTTTTGTATATAAATAATTTTTAAAATTTTATCATATTTTATGCCAAAAAAAGACTATTCAACGTCTTGGTCTGAGAACAACAATGCACAAAAAATTAGGAAAAGTGCCGTCGAGCTTGCTATTTCTATCTGCGCCTCTGGCGGCATGGAAAAGCATAAAAAAGAATTACTCAGTTGTCTCATTTGGAAAACAACAGAAGCGAGTGGAAAATATAATACACGATATGTTTCCAAGGGTGTCTTTAATGGGGGTTTTCCTGTTGAGCACGAACATGTTTTTACGAGAAAAACGTTAGTTGAGAAAATGCTTCGCAATCCTGAAGATATAAGACTTGTTATTGATGAAGCCGTTGCTTGTTTAGTTACAAAAGAAGAACACGGCAGTTTGTCAAAATCAAATCGCGATGGCTGGGAACGATACGAAGATATTGGGATAAAAATTTATGATCGCTTAAAAGGTAAATGGATCGGAACATGGAACAATTAAAATTTAAACAAGGGTTTTTTGGCAAAAAGCCAGATGGTTGGAAAAAGAAAGGCAATACCGTTCACTTTAATCATAAAGGCAAACTATTGGCGGAAACCCATCCGTTTTGTGGCAGCATTCTTGATATAGGTATTAGTGAACAAGATTGTCTTTTTAAGTTTTGTAACAAATGCGAGATTGTTATAGAACGTCTAAGTAATAACGAGCCGTTTCCAGAAAAATGGATAGATAAGGGAGATACAACAGTTTCCCATACTTTCTGCTATAGCACTTGTCGCCTTGGGCAAGGGGGCAATGGAGAGTTGTTCAAATATTGTCCGCGGTGTCATATTGTTGTGGAAAAGTTGGATTAAAGAATTTTAAAGTTACAAGGGCGTGTAACTTTCACAGGCTATCCTGTGTCACTTTTGTCACTTTTTTGCTCGCCCGAGACCCGTCGATGTGGTATTCTAAAAATAAGCTAATCCGCCAAGCAGGGCTTGACCGACCACGGTTCTAGCCCGAGACGGCCAGCCAAATCGTGCTAGCCCGAGAGGCATCATAATTTATAAAAACATGGAAAAATTTTCAATAATACTTACGGGAGAACCCGTTGAAAAAGAATCAAAAGAGGAATTAAAAGAAATTGTTGGAGAGATTGTTGAGGAATGGCACGAGGAGGGGAAACAACCATTTTCATCCGAACGGGAAAAAACAGAAGAGGAAAAGAATCAAATTGAAACATCCGAGGTGATGCTTCGGATGATGTTCGACAGATTTAAAATTCCGCACAATGAAAGACTTATTTCACCGGAGCAAGTTCATTTTTT
>Ga0172379_10006412_pt1 | contig 15778 bp, 13 predicted proteins | sample GrowelOW334metaG_FD_119756 | JGI IMG/M metagenome (GOLD analysis project Ga0172379, IMG submission 119756) | Groundwater microbial communities from an aquifer near a municipal landfill in Southern Ontario, Canada - Groundwater well OW334 metaG | ecosystem: Environmental > Aquatic > Deep... | reverse complement strand
ATTGTTGAATAACTAAATGATTGTAAGGGATTGTTTATGAGAAGACGTACAGCAGCAAAGAGGGAATTGACGCCGGATGTCAAGTACAATAGTGAACTTGTCGCCCGGTTGATCAATACTATCATGAGCATGGGCAAAAAGTCCACTGCGCAGCGTATTGTGTATGGAGCATTCGGCTTGATCAAGGAAAGAAAAGCCGGCATGGATCCTTTGGAAGTGTTTCTGCAGGCGCTTGAAAATGTCAAGCCGAAACTGGAAGTGAAGAGCCGTCGTGTCGGTGGCGCCACTTATCAGGTTCCTGTTGAAGTCAGCAATGAGCGTCAGGTCGCTCTGGCCATGCGCTGGATTACCAACTACGCCAAAACCCGCAAGGGCAAAGCAATGATGGAATCACTGGCAGGGGAGCTCCTGGACGCATTCGAAAATACCGGTTCCGCAATTAAGAAGAAAGATGACACACTCAAGATGGCTCAGGCTAATAAAGCCTTTGCTCATTACAGGTGGTAAAAGGCAGACATTATGGCAGAGGAAATTCAAAAAATATATCAGGAAGCTCCGGGACGTACGACACCCCTTCCCATGGTGCGTAATATCGGGATTATGGCCCACATCGATGCTGGAAAGACTACTCTTTCCGAGCGTATTCTCTATTACTGCGGGGTCAATTACAAAATCGGGGAAGTGCATGAAGGAACTGCTACCATGGACTGGATGGAGCAGGAGCAGGAGCGGGGTATCACGATTACCTCTGCGGCAACTACCTGTATGTGGAAAAATCACCGCATCAACTTGATTGATACCCCCGGACATGTGGACTTCACCGCTGAAGTTGAACGTTCGTTGCGGGTGCTTGACGGTGCAGTGGCAGTATTCTGCGCGGTCGGTAAAGTCCAGCCTCAAACTGAAACCGTATGGCGTCAGGCGCTCAAATATAAAGTGCCGGTTATCGCTTTCGTGAACAAGATGGACCGTACTGGCGCGGACTTTAATGCCGTGGTCAACGATATGCGTTTTAAACTTGGAGCCACCGCGGTTCCGATCATGATTCCGATTGGCGCTGAAGCTGAATTCGCCGGCATCGTTGACGTGATTGACAATAAAGCCATTTACTTTGACGGCGATGAAATGGGCGCCGTGATGCGCGTTGAAGAAGTTCCCGCTGAATTCCAGGAAAAACGCGCTGCCGCGCTGACGCATCTCGTTGAATGCCTGGCTGAATATGACGATGAAGTCATGGAAATTTTCCTGGCTGATCAGATGCCTGAAATCCCGTTGATCAAGAAGGCGCTCCGTGCGGCAGTCGTCGCCGGAGAAGTTGTTCCCGTTGCGTGCGGAACAGCATTTAAGAACAAAGGCGTACAGCCGCTGCTTGATGCAGTTGTCAGTTATCTCCCGTCCCCCGTCGATGTTCCGGAAATTGAAGGACGTGATCCCTTTACCGAAGAACCCGCCACCCGCCAGGTCGGCGATATGGAGCCGTTTGCCGCTCTGGTATTTAAGATCATGAACGATCCGTTTGTCGGCAAGCTCAGCTTTTTCCGTGTTTACAGCGGAACCGCGGAACGCGGCGCCACAGTTTACAATCCCCGTACCCGCAAACGCGAACGTCTCGGCCGCCTCCTTCAGATGCATGCAAATTCCCGCGAAGAACGTACTGTCGTATACAGCGGTGATATTGCGGCGGCTGTCGGGCTTAAGAACGTAACTACCGGCGACACCATCTGTCTGGAAGACATTCCGATTGTGCTTGAATCCATGAGCTTCCCGGAACCGGTTATTTCCATCGCGGTTGAACCCAAATCCGCCGCTGACCGCGACAAATTGTATAAGGGTCTCGGCAGTCTGGCTGAAGAAGATCCGACATTCAATATGCGCAGCGATGAAGAAACCGGACAGACGATTATTTCCGGCATGGGTGAACTTCACCTGGAAATTATTCTCGACCGTCTGTTCAGAGAGCACAAAGTCGAAGCCAATACCGGCAAACCGCAAGTCGCTTATCGCGAATGCATCAATAAGCCTGCCGAATCGGACTGCAAATTTGTGCGTCAGAGCGGTGGCCGCGGTCAGTACGGCCATGTGGTATTGACTATCGAGCCGACAGAACGCGGTTCCGGCATCGTAATTGAAAATAAAGTCGTCGGCGGCACTATTCCGAAAGAATACATCAAGCCGATCGAAGCCGGTATCCGCGAAGCAGCAGCCACTGGCGTGCTGGCTGGATCTCCGGTCATTGACTTCACCGTCAAAATCATTGACGGTTCATACCATCCTGTTGACTCCTCCGAAATGGCATTTAAGATTGCCGGTTCAATGGCGTTCAAAGACGCGGCCAAAAAAGGCGGTCTTTTCCTGCTTGAACCGATTATGAAAGTCGAAGTTACCACTCCCGATGAAAACATGGGAGATATTATCGGTGACATCACCAGCCGCCGCGGCAGCATCGCTGAAGTTGATTCTGATTCCCAGAACAAGTTCACCCGCGTTGCAGCCCAGGTTCCGCTGTCTGAGCTTTTCGGTTATGCCACGGCAATCCGCTCCCTGTCCAAGGGAAGAGCGTCATACTCAATGGAGCCGTCACATTTTGAAAAAGTGCCAAAATCAATTGAAGAAACAATAATGGAGAAAAATAAATGAGCACAGCGAAGACGCAAAGAATTAGAATTCGTCTGCAAGCCTACGAACACCGGATTCTCGATCAGTCTGTTTCTGAGATCCTGAATACGGCCAAGCGCACCGGTTCGATGATCGCGGGACCGATTCCGCTTCCGACCAGAATCGAAAGATGGACTGTGAACCGTTCGCCCCATGTCGACAAAAAGTCAATGGAACAGTTTGAAATTAGAACGCATAAGCGTGTAATGGATATCATAAATCCGACCTCGAAGACAGTTGATGAACTCAAAAAACTGAATCTTCCCGCCGGCGTTGATATCTCAATTAAAATTGGAGTCTAACTAGACTTCCATGATACCAATGCCCTTGAGCCGATTGGGGGTAAGTATCTGAAAGGAGATTATGAAAGGTTTAATCGGTAAGAAAATTGGAATGACACAGGTCTATGACGAAGGGGGCAAGGTAATTCCTGTCACCATCGTTCAGGCTGGACCGTGTGTCGTAATGGATGTCAAAACCATTGAGAAGAACGGCTACAGCGCTGTTCAGCTTGGTTTTGGAGAAAGAAAAGCTAAGAATGCAACGATGGCTCTGCTCGGAACTGCCAAGAAAGCCGGTATCACCGGTAATCCTCCTGCCAGTCTGCGCGAAATTCGCACCGCAGCCGATCCGCAACTTGAACTTGGCGCCATTGTCACCGCAGATATCTTCAAGGCTGATGATTATCTCGATATCAGCGGTATCACTAAAGGCCGCGGATTCCAGGGCTGCGTAAGGCGGCATGGTTTCAAAGGCGGTCGTTACAGTCATGGCGGCGGCTGGAAGAGAAAACCAGGTTCTGTCGGTATGCGCGAATCCCCCGGCCGTGTTTTTGTTGGTAAAAAACTTCCCGGTCACATGGGCAGTGTCAACAGAACCATCCAGAATCTGAAAATTGTTCGGGTTGCCAAAGAGGACAATCTACTGTTCATCAAAGGCGCTGTTCCCGGTCCCAACGGTGGAACTCTTCTGATTAAAGCTGCACTGAAGAAGAGCAAATAACAGTAGCTAACAGGTGAAAAAATGTCTATGAAAATAAATATACTTGATTGCAAGGGAACCGCGGTAGGCGAATATGAATTCTCCGACAACTGCATTGAAGCCGAAAAGGGCAAGCAGGCGGTTCATGATGTGGTAGTTGCTTTCCTGGCCGAACAGCGCGCCGGCACTGCCTGCACTAAAACTCGCGCCGAAGTTCGCGGCGGCGGTTGCAAACCGTTCCGCCAGAAAGGTCTCGGCCGCGCCCGCGCCGGTTCCATCCGCAGCCCGATCTGGGCAGGCGGCGGTGTGGCTTTTGGTCCGAAACCGCGTGATTTCAGCAAGAAAATCAACAAGAAGGTTCGCAAGCTTGCGCTGAAGCGTGCCTTTACCGAAAGACTGAACGAAGGTTCGGTAATTCTGCTTGAAAAACTCGATATTCCGGATCACAAGACCAAAAGTGTCAAAGCGATTCTCAACAACCTCAAGGTTGCCAAGACCGCGCTGATCTGCGTTCCGGACTATGAAGAATCTGTTGTATGCGCTACAGGAAACCTGGCGGATGTTGTGCTCAGAAAAGCCTCCAGCCTGAATGTTTACGAAGTGCTCCGCTTTGACAAGTTAATATTTACAAAAGATGCGCTCGATGCTTTCGCAGAGCGTCTCGCTTGAGGAGAAATTAACGATGAATACCGCATATAACGTTATTATAACTCCGCTGATCACTGAGAAGAACAATGTGCTTGCTCAGGAAAAGAAATACGCTTTCAAGGTTGCCCCCAGGGCGACTAAGATTGAGATTGGCAAATCAGTGGAGCATCTGTTTGGCGTGAAAGTCAAAGCAGTAAATATCATGAATTACAAGGGTAAACCGAAACGCGCCGGCAAGTCTGCTAAAGTCGGATGTCGCGCTGACTGGAAAAAAGCTGTAGTTACTCTGTCTGAAGGCAGCATTGACTCCTTTTAATGATTAAACTCCGAGGTAAATAAGATGGCTTTAAAAAGTTTTAACCCGTTCACTCCGAGCAGGCGGAATATGACAGTTGCGGATTTCTCCGAACTGTCAAAAGTCAGCCCGGAAAAAAGTCTTACCGTCGGCAAGAGAGCTACCGGCGGAAGAAATAACAGAGGTCGCATAACCAGCCGTTTCCGCGGCGGCGGCACCAAGCGTCTGCTCCGGCTGATTGACTTCCATCGCAGCAAAGATGGAATCAAGGCTACAGTCAGCACGCTCGAATACGATCCCAACCGCACTGCTTATATTGCATTGTTAGTTTATGCTGACGGCGATAAAAAGTATATTCTGGCACCGAACGGCCTCAAGGTCGGCGATACCGTCATGAACGGTGAAAAAGCCGAATTGAAACCCGGCAACTGCCTGAAAATCAAGAATATTCCCGTCGGCCTGGAAATCCATAATATCGAGATGGTTCCGGGACGCGGCGCCAGAATGGTCAGATCTGCCGGACAGGTCGCCACTCTCCGCGCTAAAGAAGGTGAATATGCTCAGATCAAACTGCCGAGCGGCGAGATCAGAAAGATTCATGTCGAATGCCGCGCCACTATCGGCCAAGTCGGCAATATTGAGCACATGAACATCAAGCTCGGCAAAGCCGGCAAAAAACGTTATATGGGCAAGAAACCGCATAACCGCGGCGTAGCTATGAACCCTGTCGACCATCCGATGGGCGGGGGAGAAGGCAAAACCAGCGGCGGCGGACATCCTGTTTCTCCGTGGGGTCAACTGGCCAAGGGCAAGAAGACCAGACGCAAGAAAAAGACATCCAGCAAATTTATTACTGACCGGAGGAAGAAATAATGGCTAGATCAATTAAGAAAGGTCCTTATGTTGCAGAGTATCTCCTGGAAAAGGTGGAGAAGGTCAACAAAGAAGGACGCAAACGTGCGATTCAGACTTGGTCTCGCCGTTCCATGATCATTCCTGATTTCGTCGGACATACTTTCAGCGTTCACAATGGTAAATCTTTTATCACGGTGTTCGTCACTGAAAATATGGTTGGCCATAAGCTTGGCGAATTTTCTCCGACCCGTGTATTTAAAGATCACGGCGTGGTCAGCGGTAAGTAAGCTTACCCGAAGTCGAGATATTTCAGGGCATCCATCCGGATGCCCTTTTTGTTTTTTCGATAACTGACAGCCGTTTTTCAGCTTTGGTTACCATCTGATCCAGGAATAAGTAAATAAAGGTGGATTTGGCAGACAACAGTTCTGCTGATATATTAAGTAAATTTCTGCCATAATTTTAATATTTTATATAGTTTAAGGATGACTAAAATGAGCAAAAACAGCAAAGTGGATGATATTGTTTTGATTATCGGGGCGCATCATGAAGAAGTGGAAGCTGAATTTCCAAATATCGCAGCGAAGCTGGCGGATAAATGCAGCCGGGTCGTCATTCTTAACCCGGTCGGCGGATGGAACTGGAGTTTCATCCGTGAACTTGGTCCCGATGGCGTACAGCGTACCATCCGCGAAGCCAGGAACGCAGCGCAAGAGCTGGGCTGTGAAAAGGTTATCTGGGATTATCCGGTTGCGGAAGTTGATGAACACAGGCTTGAGATTATGCGGCGGATGGCAGATTTTATTTTAGATCTGAAGCCGTCAATCGTGCTGACTCACTGGCCGCAGGATTCGCACGCAGACCACCGCGCTATCGCAAAGATCAGCCGCCATGTGCTGAATGTCGCGCCAAACCTGGTGGAGGACTGTAAACGTAGTCTGGACGTGAAAGAAATATATGCGTTTCAGGTAGGAATCACCCAGACTTACAATTACAGCCCGGATTTTCTGGTACTTGCGGACGACTCCAGCATGGAAAAAGCTGAAAAAGCGCTCAAATGTTTTCATGGTACAGCTCAACAGAGTGCCCGGATCTGGTGGGAAAATGTTCAGGCGAAAACCAATAGCTGGAAACAAATTACCGGCGGCGTTCCGGCGGAACCGCTGAAATTTGTAGGGCCGCAATTGCCACTGAAGGGGTTCCGTCTGGCGGAAATCCTCGGGGACGATATCATCAGTATGCCGTTCGACCGCTGGAGCTATGATTCGCACGGACAAATATGAATTAAAGGCGCTTATCCTCCGCGCCCCACGGCTGGAGTAGTGTCAGCCTGTCTCCGTGCGCAATATTTACCAGCCGCCATTTATATAAAAACTTCTTATCGGCATTTTTTTCAAGAAATTATTAAGAAGGCTATTGACAGAAATGAACCTTCGCGGTATAATATGGTTATGGGTGGTAAGTAGTGGTAAGTTTAAGGGTGTTGTATTTAGCATCAACAGGAGTTTAAGAAGATGTCTACCGGATCAGCATTTTTGATCAGGCAATATGCATATGATCTTTCGTACAGCAATTCTGGCAAAGAAGTCAAATTGCTGTCGGAACGCGAATTATGTAAAATATATAATGTAAGCCGTCCTACTGTAAGAAAGGCGCTTAACGAGCTGGTCGCGGAAGGCTATCTGGTCATCCGCAAGGGATTGGGCACATTCACCAATCCGAAAATGTTTTCCAGGCATGAAATTCCCGGCAGCAACCTTTCCATTGGCATAATTGTAGGCAGTGGCAAGCAAGTAACGTATGAGGATTATTTTTGGCCGATCATCAGCGCGGCAGGAAAAGTTATTACCGATGATTTTGGCAGTGTTAGAATTCTTCAGATGGTGCATGACGACGAGCAGGCGGCCAGGGAAATTCAATTGTTGAATCTGGACGGCATCGTCTGGGTGCATCCATTCCCTGAAAGGACCAAGCTTATTCATCTGCTTCAGGATTCCGGACTGCCGGTAGTATGCATCGGGCATCAGCCGGATGACAATAGCGTAAATAATATAATGAACGACTATTTCCATATTGGTTATGTGGTTGCCGAGTATCTGCTTGCCAGAGGGCATAGAAATATTCTTTTCATAAAAAATGACGACATCTGGACCTCGCAACTGCGTCTTGATGGATTTAAAAGAGCCTTTGCTGATAAAAATCTGAAATATGATAACAAGCTGATTCTTGACAATCCGTCAGAAATTACTGGGGACATCAAGAAAATGTTGCGGTTTGAAATAGACTTTACCGCATGTTTTGCATTCGGGTGGTGCGTTTGGGATGTTGTTGCTGCATTAAAGTCCAAATGGGGCGATAATTTTGCGGAAAAGTGCGAAATTGTCAGCAACACTTCCGGTTGCGGAACTTATCTGAATTGTCCGATAGTTGAAATTAAATCCGAAAAGCTTGGAAGAATTGCCGCGGAAAAACTGATGGAACTGATTGCCGGCAAGATTTCCGCTCCGGTCAGGATAACTTTGCGTCCGGAAATGAAAAACACCGCTGCCATAAATAAAACAAATATACGAGCAGAAAAAGATTCCGAAATAAACAGTCTCGAGATGTGTAAAATTAACTAACTTATAAAATGGAGGTTTGAAATGTTAAAGAAAAAGGGAAATCGCGGATTGGGAAGATTCACGCTTATCGAGCTCCTGGTGGTAATCGCTATTATCGCAATATTGGCTTCAATGTTGCTTCCGGCGCTGAATAAGGCGCGGGAAAAAGCGAGGACAGCCAATTGCATGAACAACCAGAAGCAGATGGGAACCGCATTATCCATGTATCTGGGCAATTGGCGCGACTATTATCCCGCCGGCAACGGTCGTGATATATGGGCCAGTTTATTAATGGATGAATTGAACGGAAAAGCAGTCGTTGACATCAATCAGCAGCGGATGCTGGCAAATAAATTTTTCTATTGTGCCAGCGCTGCCGGTGAAACCTTGGCTTGGAAGTGGGATCCATGGCTAAATGGACTTACATACGCCACAATGCAGACAGACACCGTAAATTGTGCTGACTACCTTTCCGGGCTCTACTGGTCGAAAAAAGCGACCAGTTTAAAAGTCTCATTAAGCAAAATCGCCTATCTGACAGACACCAACAATTGCAATTTCGCACAATCTGGAACTACCTATGGTCCGGTAAAGCGGCACAATGGCAGGCAGGCGCTGAATTTATTATGGCTGGACGGGCACTCCAGTTCGGCCAGCGGCAGCGTTGATCCGGCAGTGACATTTATTGATTATTACATAAGATGGGCGTTTTACACTGATGACAATCCGGGCCGGGCAAGAAGAAAATAAATTGGGGTCTATAATTATTGTACAACTTTACTGTATCAGAAAGGAGTAGTAGTTTGAAGTTTGCAGCCACGAGATGAAGCTGGATGGAGTGGTTTAAACAATCATAATCGTTAAAGGAGTTGACGGCAAAATGAAAGATCATATCAAATCAGTTGTTGCTTGGACTTTAATGTTGTTATTCTTCAGTCCGCTGCTTGTTGGCGCAGACACTCATAATGTTGCGAACCCTGGTAATGGCAACGATATTCGCGCAAATCTGGTAAACGCAATTTCGGCAGCCAGCGCCGGGGATACCGTACAGCTTCCTGCTGGAAGTTTTGTGCTCAGTCAGTATGTGGATATAGGTAAACGCATTTATCTCAAGGGAATGGGGCAGGATGAGACGAACGGGGGGACGCTGTTGTACCGGGATGATTCCGCAAATTTAACGGATGCCACCCTGGAATCCTGGATGTATATGATCAGGCTTAATAACATACCGACTTCGGACGGCACGACAAGCGGCGACGGAGCTGTCGTTTCTGGAATTCACTTTAAGAGTAAGACACCTTCGCCTGATGCAAACCGTTTTATCGGCGGCGACGGCTCCTCCGCATGCGATATCGGCGTTTGGGCTTTCGAAAGTACAAATTTTGTTATTACTGACTGCAAATTTGAATATTTCGGGTATGCCGCAATCAGAGTTGATCACTATGATTACACCTCGCAAGGACTGATCCGCAAAAATAACTTCATCCACAATATAAAAATGTGTCCGTATGCCGTCAGCACAGGAGGTACTACGATGGGCTATGGAGTTGTCGTTTACAGCGGCCAGCATGCCGCATGGCGCGGCAGTACGGGCATCGGAACTGAAAACATGATATATGTTGAGGATAATTATTTTTCTAAACATCGCCATGCAATTGCCGCCGGACAGGGCGGGACATACTGTTTCCGCTATAATGATGTTGAAGACAATCTATGGGGGCAGGCGGTTGACGCCCACGGGGCAGGCGCTTTTGGAAATGACTACAGCGTCCGCGCATTTGATATTTATCAAAATACGATCAAGTGCAATGTTGATATTTTGGGCGTTGCTCTCAATACTTATCCCGGTTCAGCTCCGGCCGGATGGGATAATTATGTGACTTATGCATTAGGCTCCAATTATACTTTTGCCAATAATTATTATAATAAACGGTTAAGCGAGAAAGCCATCGCGATTCGGGGCGGCGAAGGGTATGTCCGCGACAACACTATCGGCGGTTTCCGTTTTGATGTATGGATACAGATTGAACAACAGGCCGCTACCCCGGGTTATCCGGCAAATTACCCGGTTCCTTATCAGATTGGCTGGAAGAGCGGTGTTGATTTGGGGTACGGTCATACAGGATATGAAACGTCGGCCAAATGCGCCGGTGATTTATTCATAAACGGGAATCTCTATAACCAGGTCGCTGTCAATAACGGCGGACATTATCCGAGTTACGGCGGGTCTCTGTACGAATATCTACTATATTCGGGCGATTTTCTGATAGAAGGACGCGATTATCACCTTGGCGTGTATCCCTGGTATTATACGCCCGGACAGTCGCCGTCGGGAACTGAATTCACTTATCCGCACCCCAGGCATTTACCGGGATTATGATCGTGATGCGAGAATAATACCCGGCGTATATTATAAAAACTACTAAGAAAAGGAAAAGAAACTAAATGATTCGACGCGCAATAAAGATTTGTCTGATGAGTGCAATGTTGGGCTGTTCGTGGTTATCGGGTATTTGTGATGAAGCCGCATATCCGGCGATTCCGCGAAACGGCAATGATATTAGGGTCGCGGTGTATGACAATGGGCCGGAATTCAGCCAATACGGCATCAATTATATTTGCGAAGCATTGAAAAATGAGCCGGGAATTAAAGTTGAAACTATTGATAATCTTGCAACAGATACTTTGAAGAAGTATGATACGATTGTCATTTCCACGGTGAAAAAACTCGCGAAAAAAGATGTCAGTGATGCTGACCGCGGTATCAAAGGCACGGATTGGATCAAAACTCTAACCAATTATGTGGATTGCGGCGGCGGACTCGTTTTGGGGCATAACGCGGTCGGATTCAATGGCATCTTCAGTACTTACAAATTATTCCCGATGATCGGAACGTCGCAAAAGCGGAATCTGGAAGATGGCTTTGATGTAACTGATGCTTCGCATCCGGTAATGGCGGAAATACCTGCCAGGTTTGCCCATCAATACGATCATATGGAAATAATTCCAGGACAAACCGGAAAAATCATGGCAACAGATAAACTTGGCAAGGCAATGGTTGTGGCTGGTGAAGTATCGCGCGGACGGATTGTACAAATCGGCTTTCCGATGGGGTTGTATTGGCAAGATAAAACCGGACCGCTGCCTGAAACCGATAAAAGACTGCTGCTGAATTCAGTAAAATGGGCTGGAGCTCAACCGAAGTATGACGTTCCGATGAAAACTACTGAGTCTGTACTGCTGGCTGAAACCAGGAAATTCGACTCTCAGTCAAACGATAGGGAATTGGCCAAATATCGCAATTTGCCTGCTCCAAAATTTGATGAAGCGATGATCTGGCTGCCCAGTTACTGGCTGGTTTCCGGTGCCAATCCGGTCGGGCTGAGTTCGCCGGAAATAATCAGCACAGTTATGGACAACTGCAAACGCATGGGATTCAATAAAGTGGGGATTGTCGCAAAGGCCGGAGTCTATTTCTATCCGACGGATATAGATACTGTCGAAGAAAAAAGAGATTGCCGGAACGGATTCAGTCCGATTGGGTGCATGGTGGAAGAAGCCAGAAAGCGCGGAATGAAAGTCTCCATGATTATATTTCCGTTCCAAAGCAGTCTGGAGTGGGACAAATATGCCCCGAATATCAATAGTGCAGAATATGCCAGGCTGCAAAAAGGCGAAATGAAAATCAGCGATATTGATGCTGATTCAAAATGGTCCAGAGCTAACTGTCCCGATCATCCGGTAGTCAGGGCAAGAGCAATGAAAATCACTGAAGAACTCATCAAGAAATATCATCCGGATGAACTTTATCTGGACTATATACGCTATAAAGACGGCTATGAAACTTCCTGTTACTGTGACTATTCGCAGAAGCAAAAGGCAGAGTTTGCGGCGAAATACCCGGAAATTACACAGGATAAAGTGAATGAAAAATTTGCGGAGGAAAGCCTGGTTTCTTTTGTTGAAGAATGGGTGAAACTCTGCCGGAAGCTGGCACCGGATATCAAAACCGCCTGCTATACCATTTCCGCTCCGGGTTGTAAAGCGCCGGATTGGGTTAATCGTTATCCCGTGGACTTTCATGGCAAATATGTCAGCCGGCATACCCGCGGCCCGGAATCCAGTCTCGAAGATACCGTAAGCTTGGCGAAGAACTATTCAAAATGGGCGAAGACGGTCTGCCCGGATTGCCAGTTCAGTCCGATAATTGCGATTTATGATCCCAAAAACGCGGAACGGATATTGACAGAATTCAAAATCGTTTCCGACATTCAAGGTAAAGAAAAGGTAAAATGTAAAAGAGTAGAATTTTACGACTATGTATTTTTGATAAAAGACAAAAAAACGTTGACTTTGGATCAGGATATGGTCAACGGCATAAGTAAGGCGCTTAGCGGTTCCGCAAGTAAGTAAACACCGGTTCCTGTGTAAAGAATCAAATTACAGTACGATGTGCGGATTGGCTCTAATTCGGCTTGCGGCGGAATGAGCAAATCCGCATTGGGCAAAATATGCGCGATGAATAATCGGCGACAGTAACATAGGGAGAAAGTATTATGAATATTAAATGGTTCAAATTTATAGCATTTTTAATTGTTATGACTGCTTTATTACATTTATATGCATTGCCGTCATATGATGATGTATTGCTGGTAATTAATGACAAATCGCCTTCGTCGGTGGAAATCGGGACGTATTTTAAAACTGCCCGTCAAATTCCGGAGAGCAATGTCGTGCATGTTTCCATGACCGACCAGCAGGGGACAGTCAGCGAATTCGGGCAGGCAACCCAGGATGAAAAAAAAGCATTGCTTGACGCCATAAAGAATCATATGGCAGCCAGCAACCTGACAGACAAAATAAACTATATTGTCTTAACGCGCGGCATTCCGATGTACGCCGCCAGCCCGGAATTCGCCGGCGCGAGCGCCCCGTCCCATCTTACTGACGTCTATGTTTTGTTCAATTTGTCCGAGTCTGCGGCGGACAACGGCATTCCGGACATTTTCAGCCGGAATAAATACTTTTACTATTACAACACGGACATTCTTAACAAGAAATTTTCCTCGAAAAAATTCGGTTATTATATTGTATCGCGGCTGGATGGATCAGGCATGAATAATATCAAGCAAATGATCGATGACACCGGGTTCCCTGCGTATGCATCGTACAAGCAAAACGGAGGAAAACCCAAATTTCTTACGCTGCATCAACACGTTTCGGCTATGGTGAAAAGCGAATTGAATAAGCGGAATATAGAATTGGTGCAAGTTCCGGCGAATCCGACCACCAGGCAGTTGACCGCTACCATGGATACTGTTGCTAAAGATTTGATGTTCGCTTTTTTTAATGACGTTAATGGTCCGGGATATGGATATGACGCGATGCCTGTGGATAACGATTTTTACGGAGACGGCGATATGGTCTGTGACTATCCGTTCATTTACCGCAGGGCGACTTTTCTGCCAGGTTCTTTTGTCACCTGTTTCCGTTCGTTCCCGTCACGGCTGATGAACCGGGATAACGGCGGCCTGCTGGCAATAAATACTGACACCGCGAAAACCACAGACTATCAGAAAGCTTATGACGGCAGCGACATTAAATTCCGTCACCAGACCTGCGTGGCTTATGATCCGGTCAATAATCAGATATGGTGCGGCACCGGCGAGCCGGCATTGAATGCTTCAATGAACTTTGACACTCGCGGCACGGATGAATTTTATCGCGAACACATGCGCAACGAAGGCGGCGGTATCGCCGTCTACGATGCCGCAGGCAATATCCTTAACTGGATGAATAGCACCAACAGTCCGCTGAAAAACAACCGTGTAGTCAAGATGGCTTATGACAAAGCATCAAAACTGATGTGGGTGATGCATTATAAAGGAGTCCAATACTATGATCTGGTCAAAAAATCATGGAATGATGTTCTGGCTCTGCAAAATGACTTTGCGGCCGGGTGCTCTGTCTATCCTGATCCATTTGACAGCGACAAGGTGTATTTTTCTTTCTATTACAGCGATGACGGTAATTATAAGAAAGTTTCTTCTCTGTTCCCCGGCGCTTCAAGCAGTATTTATGAATACAGCAAAAGCGCTCAAACGGTAAAAGCGTACACCATTGACACTGACAGCGCGGTTGCCGGCGTTGCGCCGCAGATGTTAAAAACCTCAGCAGACATGTTGTGGATTACCAAAGGCCGCTACGATGGTTCGTCCAAAAAAATAGCGCTCATCAGGTATGACCTGACTAAAAAAGTTATAGCGGAGAAAATCATTCTCAGTGATTTGATTCCGGAAGTAAAAAGTCCTCCGGCTGATCTTAACTACATTCTTCTTCAGCCGCCGCGTGTTTTGTCTGTCGGGTCGAATAATACTATTTTAGTCCCGCTCGGTTGCGCAATAATTTATACTGCGGCAAAAACCAGTCAAGACGGCAAAACAACCTATACTGCGGAATCCAAGAATTATCTTGTCCGGGTCACTGAAAAATCCGGAGCCGCCAGCGCAACCGAAGTTATTAATGATCCGATAATGAATAGTTATACTTCAGCTTATTATGTCCGTTCGCTGATTGTCGATCCGCAGAACAACAATATATATATGGCGTTTACCATGACGTCTGCTGAAGCTGCAAGGTTGGCAAAATCAACTGACGGAGGCACAACATGGACCTATTTTTTAAATTCATCAAAAATTCAAAATGTTTATGATCTGGCTATAAATAACAAGACGATTTATGCAGTACGCGGTTATCAGTCGGCACAGAATCTGTTATGCGACTTCATGGCATTCGGGCTTAACGCCTTCGGCGGCGGTGTAACACATGCGACCATGATATATAATCCGTCTCGCACTACGCCGCGAGATCCCGGCTTTTCGGAGTATGCCAGAGGCCCTGGCGACATATATGCGGCCACTATGAATTCTTTTTCCTGGATTACCGGCTATTATGATACTCAGGGAAACAGCTATGAAACATGGAACAGCCTTATGACTTATAAATTTGGCGACTCCGTGACGGACGGGGCAGGCGTGTATGTCAGTGTTAAAGACAATAATACCGGAAATCCGCTCACCCCGGGCTGGCGGCTTGTTGATATCAGCGTGAGTGACTATTCATCAACTGTTATTTACGGACTATATGATTTTGTCAGGTATAACGGAAAAGTATATATGAGTCTCGGTGAACATAATACTTTTGTGCCGGGAAGCGGCGGGATTGCACAATATGTCTGGAAGGAGAAGGATATCAGCAATATCAGCGATTACTCAAGCTCTGTACAATACACCTATAATGATCTTGTGCAGTACAATGGCGCTTATTATATGGCGCGGCAGCCCTCAACGGGCTCCACCCCCGGCGTTGAATTCTGGCAGAAGACGACCACGGCAGTGACTTACGATAGAGCTCCGATCTCCCAGGCCGAACCGATGATGTTTCTGTATACTGACGGATTCAATATGGGTGAAGTGCGTTTTGCCACCCAGTCCCAGTACCCTGAGGAAGGTGGCCTCGGTTGGGTCGGTCACTTCCTGATGTTTGAACCGAAATGCGCACCATTCGCCCCGCGGGTGGATGAGGAGAACCTGAAGTCCCAGGTTATTAATAAAACTACCATTGAAATCCCGCTGTTCAGTCCCGGCCTGCCGCCCGACATTGACGGTTTCATTCCGGAGACGATCAATGCCAATACGGTGAAAATCACGGATGAAACGGGCAAGCCGGTTGCGCTGTCGAAGAT
>Ga0172379_10006411_pt1 | contig 15780 bp, 17 predicted proteins | sample GrowelOW334metaG_FD_119756 | JGI IMG/M metagenome (GOLD analysis project Ga0172379, IMG submission 119756) | Groundwater microbial communities from an aquifer near a municipal landfill in Southern Ontario, Canada - Groundwater well OW334 metaG | ecosystem: Environmental > Aquatic > Deep... | reverse complement strand
CTGGGGATTCTCGGACTTGGACAGCCGAATGCCTGGATCTGCAGTGATACGATGCCAGGTGTCCATATAGAATTGAGGGGATATGCCTGTTTTGATCTCCTCTTCCGTTTTTCTGCCAGTAAAGGGGCTGTTGTTCAGCTGCCATTCCATTTTGCCGGCGAAATGGTAGTCCAGCAGCCAGACGTGGTAAATCCCGTCGGCGGGAACGTGGAAGGTCCAGCGGGCATACCAGGGGCCGCCTTTCGCCGGGGGATTGAAAACATTGAGATTCAAGAACCCGCGCCCCAGACATCCCTGAGTATTCGGCTTGTCGAAATACGAACCGTACAGGAAGTTCGAGTCATAAGTTTTCTCCGCCTCAATCACCACGGAACCCTCGCCAGGATTGCATACAACTGACGCGGATAATTGACTCATTGATGCGAAAATCGCGATGAGGCATGGGATGATCGGTCTTTTAATCGAACTTTGCAATAACTTGATCGTTCTACTTGTTGCCGTTCCCGAATTCATAACGCTCCTTTTATTTTATCATAGTGCCTGTTCTACATTTACTTTTCACCAGGGTCCCAAATCATTCTGAAGAACATATTTTTTCGGCTCGATATGAAAGTCGCAGAAGAGAATATTCACCTGTCTGTTGTGCCTGGCCTGGAAAGCGTAAGTTTGAGCTCCCCCGTACGCGTTGTTTCTGCTGGCCGTGAACTGGCCGCCGATTCCGTCTCCGAGCAGGAGTATCTTTTCCGGTGTTTTTATGTCCGGTATCCTCTTCTGATATGCGGCTCCGGTGACATGGGTATCTATGGCGTAGCTGAATCCCGGATAGGTGCCTTGGTATGACGGACACTTCAGGATGCCGCATGTCGCCTCTTTTGTGTAGATCACATATTTCAACCCCAGGTATTCCTGTAATGAGTTTGTCCATAAAGGAGGGATGTTAGTAAGCGCCCCGTCGCGCGGGAGCCAGTCGTTGTAGTCGGTGGCGTAATTGTTGAATGCGACACCGATCTGCCTGAGCTGGCCGACGCATAAGATCGAGTCCGCCTGCTCCTTGGCTTTCTTCAAGGCCGGCAAAAGGAGCGCCGCCAAAATTGCGATGATCGCAATGACGATAAGCAATTCAATTAAAGTAAACACCCTAAGCATCAACGACTTGCGCCTTGTAGAATTCGCCTCGTCAAGCAAGCTGCCTGCCTGTGCGCGATCGTATGCGGACAGGTGCAGGAGCTTTTCATTTACATGTCCCTGTCCTTCTCTTTTTTCACAGGCCATTCGTTCCTGTCTGGATGAATAGTTGTTCATTTGTCTCAACTCCCTTCTTGATGGGGTTTGGTTGCCGTATCTGCGTGTGAAATTTAGAATCAGTTGCAAAATTGGCTAATTTAAGGTAGGGATGGCTCTCCGAGCCGTCCGTTCTGAGACGGCGTTTTCGGAGAAATCGCCCTACCTTCGACAATTTTGCAATTGCCACTTTACTTTTACCGTTCATGCTGATTCCCTTATGATGAGTTTTTGGGACACCTCTATGCTTTCCGGGAACCTCCCGTCCGCAAGAAAGCCCCGTATCATCCGGACTGCGCCATCGGCGCACTTGTCGTTGCACAAATCCACGGTGGTCAGGGACGGGGCGACGAAGGCGGCAAACTCCATGTTGTCGAATCCGGTTATCCTGATGTCCTCCGGTACCCTTGCGCCCAATGAGTGAAATTCCCGGACGAGCTGTATTGCGACCAGGTCGTTGGATGCGATGACGGCATCGGCTCCTTTTTCAAGGCTCCTTCTCGCCAGCTCGGAAGCCGGGTTTAAGCTCTGCCGTGGAAAGGCGAACACAAATGACTCATCAAATGGAATCGAGTTTTCCTCCATCCCACGCTTGTATCCGACACGCCTCATCATGATCGTGCGGACGGGATAATCCGGAATGGCCAGGGCGATTTTCCGCGCCCCGCGCAAGGCGAGATGCCCGACAATCTGCGACACGCCGTCGGCTATGTTTGATTCCACGTAGGAGGCGGCTTTTATGTCCGGCCTTCCAAGATACAGCACATTATCAAACCTGGCGTGCGCCGCCTTGATGCGGTCTGCGTTCTCCCGGTGCTCGTGTATGGCGCTGACGATGACATCGGCGTTTCTGGAGCGGAACTCGTTGAGATAACGCTCCACCATCTCCGCCTTCCCGTCCGTCTGCCCGATGATGAAACAGTAGCCCATATCCGCCAGCTTGTTCTGTATCCGCCCCAGAAGGTCATAGTATACGTGAGGTGCGGTGCTATGGACGATTGCTCCGATGATGCCGCTTTTGCCGGTCTTGAGCTGCCGCGCCGCCGAGTTGGGGCTGTAGCCGAGTTTGACCGAGGCTTCCCTGATCTTCTCGGCCGTACCCTCGCTGACTTTGGTGGTCATACCGCCGCCGCCGAGCAGGGCCTTCGATACCGCAGATACCGAAACCCCGGCCAGTACTGCCACGTCTGATAGCGTCACGGACTCTTTTCTCTTTTTCCGCCTAATCATGCTCGCCACCCTTTTAATGTATCGTTGCATTTATATTATAATATGGAACTCTGCCGTTGTCAATACACGCAAAACGAGAAATTTTCAAAATTTATTAATGAGCGGCAAGAGTTGCGTTGGAGATTTGAAAAATTCAATATCGGACACGGAATGGACAATGACGATAAAGAGAGGCGGTTTTTCAATTGTTTTTCTTAAACAACGAGGTGTGTTTGTAATCAGAGAAGTCCGGCGGTTTCTTCAAAGCCGAAGGAGATGTTCATGCATTGGACAGCCTGTCCCGACGCGCCTTTGGTGAGATTGTCAATGCAGGAGGTGACAATCAGTTTTCCGGTGTGCTCATCATACACAAATCCGATATCGCAGAAATTGGTCATGGTCACATATTTTGTGTCCGACTGCTTTCCGTAAGGAAGGATTCTGATGAATTTTTCCTTTGAATATGCATTTCTGTAGGCAGATTCAATATTTTCCTTTGAGAATTCACCGAAAGGAGATGCGACTATTGTGGAGTTTATTCCCCTGTTCACAGGGATCAGGTGGGGAATGAAATTAATGCGGACTTCGCAATTTGCGGCGGAGCCTAACTCCTGTTCGATCTCGGGAAGATGCCTGTGCCCTGAAACGCTGTAGGCGCGCATGCTTTCGTTGCACTCGGGGAAAAGGAAGGGAAGATCAACTTTGCGGCCTGCACCGCTTACACCGCTCATGCTGTTTACCACTATGTTTTCCGGAGACACAATCCTATTCTCAAGAAGTGGTGCAAGCGCAAGTATGATACTGGTCGGATAGCAGCCGGGACATGCGATAAGAGCCGCATTCCCTATCTTGTCCCTGTATCTTTCCGGAAGACCGTAGACGGCATCCTTCAGTAAAAGGGGGGCGGGATGCTCCTCCTTATAATATTTCTTATAGGTTGCTGTATTTTTGATTCTGAAATCGGCGCTCAGGTCAATGACCTTTACTCCTTTTCCGAGGAGAGGAACCGCGAACTCAGACGCGAGTCCGTGAGGGAGCGCAAGGAAGGCGACATCGGCTTTCTTTGCGATTTCACCGGCATCAGGGGCGGAAAAAACGAGGCTGCTGTTGGAGAAACGCGGAAACACCTCTCCTATTCTGACACCGGCGTTCTGTCTTGAAGTTATTATGCTGATATCGCAGTTTTCATGCCGCAGCAACAGACGAATAAGCTCCTCTCCGGAGTAACCGGAAGCACCGAGAACAGCAACTCTGATTTTTGCCATTTTTCCGAGAGATATGGATTAGCGTTTTGAGAACTGGAAACGTTTGCGTGCGCCGGGCTGACCGGGCTTCTTTCTCTCCTTGACGCGTGAATCTCTTGTGAGCATTCCCGAGTCCTTGAGAACAGGACGGAGAGAAGGATCTTTTTTGATGAGGGCCCTTGCTATGCTGAAACGGAGGGCGCCAGCCTGTCCGGCCAGACCTCCACCCTTCAATTTAGCTTCAATATCCACAGTTCCGGCTGTGGCCGTAACTGAAAGAGGCTGATTGATATAACCGCGGATCGCCTCGGTGGTGAAATAATTTTCAATAGATTTCCCGTTGACTTTGATTTTTCCCGTTCCCGCCTGGAGTCTGACACAGGATACTGCTTCTTTTCTGCGCCCTGTTGCGCATATCGGACTGCTGCTCATAATATCTCCCTAGAATGTATTTTCTAAATTTACAAAATTTAATTAAAGAGTTACAAGTTCCGGATTCTGCGCCTTGTGCGGGTGTTCCGCGCCGGCATAAACCTTCATGTTGCGGTAAAGAGAACGGCCGAGTCTTCCGCTCGGAAGCATGCCCCATACGGCATCCTGAATCAGTTTTTCCGGGGTGCGTTTCCTGACTTCGCCGGCTGTGAGCTTCTTAAGCCCGCTTCTGTATCCGGTATAGTGGTCGTAAATTTTCCTGTCCTCTTTTTTCCCCGTAAGTTTAACCTTTGCCGCGTTTATAACGATCACAAACGAGCCGGTTTCAATATGGGGAGTGTAGGTCGGCTTGTCTTTTCCACGGAGAGCGTCAGCTATCTTGACGGCAAGCCGTCCGAGTACAACGTCGTTAGCGTCGAAAAGAATATGTTTTCTTTCAATTTCACCAGTTTTCGCCGAAAAAGATTTCATTTTTCACCAAAGTTTAAATTCATTTTACTTAATTGACAAACAAGATCCAATAAAAAATCAACTGACAATCGGGACGTGTATTTTAGTGCAAATCCTCGCTTTGTCAATGTAAGATCGCTTTTTTTCAAAAAAATAATGATAGAGGTTTCCTTATATTCCGCAGAAGGCGGGGGGAAATCCGTTCCCCGTTTCACCCTTATAGGGTATAATTTGCAATTGCCCCTACGAATTGAAGATGAAGGATCCCCGCAGGCCCCTTACACGGGTGTGGTTCCCGAGATTGCGGGCGATTCCAATCAGTTCAGCATCGGAATAGGTGGGTTCGCCGGTAAGCGTGTTGTCTATTATTTCCGTGGCATGGAACTGCTGGAGAGTCCATGCGGATACTCCCATACCGTCCAGTTCTTCACGCATCTTCATGAGAACCTCGGAGGTATGCAGTTTCCTGTGGATGGTTGTCCTTATGTCAATGGTTATGCCGCTGTTTACAGCGTAGGAAATGGTTTTTCGGACAAGTCCGGCGATATCGTCAATTTTACATTTTGTCAAATCGCCGTACGAAGATGCGGTCGTCTTGTAGTCGATTCCGAGTGCGTCAACCAGTCCTTTTCCGTGTGCGTCCGCAATGACATCGGGATTGCTTCCGTTTGTGTCAATTTTTATAAGATAGCCGAGAGCCTTGATTTTTTCCGAGAAGCTCACAAGTCCGGGGTGGCTCGAAGGCTCTCCGCCGCTTATCACAACACCCTCAAGTTTCCCCTTTCTGTCTTTGAGAAAACTGAATATGAACTGCTCTGACAGCTGGGGCTGTATTTCGGAATCCAGCACAAGATGCGGGTTATGGCAGTACGGACATCTGAAATTGCAGCCTCCCGCATATAGGATGCAGGCCAATTTCCCGGGAAAATCAATAAGGGAAAATTTTGTCAGCCCCCGGATATCCATAAATAAATCCTTTGTGAATAAGGCTGAACTATATTACAGATATGCGGTTTTTCCAATGAAACGGGTGGCATTGAAAAACCGCCGGGCGGGACAAACGCCGGGCAGCCGGATTTTTCCGGCTGCCAGAACATTTGAAAAGCTCAAACTTTTAAAATATCAGGCCACTTTCTCCTTCTTTTTGATTTCAGTGGAATAGGCTTTCCTATCTTTAAATTCCTCCTGTTTCCCCTTGTTCCAGTTTTTTATTGGACGATGGTAACCGCACACCCTGCTGAAAATTTCTGTTTTCATTCCGCATTTAGCCATTGTAGTAGACTCCTTTTTTGTCACATTCTCCTCCTTGCCCTGCTCCATGGGTGGCAGTGGAGCGGGACTGATTTTGTTAATTTTTATATTTTAAGTTTTCCTGTTGCTCTTTTCCTATTTCAAACTCAAACATCTTGTCCGCCGTAATTCATCAGGCTGTCATCATCTTCAAATTATGGGGTTCATCGGTTTGCTTCGGGCACTCGTGATGTTCTCCGGCTATATAGCCGTGAATTGGGCATATGCTGAATGTAGGGGTGATGGTGAAGTAGGGTATCCTGTAGTTTTCAGCGATTCTCTTCACGAGCGCCGCAACCTGCTTCTCATCTTCGATTCTTTCGCCGATGAAACCGTGGAACACGGTTCCCCCGGTGTATCTCGACTGCAGGGGTTCCTGGATGTCCAGGGCGTCGAATATGTCGTCGGTATAGCCCACGGGAAGCTGCGATGAGTTTGTGTAATAGGGGTCCGAGTCGCCGGCGCAGATGATTTCCGGATATCTTTTCTTGTCAATTTTAGCGAGACGGTAGCTTGTGCCTTCCGCCGGTGTCGCCTCGAGGTTGTAGATGTGTCCTGTCTGCGCCTGATAATCGGAGATTCTTTCCCTCATGAAGTTCAGAACCTTGACCGAGAATTCCATTCCCTCCTTGTCGGCAATGCAACATCCTTTGAAATTAAGGCACGCCTCATTCATTCCCACAAGGCCGATCGTACTGAAATGGTTTTTCAGCGTACCGAGATATGTTTTTGTATAGGGAAGGAGGTCGCCGTCAAGGTGGCGCTGGACGATTTTGCGTTTGATTTCAAGGGATTCCTTCGCCATGTCCATCAGGTTTCCGAGCCTCGAGAAAAATTCAGGCTCGTTTTTCGCGAGGTAGCCGATCCTCGGCATGTTGATTGTCACCACGCCGATTGAACCGGTCTGCTCTCCCGCGCCGAAAAGTCCGCCGGTCTTGTTGCGGAGTTCGCGTATGTCCATCTGGAGGCGGCAGCACATGCTTCTCACATCGCCTGGCTTGAGATCGCTCTTGATGAAATTCTGGAAGTAGGGAAGCCCGTATTTCCCTGTGACCTTGAAAAGAAGTTTTGCATTGTCGCTTTCCCAGTCGAAGTCGCTTGTGATATTGTATGTGGGGATTGGAAACGTGAATATCCTCCCGTCGCGGTCGCCCGCGCTCATTACTTCAAGGAAGGCCTTGTTGATGAGATCCATTTCAGCCTGGAAATCGCCGTAGGCTTTCCCGTCCTGGATTTTTCCGCCGATTATTACGGGTGTGTTCCTGAGATCTTCCGGGACGACCCAGTCGAACGTAAGATTTGTAAATGGAGTCTGCCCCCACCTGCTGGCGATATTCAATCCGAACACGAACTGCTGCAGATTTTGTTTTATCTCATTGTAGGAAAGTTCATCCGCCCTCACAAAGGGGGCGAGAAGGGTGTCGAACGAGCTGAACGCCTGCGCTCCGGCCCACTCGGTCTGGAGGGTGCACAGGAAATTCACAATCTGTCCGAGGGCGGTGTCGAAATGCTTCGCGGCTCCCGCGCTGGCGCGCCCTTCGCAGCCCTTGAATCCCTCCATGAGCAGCTGGCGGAGACTCCATCCTGCGCAGTATCCCACTATTCCGCAGGAGAGGTCGTGAAGATGGAAATCGCCATCCTTGTGCGCATTGGCTATTTCCTTGGGGTAGATATTCGAAAGAGTGTAATGCGCGACAACGGATCCGCTTACGTGGTTGAGAAGGCTTGCATAAGAATAGCCGGCATTGGAGTTCTCATTCACCCTCCAGTCGTTCTGTTCGATGTACGAGGAAACCAGATCCTGGACATCCATCATCAGTTTTTTGCCTTCGCGGATCTTGTCGTGCTGGGCCCGGTAGAGTATGTATGACTTTGCGGCCTTCGTAAGCCCCTTGCGTATGAACGCCTGTTCAACCAGATCCTGCACCAGTTCAATGTCCGGAATATTTTCCTTGACTTTTATTCCGTTGAGGGCTGTTACGACATCGGAGCAGATTGTCTTGGCAAGCTTTTCATTGCTGGTGCCAACCGCCTTGAGGGCTTTGTTCACTGCAAGAGTTATTCTTTCAGCGTCAAATTCGACTATTCTCCCGTCTCTTTTGCGGATCCGGTCATAAATCAATTTTACAGACATGAAAACCCCCTTCATCATTTTTCCGGCAAATGCAATGCAACGAAACCGATGGAACTTGTGGTTTGCTCTCCTGTTGACACCCCAACAGCGAAAAATTAATACTTTAAACGATTTTATCTTAATACTTTTTATAGTGGTTGGCAAATCAAAAACCACAATATATGGTGTTTTTTTTGTAAATATTTTTAAATTGCGAAATGTCAGAACCTTGCAGATGTTTTTTTGGAAATTTTAAAAAAATCTGGAATTTGATTGGTCATATGCGCGAAAGAGGCTTGATAGTTCAAAATTCCGGGATAGTTTTAAAACTCAAATGTTTATCTATAGAGAAGATGATTAGAAACCATGGAACTGAACAGACGAATACTGGTAGTGGACGATCAACAGGATCTGCGCGAGCAGCTTGCGAAACTTCTTCTCCGTTCCGGCAAGAAGAACGAAACAATGTCCCTTGTCCAGCAGATGAGATCAAAGCTATTGGGTGAAACCGCTGAAATTCCCGACGATGGCGCGGGCAATGATCATTCATATGTCGTCGATACCGCAGGTCAGGGCGAAATCGCCTTCGAAATGGTCAAAAAAGCCAATCAGAAGGACGAGCCGTACGCCGTAATGTTCCTTGACATGAGGATGCCTCCCGGATGGGACGGGCTGAAAACGGCAAAAGCCGTAAGGGATGCCGACAGGAATATTGAGATAGTCATAATGACCGCATATGCGGATCACGATCAGGAGCAGATTGCGGACACGGTCGGAACTCCGGAAAAACTCCTTTACATAAAAAAACCGTTCCAGGCCGAGGAAATCTACCAGCTCGCCCTCGCGCTTACGACAAAATGGTCTTTGGAATTTCTGGAAAAACAGAGGAGAACCTGGCTTGAAGTCCTCCTCAGGGGAATGTGCAAAATCAAAAGCCCGTCAATAGCGGAATCAGGAAACATATATCCGCAAACTCTTAAGGCTTTGACAGATTTCACCGAATCTAAAAAAGGTCTCATTGCGGCCTATGACGAGTGTGAAGGGGGATGGAATATCGAGGCCGTAACCGAAGGCGACAGGGAAGAGGCGGAAGAATTTGTCAGGAAAAACACTTCCTATCTCCATGAAAGCAGGACGACCCAGCATTTTGACGGGAAATATATTCTTCCCCTTAGAAAAGACGGTTTTTTCGCAGTTGCAGTTCTTCAGGATGTTAAAACAAAAAATGATCCCGAATGGTACAAGCTTCTGAGTCTCCTTGTCATGACATCCACCGAAGTCCTCAGCAGCAACGTATTCATGACCGACTATATTGAAAAGGAAAGGCTTTCAGTCCTCGGGGTTGCAATGAACAAGGTTTCCCATCAGTCCAAGAACATGATCAACCAGATTCTCGGCTACGCATCGATGATAAAGGATTCGGCTGATGTGAAAACAGCCGATACGGTTGGAAAGCTTCTTGAGTCGGGAGAGACGATGCTGAGGATGCTTCAAAACCTTTCCGTGTACAATAATGTCGACAATATGGCCGTTCAGGACTGTGATCTGATTCAGATAATAAATTCAGGGTGTGACAGCATAATCAAATTGTCAAATCATGCCCGGAAAAAGATATCAGGCCCATCAGAATTGAAAATAAAAGGATCTCCTGAACTTCTTCAGATTGTTTTTGCGAATCTCGCATCCAACTCAATTGAATCGGCGGGCGGCAATGAAACCAAGGAAATAGATATTAACATAGTGGTCAGGGAATCCGGACCCAAGGTGATAATAGATTTCGAGGATAATGGCTCCGGCGTTCCTGAAGGCATAAGAAAAACTCTCTTCAATGCATTTGTGACTTCCGGAAAGCGCTCTTCCGGAATTGGGCTCGGACTGCCAATTGTCAAGCAGATACTTGTAAAGCACAAGGGCGGCATTATTTACGACGACAGCTTCAGGCCCGGAGCAAAATTCACCATAACTCTTCAGAAGACAATCTAATCCGGTTTTCGCGGTAAAAACAGGCTAAGAGCCGTACAGAAATAACTTTTCATTTGCTGGCCGGGATTCCATGTATTTGTCTTCTTCGTTGCTTCACCCCCTTATTCGCCGCAGCGAACGCGGGGCTTGCGCCTCGAATCCAAACACCTGTATTTTCCGCCAAATGTAAAAGTTATTTCTGCACGACTCCTAAGCGCCATTACAAGTTTTTCCGACGGCAGTCCAACCACGTTGTCATGGGATCCCCTGATGTTGCCGATAAGCATGTCCCCGAATTCCTGGACGGCATAGGCTCCGGCTTTATCGAGGGTGTTCACCCTGCCGACATATTCCATCACAGTTGACGCTGAAAAATTCCTGAATTCAACTTCGGTGGAGTCGGAGAAGACACATTTGAACTCGTCCTCGATTTTCCGGATGCACACGGATGTGACCGCCAGATGTTTTTTCCCGGACATTGATATTAGCATTTCCACAGCTTCCGAGACGGTTTCAGGCTTGCCGAGAATACGTCCTTCAAATTCAATGACCGTGTCCGCTCCGATCACGATATGGGACGGGAATTCCAGTGCGACACCTTCAGCCTTGCGGCAGGCGTTTATTACGGGGACAAGCGATGGGCAGCAATATTCGCTTATTTCATGGACGGCCGGTTTACGGACTGAAAAACTGATTCCGAGGCGTGCCAGAATTTCTTTTCTGCGCGGTGATTCCGAAGCAAGTATTATTTTGGGAGGTCTCTTATCTCCGGGATTCATTTTCAGAAACTGCGTTTTCTTGATTCAATCTTTTTCAAATTCAGTCTGACTTCTTTTACAGTGTCTATGCCGAACCTGTCGTTCAGAGTCTTCAAAATGTTGTTCTGAATGTCTTCCGCAAGGGTTAAAAATGAGCTTTCCCCGTCGTTGTCGAGTGTCACCTGAAGTTCAATAAAAGAGGATGTCCTGCCTTCTAGAAGATGGACTTTCGATATTTCAACGATTTCATAGTCTTCGCCAATTGATTTCACAAGATCGGATATTGCATCTGAAGTGATGAAAATAGAACCTCTGGATCCTTTTATTCCAATTCCACGCATGCGTCTGGGATAACGATAACTGAAACGAAGAACGAGAAAGAGGATCAAAAGCCCGGAAAAAATCAGAATTGTCGCCGTAATGTACCCGCATTTGAAATCCAGAAGAGGCTGGCCGTCGTAACTGAGAATGAAATCAAGGACTCTTTTCATAATTTAAATTTCATCCTCCTTTTCTTCCGTGTCAAGCTCCTGAACAATGACATTGACGCTCGCAACAGTCATGCCTGTCATTTTTTCAACTTCCTTCATTATTGCCGACTGCACGTTTGCCGCTACGGTTGGAAGATGACTTCCGTATGAGATGTTGAGTTTGATCTCGATTGCAACCGTGTCTCCGTTTATGTCGATTGCAATTGACCTGTCACCGATCCTGCGGTTTCCGATTATTTCGGCAATATTGTCAACAAGGGGGTTTCCTGCAATTCTTATCACGCCGTTCACACTGCATGCGGCCTTGCGCGCTATTGATGCAATGACATTTTCATGGATTTTCACAAGCCCCATGTCGCTCCCGTCTGATTTGAGGGCTCCAGGTATCCTGCTGGCGTGTGCCTTTTTGGTATCTCTCATTCCTTGGTCCCCCCCTTGACGGACGGTTTCCCGGCCGATTCGGAGAAATAACCTGTTTTCATCACCTTCTCAATATAACCCGTATCATAATTTCCGGCGACAAAATCCTTTGAACCGATTATGAACTGGGTGAAAGGTGTTGTCGTGTGAACTCCTTGAATTATGAACTCGTCAAGAGCCCGTCTGCATCTTGCAAGCGCCTGTTCACGGTTGTCGGCATGGATAATGAGTTTCGCAATCATGCTGTCATAAAACGGCGGAATCGTATAGCCTGTGTAAACGTGGGAATCAACTCTGACCCCGATGCCGCCGGAAGGAGAATAAAGACTCACTTTGCCGGGACACGGGGAAAAATTGTTATAGGGATTCTCGGCGTTTATACGGCATTCGATCGCATGTCCCCGGAACTGGACGTCTTTCTGACGGATCTTCAACCTTTCGCCGGCGGCTATTTTAATCTGCTCCTTTATAATATCTATCCCGGTAACCGCTTCCGTTACGGGGTGTTCGACCTGGATTCTGGTGTTCATCTCCATGAAATAGAAATTCCTGTGTGAGTCCACAAGGAATTCAACGGTGCCGGCATTCCAGTATTTTACGGCCTTTGCAGCTTTGATTGCGGCACTTCCCATTCTTTTCCTGAGGTCGGAGGTCATGAAGGGGGATGGAGATTCCTCGATTAGCTTCTGATGTCTTCTCTGAATACTGCAGTCGCGTTCACCCAGATGTATTATCTCCCCGTGTTCATCTGCGAGGATCTGGAATTCGATATGATGGGGATTCTCAACATATTTCTCAATATAAACACCGCCATTCCCGAAAGCCCTTTCAGCCTCGGTCTTTGCAGCATGGAAACCCTGGACAAGGCTGGCATCATTGTGAGCCACCCTCATTCCCCGTCCGCCGCCGCCGGCCGAGGCCTTGATGATTACGGGAAATCCAAGCTTCTGTGCGATTTTTTTCGCCTGGGTCTGATCCGTTATTTCTCCGTCGCTTCCGGGCGTTACGGGAACACCCGCCTTTTTCATGGTTTCACGAGCCATTACTTTATCGCCCATTGCCTTGATCTGTTCGGGACTCGGACCTATGAATTTTATGTTGCAGCTCCTGCATATTTCTGCGAAATGCGCATTTTCACCGAGAAATCCATAGCCCGGATGTATTGCATCAACATCGCATATTTCAGCGGCGCTTATAATATGCTTTATTAAAAGATAGCTTGACTTCGGCGCAGCCGGGCCTATGCAGACAGATTCATCCGCAAAATGCACATGGAGGCTGTCCTCGTCGGCTTTTGAGTAAACCGCAACGGTCTTTATGCCCATTTCCTTGCACGAACGTATTATCCGAAGTGCAATTTCTCCGCGGTTGGCAATTAAAATTTTATTGAACATGGGAAAAATCCTGACTGTGTTTCCGATTTTAAGTTATTCAATTACGAATAAGGGCTGTCCAAACTCGACCGGGCGGGCGTTTTCAACAAGTATCTCCCTGACTGTTCCGCTCTTTTCGGCCTTGATTTCATTCATGACCTTCATCGCTTCAATTATGCAGACGACTGTGTCCGGATTTACTTTTGATCCCACCTTTACAAAAGCTTCGGCATCCGGAGACCCGGCCCTGTAGAATGTGCCGACTATCGGAGAGTCAATGGTTTCGCGCTTCGCAGCCGCGACGGCGGCGACGGCGGCAACGGCTGCGGCTTCGGCGACGGCTGCCTGTGCGACTGTCTGTGCGGCGGTCGGAGGAGTCGCCGACTGTGGAGCAGGGGAAACGGATACAGTAGTGTGCTGGGGGGGAATCCCTCCTCTGCGGATACAGAGGTGCATATCGTCAGATTCAATTTTAAATTCAGTAAGATCATGATCTGACATGAGCTCCACAATCGTTTTGATTTTCTCTATTTCCATGATTATGCTCCCGTTAGTTTGATTTTTTCAAATAATCAGTGATTGCCCTGAGGGCCCATTCATAGCCTTCAATTCCCAGTCCGCTTATCTGTCCCAGACAGGCTGGAGCGGTAACTGACTTTCTTCTGAACTCCTCTCTCCTGTAAATATTGCTTATATGCACTTCAATTGCGGGAATGTCCACCGACTCAAGCGCATCATGTATGGCTATGCTGGTATGAGTATATGCGGCAGGATTTATAATTATGCCGTCAATGTCATTTTTAATGGCTGAACCGATGATATCAACAATCTCCCCTTCATGGTTGCTCTGAAAGAAACTTGTCTCCACCTTAAGTTCTCTGGCAACCTTGTCAAGCCTGTTTTGCAGGCCGGAAAGTGTGACATTCCCGTAAATCTCGGGTTTCCTGATGCCAAGCAACTGGATGTTTGGCCCGTTTATTACCATTATTTTCATAACGAATTCAAACTCTTCAGATTAACGATTTAAGGGATTCCGCAGATATCTGCAAATTATTAAAATACACTCATTAATTAATTATTCCAGCTGTTTGCTCGTTGCATATCTTCAGACATGCTCCTCACAAACATCATGATAATCAATCCAAAATCCCGGCCAGCAAATGTAAAAGTTATTTCTGTACGGCTCCTTAACGTTCGGAAAGAGGAAGCGATGTCATCGTGAAAACATGCGGCGGCATCAGTTTTTTTTCCATGTCTTCTTCGAGCGTCTTTGCAGATATGCCCGCAGTCATGCCTGTCTTAACAGGCAATGGGTTTATGGACGGTTTTAACTGTGCCGTTGCCGCTGAGGATGAAGGCTTGCCGCCCGCATGCATAAAATAATACGTTATCAAAATGCACGCCACCAGAGTAAAACATGCGGCAAATCCTATAAAAATCACCCTCTTGACTTTATTTTCCTGGACAATATTCACCTGTTTCCCTTTTTCCAACTGGTGTATGACTTCTTCGGGAACGGTGTAATCAAGGTTTTTGCCTTTCATTTTGTCGAGCAGGCTGAAAACCAGATTGCCGTCAATATTATAAAGGGAACAAAGTGCTCTTGTATAGGCGTTTACATATACCGATGCCGGAAGATCCTTAAAATCATCCCTTTCCAGGGATTCAATGAATGTTTTTTTGATCTTGGTGCTTATTGAAGCTTGGTCAATACTGAGCCCGGCTCTTACCCGACCTTCCTGGAGAAGCTGTCCCGCCGTCGCATGATCCGTCGAAAACTTTTCTGTTACACCGGTTTTCTTTGCAGGTTTATGTGGTTCTGCCTTTGAAATTTTCTGTTCGGGAAGGCTCTTACGGTTAGGGGTAACCGGAGCGGCAGGGGCGGTAACTTCTTTTTTGACATTCACAGAAGCCGGATATTTCGGAATATTTGAGGATTTTATTTCCTGCCGATTCATGTCAGGAGACTGGGATTTAGGCTCATCCTTAACCGGAACAACAGGCTCGACTTGTCTTTCAACGTCTGTAGTTTTTGAGGGGTGTGGTGCTTTTGGGTGTCTGAGGCGTTTTGACGACGATGCCGCTTCCGGAGATTTCCCAACTTGTGCGGCAACCGGGGAGGCCGGCGTTTGAACAATCGGGTCGGACACCGGAACAACCGGAGCAGTGGCAGACGATGCCTCTGCACGGACAGGAACTTTCACCTGTTCGGGAATGGGAATACCTCCGGAAACAGGTGTCTGAACCTGAACCTCTTCAACTGTGACAGCTGCCGGTTTGACTTCCCCCCTGTCTCGCTCGGGTTCAATTCCAGGCTTTTCTATGGGTTTGTCCTGAAATATGACGCTGCTTTTTGTTTCAGCATTATTCTTTGGTTCCAGGGGAACTGCTTCCTGGACTGTCTTTTTGTATGGAGCGGGAACATGATGAGTTGAACGTCTCTGTGGCTCGCTTTTCCCAATTCTTGGATGAGATTCTATTGGATTTGATTCGGAAGTTTCCGTTTTTTTATCTGTTTCCCTGTTGGACGAATCCGAAACCCCGGTATTTTTGTTGAAATCAAGGGGCAATGAACCATCGTTTGAAGAAAGCTGACTGAAGAGATCAGAATTTTCTTTCCCGGCCATATCAGTATTTCCAGTTTCCGATTATCAATTAGGGGTTTCCTCGAAATTTAAAGGTACAGGTGAATAAACTATTTTGAAATTTGATTTTTACAAGTCCGGAAAATCATGTTGAACCGGGGATAGAGACGAT
>Ga0172379_10006410_pt1 | contig 15780 bp, 12 predicted proteins | sample GrowelOW334metaG_FD_119756 | JGI IMG/M metagenome (GOLD analysis project Ga0172379, IMG submission 119756) | Groundwater microbial communities from an aquifer near a municipal landfill in Southern Ontario, Canada - Groundwater well OW334 metaG | ecosystem: Environmental > Aquatic > Deep... | reverse complement strand
TCGCGCTAAACAAACACTACGGAAAATTTAGGTCTCGTCATTCGTTTTTGTTCGTGCGAGCCGAGAAAGCTCGGCTCTAAACAAGCAAATCCTTCTTCGCTAAAGAGCTCCGAAGGACCACTCATACTCGCCACTAAATTTTTACCTCGTGTTTGTGCGCGCGTGAACGAGTGAGTGAACGTCGTTGTCATCCCCCTCTTTCCAAGAGGGGGTAGGGGGAGTTTGCTGGAGTTTTTGCAAACAAAAAAGCACCATATATAATGATGCACTTTTGATTGGAGCGCGAGGGGCACACTCCAAGCCTTAGGGGGTTGAGTGTGCGCGAATCGCGCGAGGGTGTCGCGTCAGACGCGACATGGGGAAAGAGCGGAGGGAGAATTCGCATGAGATCAGTGATGTCTTGCTACAGCGGAGGGAGAATTCGCATGAGATCAGTGATGTCTTGCTACAGCCGTCACGGTTGGCCCCAGGGAGTGGGCGCTACACCGTGTTCGAGCGATCGAAGGTTAGCTCGAGGGCCAGCATCTTCACCAGGAGACGGTAGTCGACCTCCTTGTGGGGGGTCAGCATGCGCGTGACCTCGTTGAAGGAGAAGCCCGAATGGATGAAGGCCACCACGGCGTTGTTGTGCGTGTCGCCGTTGGCCGTCGACGTGATGATCAACTTCTGGGTGGCGGAGTTCTCGCGGACGACCGGAGAGTTTGAGCCGAGGAACATGTCCATGATCAGCCCGGGCGAGAGCGAGGTCTCCTGCCCCAGGCCTTGCGTACTGGCCGCCTTGGCCGTACTGTTGGAGTGCGTCATCTTCATCATGGCCACGGCGGCGGTGATGGTCGGCGGGGCGAGACCCGACGACCGTGGGTTGTTCATCAGGCGGACGACTTCGTCGGTGGCCTTGGCGCCGAGCATCTTGATCTCGTTGCTGGCGTTGGCCTGGAACAGGAGCCCTTCTACGAGCGCATCGGTGGCCTGCGGGTTGCGGGCCATGATCTGCAGGACAGCGCCCGTGTCGTCGTACGGAACGAAGGCGACGGACAGGGCGCAGCGCGAGCACGTGTCGAACGTGTATTGCCCGCCCATCGTCCACAGGACGGGGGGCGGGGTCGACGCGGTGGCCGGCACGGCCAGGAGCAACAGGGCGATGAACGCGAGGAAGATCTTCCTCATGGTCCCTCCCAGGTTGTGTGAGAGTAGCCGTCTTTTTCCACTACCAGTGGTCCAAGTCTAGACACTGCAAGAGTTTCCTCCTTTTTCCTCTTGCGAGTTGTTTGACTTAAATCCAGTGGACTTTACGTGTAGGAAAACAGCTTTCCTTCATAAATAATGTTACACGTCTATTATTATTATGTCAATTTTTATTGTGAGTTAGGACTTGATTTTATTTACAATTTTGTTATAATCATTGTCACTATGGTACCGTAGCCAAGCAGTAAGGCAGAGGTCTGCAAAACCTCTATGCGTGGGTGCGATTCCCACCGGTACCTCAAAATAAAAACCCGCTGATTAAGCGGGTTTTGGTTTAGTTTTTTTATTTTTTCAAATAAGCTAATTTACGAGAACAATACCAAGCTTTCCAATGGCCATCTTTTATACGTTTAGCAATAGCCCATTCTGTGGCTTTTTGATAATCAAGTTTTTCGGCATTAGAAATATCCTTGTGAATAGAATTAATTTGCCACAAACCAAGGTCAACTGTGCGGTTGTTGTTTACACCCATAGCATCGGGGTTCCAACGGCTTTCACAGGTAATAATGGCTTCGGCTTCGACCGGGTTTAAACCAGCTTCTACTACGCGAGCCAATACCCAATTTTTCACTAATTCTTCTTTGGTTAATTCTGGCACTGGGGTAGCCAAAATAGGAGTAGAATCATTCACATTCATTAGTAACTCATAGTCAGCCGATACTACTTTTGGCATTATCATCGAAGCCATAAAAGTCACGGCCAACAAAAGTGTAGTAGTTTGGTGTAAAAAGCGATTATAGGTTGTATGTTTACTATTTTTCATATTTAGTGGTTTGTTGACACCCCTCTAAATAAAAAATCCTGTTATTAAATGTTCAGGACTTGTCAACGCAGTATTGTACTCCAAAAGAAGCTTTTTGTCAAGGGCCCTATCCACAGTTTTACTTATTATTTGGCTAAAATAAGCCAAATTTGCCAGGTAGTTTTTTCACCCAAAGTTGAAGTTTTTGGTGCTTGTGTTATAATATTTAAAGTTTATGACTATACCTCAACTCAAACGACGCTCTTATGGTTTTAAAGGAAAAGAGAATGCGCGCATTGAACACAGCGAAGGCAAAGTGGTCCATTACGAGCAAAGACAATCAAAAAAAAGAAATTTTTGGCTAAAATTAGCCATTTTTCCCTTTATAATACTTTGGAAAATTTTGCAGGGTTTGTTTTGGCTTTGGCAAAAAAGACCTAAACTTAATCAAAAGACCAAGAGTGTTTTGCGTCAGCGCCTAGGTCTTTTAATTATTTCGGGCACAGTACTTAGTTTGTTATTTGGAACAATTTTAGTTGCTTGGGTAAGTAAAGATTTGCCCGACCCCGATAAATTAACCGATCGCAAGGTGGCACAAAGTACCAAGATTTATGATCGCACTGGTACACATTTATTATACGAAGTTTTTGCTGATCAAAAACGTACATTGGTAACTTTAGAACAAATTCCCAAAAATTTAATCAATGGGGTAGTTGCCACAGAAGACAATCAATTTTATGAACACAATGGAATTCGCCCACTAAGTTTTGTGCGGGCGATTGTTTATGGTGTTTTTACCAGCAAAAGAATTAGTGGTACTTCCACGCTTACGCAACAATTAGTCAAGAATGCCATTCTTACTAGTGAACGTTCTTATTTGCGCAAATTAAAAGAAATAATTTTGTCTTTACGTTTGGAGCAAAAATATAATAAAGAACAGATTTTACAAATTTATTTTAATGAAATTCCTTATGGTTCTACCAATTATGGCGCTGAGTCTGCCTCACTTAGTTATTTTGGCAAACATGTTTCTGAATTAAATTTACAGGAATCAGCCACTTTGGCTGGGCTTCCTCAATCACCAAGTTATTTTTTAAACAATCCTGAAGCTTTGAAACAACGCCGTGATTTTGTGTTGGGTCGGATGTTTGCCGAAGGTTATATTTCGGAAGCCGAAAAAAATGCTGCCCAAAAAGAACCAATGACTTTACAACGTCGTTTTAGTGATATGATAGCGCCACACTTTGTAATGTATGTAAAACAGCAATTAGTAGAAAAATATGGTGAGCAAGCAGTAGATACCGATGGTTTGCAAGTAATTACTACCCTTGATTGGGAAAAACAACTAGCTGCAGAAAATGCTGTAAGTTCTACTGCAAAAATATTGGACGAAGGCCAATCCAACAATGCTTCACTTGTGGCCTTGGATCCAAAAACCGGGCAAGTATTGGCTATGGTTGGTTCACGCGATTTTAATAATAACAATATTAATGGGCAATTCAATGTCGCGACTTTGGGGCTTCGTCAACCTGGTTCTTCGTTCAAACCAATTATTTATTCGGCGGCTTTTGAAAAAGGTTATACCCCGGATACTTTACTTTGGGATGTAGAAACAAATTTTGCTGCTTCGGGCGATCCTTACACCCCACAAAATTACGATGGCGGTGAACGCGGGCCAGTAACTATGCGTCAAGCTTTGCAAGGTTCACTAAATATTCCCGCAGTACAAACTTTATATTTGGTAGGAGAAAAAAAGGGTGTGGAGTATGCTGAGCGTTTGGGTTATTCCACTTTGAGCGAAGGTGAGTTTGGTTTGAGTTTGGTTTTGGGTGGTGGGGAAGTAAAATTAATTGAACATACTGCCGCTTTTGGTGTGTTTGCTAACAATGGCAAGAAAAATGTAACTGTAAGTATTTTGCGAGTAGAAGATGCCGAGGGTAGTATTTTGTCGGAGTGGAAGTCAAATCAAGCCGAACAAGTCTTGGATCAAAAAATAACTGATACTATTTCCAATATTTTAAGTGATGACCCGGCTCGGGCTTATGTATTTGGTGCTGGTGGAATTTTAACTTTAAAAGATCGTCCGGTTGCGGTAAAAACTGGTACGACCAATAATTATGTAGATGCTTGGACAGTCGGTTATACACCTTCACTCGTAGCTGGAGTTTGGGTTGGCAATACCGATAATAAACCAATGCGCAAAGGTGATGGTGGTTCCAAACTCGCTGCACCAATTTGGAATAAGTTTATGACCGAAGCTTTAAAAAATACTCCAGCCGAATCATTTCCACCCTTGCCAGAAAATACCGCAACCAAAGCAATTTTACATGGTGTAATTGGTGGTGGAGTAAATGTAAAAATAAATAAATTAAATGGCCTTTTGGCTACTTCTTCTACACCTGCTGAGTTAATTGAAGAACGTCTTTACACACCAGCACATTCTATTCTTTATTATGTAAACAAAGATGATCCTCAAGGACCAATTCCAACTAATCCTACTGATGATCCACAATATACGATTTGGGAAAATGCCGTTCAAACTTGGATCAATAAAATGAAAATAAAAAATCCTAATTTCAATATTAATTTTGCCGAAGCTCCTACCGAAGTTGATGACGGTAGTACGGAAAGCAATTTACCCAGTTTGGAAATACTTAATCCGCAAAATGGTCAAGCCTTGAATTCACGAGATTTAAAAATAGAAATAAAAACTAGCTCCCCACGTGGAGTAGTAAAAGCAAGTTACCAATTAGATAATAGTTATATTGGTGTGGTAAAAGATTATCCGTTTAATTTAAATTATTATGCGCGTGGTTTTGCCGATGGCCCACATACCTTAAAAGTAATTGTCGAAGATGAAGCGGGAATAAAAGTAGAAAAACAAGTACAGTTTGTTTTTGTAGCGGGCGAAGAACAACCAGCAGTCCTTTTTACGCAAAAAAATTATAACTTAAGCAGTGGTAGTTTTCCGCAGATTTTTCAATTAAATAATTATCGGCTAAATGATGTGGCGGAATTAAAAATTTATTTAGAACAAAATAACGGGCGCGAAGTATTGTTAAGTAAAAATACTTTTACTGATTTATTTAATAATCAAATTACTTTTCGTTGGAATACCGCACCGCTTGCAGGAGAATACCAATTAGTTGTAGAACTTAAACTTAAAAATGGTAAGGTATTGGAAAGTGATCGGGTGGGTGTGGTGGTGGAGTAACAAGAAGCAGATAACAGATAACAATTAGCATACAAAAAAATCCTGATTAAACCAGGATTTTTTATTATATAAAAGTATTTCTTAATTTGATTGTAAGATTAGTTTCTTTATTATTTGATAATAGTAATTTATCTGCAATATTTTCCCAATAATTATTTTCATTTTTAACATTGACTGCCAAATAAAAACCGTATAGCCGATATAATATAGTAATTCCTAAAAATTTAATAGTTCGAGATTCTAACCGGTTTATATCAGCAACTAAAAGATATTTATTTATTTCTTTCCGGTAACTTTGCATGAAGTTTTTTATAAATTCCAGTGCATGAGGTAAAGATTTGCGTGGCACTTCAATTAAGTAGTGGCAAAACAAAAAAGCCAGATCAAAAGCGGGGTCTCCAATGAATACTCTCTCCAAATCTAAGAATCGTATTTTATTACCATCGACAAAAATATTTTTGGATGCTAAATCGCCCAGAACCAGACATTTTATAGCAATGTTACTTTCAATTAGCAGTTTTTTTGTGTCTTCGGGGTAAATATTTTTGGCTGGACTTAGGCGCATCCCCAGGTGAAAATTTTTAGCTAATTCATTTTTTGTTTTTGTTCCGTGAACTTTACGGTGGGGTATTTGCAAAGTTTTACCATGAATAGTGGCAATTATTTTCCCAAAATATTTTCCAGTTTCAGGGTAAACTTTACCTTGAGTTAACTCGTGAACTAAAAGATGCCCATTTTTTTTAATATCTTCTAGAATGACTATATTATTTGTTTTATCAAAATATAAAACATGAGGTGTAACATTGGGGATTATGGTTTGTAAAAATTTAATGATTTTTACTTCAAGAACTATACGTTTTGGATCAAGTTTAATATCTGGTTTTTTCTTTACAAATTCCCTTGATTGTCGCAGGTAAACTACTTTTTGTTTATTTTTAATTTTCAAAATAACTTTAAATATCCAATTTACATAAGTTTGTTCAGAAATTTCTTCAATAGAAATAATTTCATCAAAAGAAAATAATACTTGTTTATTATGCAAATATTTTTTTAGATTTTTTGTATTGAGAATTAACATAAAATGGATTGGAGGCGCGACGGTCCTCCAATCCGTCGCGCCTGGTTATGCCGTGAGTCGTCCGAGGAAGGCGCTGGTAGTCATGATCTGGGAGAACACGTAGCTCATACGGCCAATGGCCGACCGGTGGGCTTGTTCTGCTGTCTCCACACCCATCGCCTGCGAAGCACAGGCATCCTCCAGGATGATGATCTGGAAGCCGCGTTCGTGCCCGCCACGCCCCGTACCCTCTACGCAGATTGGAGTGGTGAGACCACAGGTGATGATGGTCTTTTTGGACCACTCAAGCAAGATGCGCTCGAGCTTGGTATTGTGGAAAGCATTGAACTCGGTCTTCGGCAGGACCAGGTCCGACATGGTCGCGAGGTCGAACGTGCTGTTGTGGAATTCGGACCACACGGAGGTATCTGCCATGATTTGTCCGATCGGAGGGATGTGGTCTTGGATTCGACCTACCTCGCTTGGGTGCGTGTAGACGTGGCGGGTGGCAATAATTCTTCCACCGCACGCTTTCCAGGCTTTGGCTGCTCTGGTCACGTTCTCGATGACCTTTTGGACATAGGGCACATGCACCGGAGCGTCACCAATGCCGAAGGCCTTTTGTAGATCAACGATCAGCATCACAGCTTCTCGCGGTTCAATGTGGTACTCGGGCTTGCTCATGATTTCCTCCTAGCTTGCGAGTCACTCAGCACCACCTAGTGCTGACTTTTAACTTTATCATAGATAATTATACTAGTCAAGCATCTTTTGGCTAAAATAAGCTAAAATATTGTAATCAAGAAGTTGATATTTTTGTTAAAAACTTGACAAATTTAGCTAATATTAGTACAATATATTTATCCTATCAATTAGGACAATATGCTAGAACAAAAGTTAATAAATTTAGGGTTTAGCAAGAATGAAGTTAAAGTTTATTTAGCTTTGTTTGAATTGGGAGAAGCCAAAGCGGCGCAAGTGATTGTGCGGACAACTTTATATCGTAATTCCGTATATTTGGCTTTGGAAAGTTTGCTAGAGAAAAAATTAGTAAGCAAAACCTTACGACACGGAGTGGCGGTGTTTTATGCCAATACCCCGGACCATTTGTTGGAAGAAGTAGAAAGCAAAAAAAAAATGACGCAAGCTGTTATAGATGAATTAAAAGCAAAACATGATGATACACCGCGCGAAATTGTTATTTATGAAGGTTTGGAAGGTGTAAAAAGAGCCACCAGACAAAATTTGGAATTTTCCAAAGGTGAAACTGTTTATGTTTTGGGTGCGACAAAACACAATATTGTCCCCGATCTTTCCATGCATTGGCGACAATATCATTCAAGTCGGATTAAAAAAGGTATTAAGTTTAAGGCATTGTATGGACCTTCAACCGAAGAAAAAATTATTTTTGAAAAAAATGAATTACCACTAACAGATGTTAAATATTTGCCAATACAAATTGATCCGCCTTTTTGGTTTAATATTTGTGGTGATATTAGTTCAATCGTTTTTATTGATAAAAATCCAATTGCCATAAATATCAAAAGCAAAAATATTGCCGAGAATTTAAAAAAATATTTTGATTTTTTGTGGAATCAAGATAAATAGTTATTAATTTTTAGTAGGTATGAAAAAGCCTGTCATTATATTACTCTTTTTTGTTATTGGGAGTATTTTTTTTATACAAAATTTTGCTAAGGCGGTAATTATTAATCAAATAAAAATTGGCGCTTCGGGCACTGGTAATAGCACCAAAGAATATCTTGAACTATATAACCCGGAAATTAATGAAGTGTCACTTGCCAATTGGCAGATTTATAAATTTACCAAGAGTGCAACTTCTTCGGCAGATAAAATTTTGTTAGTAACTTTGCCCGAAGGCGTAATTATCCCAGCCACGGGATATTTTTTGATTAGTCATAGTGATTATATATCGGCAGGGGAATTTGACGTGCCGGATATAACTTACAATAGTGAATCTTTGGCAAGTAATAATACTGTTGTTTTGACCAATGATTTAAATGAAGAACTAGATTTAGTGGGTTATGGCGAAGCTACAGCTTACGAAGGAGTTGCACCGGCAAGTGACCCGGGAACCAAAGCTATAATTCGCAATAATTTTCTAGATACAGATAATAATGGTGTTGATTTTTTGGTAACTTCTTCTTTGCCTTATAACTCACATTATATTTTAAACACCTCTACTACTCCACCTGTAGAGGAACCAACTACTACACCTAGTAGTACATCACAAATAGGCAAAGTTATAATCAACGAATTTTTACCTAGTCCGGAAAATGGTAGTGAATGGGTGGAATTGTATAATCCCAATGATTTTGCTGTAGATATCAATAATTGGCAATTGTTTGATGGAGTAAGTAGTTTTTTTACAGCGACAAATACAATTTTGGCAAAAAGTTTTTTTACAGTTACACTTGCTAATAGTAAATTAAACAATTCGGGTGATATTATTTTATTAAAAAATAATTTGGGTGTTGTAGTAGATCAAGTATGTTATGGAGTTTGGGAAGATTTTTGTTTGGGCGCCAATTCTAATGCACCAAAAACTGGTAATAGTTTGGCCAGAATAATTGATGGACAAGATTCAGACAATGATGAAGCAGATTTTGGTGAAACACAAGAAACCACTCCTAGTTTACTAAATGTAATTGATTTACCTGTTACGAGCAGTGGCGGTGGTAGTTATTTTAATTCTGGTTACACCCCAACTCATAAAATTGGTTTTGGAGAAATTCAGTTAAATGAAATTTTTCCCAATCCAATTGGTGCAGATGATAATGATGAATTTGTAGAATTAAAAAATAATACCAACATTCTTTTGGATTTGGGTAATTTACAATTACGTGATGCGAGCGGTGCAAAGTATGTAATTCCTAGCACAGTAATTCAGCCAAATGGTTTTTTAGTTTTTAAAAGAAGTCAAACAAAGTTGGCACTAAATAATAGTGGCGAGGAAACCGTGTATTTGTATTCGCCCGATAATTTAATTTTGGATAAAATTAGTTATCTTGGCAATAATCAAGAAGATGTGTCATATGCAAAAAACAATGAAAGTGTTTGGCAGTGGACAATTATGACCACCTCGGAACTTGAAAATATTTTTAAAACAGTAGAAGAAACAGAAACAGCTAGTTCAACAGCAGAAGTTATCAGTAGTCCAGTAATTATTACCAATGACCAATTTTCGGCAATTATTTCGGAATTTTTACCTAATCCCGCGGGTTCGGATAGCGCAGAATTTGTGGAATTGTTTAATCCCAGTGATACTACCTCAACTTTGTGGGGTTATTATTTAGATGATAGCGAAGATGGTTCAACGCCCTATGCTTTTACTCAAAATGAGATTATTCCACCACACAGTTATTTAGTAATAAAAAAAGAAATAAGTAAATTGGCTTTGAATAATGATACTGATAGTGTGCGTTTACTAAATTCGCAAAAAGAAGTGGTAGAAGAAGTTGAATACGAAGGTGGAAAAGAAGGTTTTAGTTATGCCTTAATTAATAATGAATGGCAATGGACCAATAATTTAACAGTTAATCAGGAAAATATCGGCTCAACAATTAGTGAAGAAATAAAAAATGTTACAAGTAATTCGAAAACTTCCAAATATTACAAACCGGTATTATTGGAACAAGTCTTTGGTTTGGAAGTAGGGGATTTAATCAAAACTACCGGGGTCGTAGCGGTGGTGCCAGAAATATTTTCTAGTCAGTATTTTTACATTGTAAACAATAATTCAGGTTTACAAGTATATCTAAACAACAAAGATTTTCCGAATTTAAATGTGGGACAAGTGGTAGAAATTCGTGGAGAATTATCTTACCCTTTGGGAATTTGGCGTTTGAAAGTAAAAAATAAACAAGATATAAAAGTTATTGGCAAATCAGTATTACCCGAGCAGACTGTTAAATTGATTGCGGATTTGGACGAAAATTTACTTGGCTCATTAACAACCATACAAGGGCAAATTACGGAATTAAAGAGTGGATATTTGTATTTAGATGATGATAGTGAAGAAATTAAAGTGGTTTTTAAAAATGGTGCCAGTCTGTCACGAACAGATTTAATTTTGGGAAGTGATCTTAAAGTGAGTGGAATTTTAAATAATAGTAAAAATGGCTTTGAAATTTGGCCGAGAAATAACGAGGATTTAACAATTATCAATACTTCGACAATTGTAGAAGCAACAAATAGCGAAGCTTCTAAAAAATATTTAGAAGTAACAGTTGGGGGTTTTATTTCTTTGATTGTTGGTTTCGTAGCCAAAGCGCATGGACGTTTGGCTTGGGGAATAATAAAAAAAGTTGGTAAAATTGCTTTTGCTGTTGTTCGGCGTATTCCAAGAGTGTAATAAAATAGCGAAATTTGGTATAATGAATATAAGTTTACAAAGTTTGTAAATTACTTTACGAACTTTATGGACTTTAAAAACTTTATAGACTCATTATGATTGACAACATATTTTTACAGATTAGTGTAATTTTGGGTATTACGGTTTCAATTGCTTTAATTATGCGTTTGTTGCGACAGCCTTTGATTGTTGCTTATATTATTGCAGGTTTAGTTGCGGGTCCATTGTTTTTAAATTTAGTACACGGTGGTGAAGCTTTTTTTGAAACGTTTGCCCAGTTTGGCATTGTCTTACTTCTTTTTATTGTGGGATTAAGTTTAAATTTTGATCATATAAAAAAGGTTGGCACCAGTGTTTTGTGGGGTACTTTGTTTAATTTTGTTTTAACCGTGCTCTTGGGTTCTTGTTTGCTTCTTGTTTTAAAATTTTCTTTAATTTCGTCAATTTTCTTGGCAATTTCTGCTAGTTTTTCTAGTACGATTATTGTGGTAAAGTTATTGGCCGACAAAAAAGATTTGGAAACTGTTTATGGACGTTATATTGTGGGAATGTTACTTTTGCAAGATATTATCGCCGTAATAATCATGATTTTCTTAAATACCGCCAGTAGAGTAAATGTGTCCTGGTATGAAAAAATTCTTTTGGTAACGGGTAAAACTGTAGTTTTGGCAGTAGTGGTAGTAATGTTGGCACGGTTTATTTTGCCTCGTTTAATGGACAAAATTGCGCGTTCGGGCGAAATGATGTTTATTTTTACCATTGCTTGGTGTTTTGGCGTAGCCAGCTTGGTGTATTGGAGTGGTTTAAGTTTAGAAATTGGCGCGATTATTGCCGGAATTTCACTTGGCGCATCGCCTTACCAACCCGAAATTTCCAGTCGCATTCGACCATTACGCGATTTTTTTATTGTTTTGTTTTTTATTGTTTTGGGTAGTGAATTACAATTTGGTGATTTGAACAAAGCAATTTTGCCCGCAATCTTGTTGTCGTTATTTGTATTAATTGTTGATCCAATTATTTTGTATGTTTCCATGCGTTTGATTGGTCACACCAGACGAAGTGCCATGTTGGCCAGTATTACCTCGGCACAAGTAAGTGAATTTGGTTTTATATTGATTTTTAAAGCTAGGGAATTTGGTTATTTACAAGGTAGTGAATTGGCAGTGTTAACATTGGTGGCTTTGTTTACTATCGTTAGTTCATCATATTTAATAACTTACAACGAACATATTTATCGTTTCTTTTTGCCATTGTTTAATCGTTTTGGTAAAGACAAAAATCAGGCCAAAGAAGAAGAAAGAGAAGTTTACGATGCTTGGGTTTTTGGTTACCACCGTATTGGTTGGAAAGTTTGTGAAGCCTTGGCCGATAAAAAAATTAAATACGCGGTGGTGGATTACAATCCCGAAGCTATTCGCAAATTAAAACACCGCGGTATTCCAGCTTTTTTTGGTGATGCGGCAGATGTAGAATTTTTGGAAAATTTATCTTTGGAAAAAGCCAAATTAATTATTTTTACAATTCCCGAGGCCGATGATCAAAAAACTGTAATTTCGCACATTCGTCATTTGAATTCCAAAGCTGTAATTATTGGTAATTTGTATCATAGTGATTATTTGGATGATTTGTACGAAGCGGGTGCAAATTATGTAATGATGCCACATTTGCTTGGTGGGCAATGGGTAGCCGAGATTTTAAAAGAAAACACTTGGCATGATAAAACTTTTGCCAAATTGCGTGCGGAGCAAAAAGAAGATATGAAGTTGAGGTATACAGTTGGGGTGCATGAGTGATAGAATTAAAATTTAAATAACAAAAAACTCCTGGTTAAGGAGTTTTTTTTAATACGTCGAGATTGTGGGACGTTGTTGGAACGTATTTAACTCAGATTACAGCAAATTTACCCGAATTGCAAGCAATCCGCTAACTTACGTCCAAAGCCTTGTGTAGTTTGCCTATTTTCTCTTGGGCTTGTACTTCTAGTTTTTCCCTCATTCTAAATTTTTCCATAAATAAAGCCAAAAACTGCTCTTCATCCATGTTTGGATTAGCCTTTAATATTTCTGGAAATTCCGCAATAAAAGCTTTGCCGTCGGGATCTTTACTGATTCCACTTTTTTCAAGTTGCCCCATAATTTCTTCCGGACTCATGCTAGGGTTAATACCGGAAAATATTTTTTTAACAATAGGCGTGTATCGTTGGATTTTTCTTTCTGGTTCTTGTCTAAAAACATCTGTTAAGAACGCCACATCTTCATCGGATAAATAATCTTTTAAATGGCTAATATCCTGAAAGTCATAATCTCGTCCCGATTCGACTTTGTGATAAGCAACCACAACTGGGTTTGAAATTGAAATCTCGTGGCCAGCCTGTGTTTGGTATTTTTGATCCCTCTGGAAATACTTAGCTGGCAATGTTACACCACTACTTTCGATTGTAATATTACCTTCTTTGTCCCTATGAGGAACATGGAGATCAATAAAATTTAATTCACCATAATCGTCTTTGATTTTGCCATCACCGTCTACCTTTGCTAGTTGTAATTCTTGCAATTTTCTTTCCACAACCTCTTTGGCAGAAACGACTTCCAAACATTGATGAGTGTCGGTGTATCTATCACGATCAGCGTAAACTATAACGTAACCTTTTCTTTTTAGTTGTTCATCTAATGCTTCCAGATCTTCGTCTGCAACGCTAATATCAACGTCTTTGTGATCGCGTATAAATTTATTTTGAAGCAATGAAACATTGATTGCACCGTCAAGGTGATAATCAAAATTTGCTCCGTCCATAATGTTGCCTAATTGGTCAAGTCGTTTCTCAATTTCGGCTTTTCGTTCGGGCGACGGCTCTGCATATTTTCCGGCTTCATCCACCTGTCCGCCTTTAAACTCCTCAAACCTAGGCAAATATTGAATTTTTTGACCAGTTTCTTTTTTCTTTTCTGTACAAGCCCCAGTTATATGTTGGCCTCCACAGATTCTACAGGATGTCTCCATACTCCAAGAGGTATTAAGCCTCAATTTGTTTTCCGGCTTCATTTTGTTTCTTAACGTCTGCTAAAATTTCTTGCCACCGACTGCGTCCCTCATTAGTATTTTCGTACCAGCTTTTCCAATTCCCTAGATCACGATTTTTGGAAACATCCAATTGATCTTGAATGCCTTTTAAGAAAGTGCCAGCTGGAGGTGGGTCAAGTTTGCTAGCATTCTTATTTTCTTTTAAAACTTTGCCTACGGCTTCTAAAATCATGTTCTGCGTGTTCTCGTCTTTATCTTCAAGTTTTAACGCCTCGATTGCTTGCTTCTTCATTTCATCTCTTTTTTGACCTGTTTGTTCCATCCAATTTTCAGGCCAATTTTGCACAACATTTAAAAGATCTTCAACTTTCTTTTCATCTAACAAATTTTTTACTTCTTTGTATCTTCTTTCTAAATACCTATCGGAATCAGCTTTGGCTATTTCTTCAGCCTGTTCTTCTGGACTTTTATCTTTTACCTCTGTTTCACCAGCTTGTTCTTTAGCAAGTTTTTCTCGGTCTTTTTGAGCTAATTCGTCAACTTCGCCAACTGGTGGCAATTTTGTTTTTTCGTCTTCTTGCATAAAATATTATATAAAATAATTAAGCTCTTCTAATGCAATTATTCTACCACTACTCGCAGTAAATAGTCAAGTTTTCTTCAATCCTTGACTTTTGGGTCTATCTCGACGAAAATATAGGCCATATGGACACTAAAACTTCCACGATCAAACAAGAACTCGACCGTCGTTTTTCTCTTACTTACACCGAAACGAAAAACAAAGACGGCAATATTATGCTTACTGTAAATTATCCCAAAATTTACGACTATTTGGCTTTTGTTGAAGCCACCCCACTCATACAGGATTTAATCTTTGAAGAAAACAAACGCTGGTATCGTTTCATGGTGGAATTGGATAAACAAAAATTATCCGATCAAATGGTCGGTTTGCAAATGTCCAACTTTGACCATTTTCACCTTTGGACACAATACGAGTATTTAATCGGTTTTGTTTACGAACCAATAGAAAATCTAAACCACGAGGAGGACAAAACAAAACTGGATACTTGGGGGTTGGCTTTTTCTAAGACACCGTATCAAATATTAAAATTACGTATCCCATTTAAAAAGAAAATTGAAGTCATAAAAAACAGAATAGAACGGGGGTCGTATCGTTTCCAGTTTTCAATTAAAAGTGCGGTATACGAATTTCACCACCGCCTCATGAATTTGTTAGCCGAATACGAAGTTTCCCCCAATATTACCACAACCAAAGAACCAACCGAAGTCGTTAAACAACTTGGCCTCACACCGGACAGTAAATGGGAAGATTTAGAGATTACTTTTCGGAGTGCATACGAAGTCAGAATAAAATATAAAGGCAAAGAATATATCGCCAACCACGAACAAATGGGTTTTGCTGATAAACGCAAACCTGACGAAACCAAACCAAAATTAAGCTGGGAGTTATTGAACCTGCTCGCTCTCGGCAATGGCGTTTTTTCACTCACTCGTCTGTCCGGCACGGACAAAGCCAAACGAAAAAAACAAAAACAATCACTCACCCAACACCTCAAAGATTACTTCCAAATTACTGATGACCCCTTTTATGAAACTGACAAGGAAAACCTCGAATACAAGATAAAAATTAAACTCTTACCTGATCCGGAATTTCGTGATGATTGGAAAGACCGAAACATCTACGACACAACAAAAATACCAAGAGAATTTCTAAAGCCTATTTCGTGAGGCGGGAATATTCTCGGCTGGTGTAAACATAAAAAATCCCTTTGATTCGTGAGAACAAAGGGATTTTTTTGTTTCACAGCGAAATTTCGTCCACAAAGGGCATAGAACCTCCATATTTTCTATGCTCACAGATTTTAGTCCACAACTCACTGAACGCCTGCAACGATATTTTCTTAATCGGTTTAAGAAACAACTAACCGTTGAACAGGCCAATCAATATCTGCATTCCTATGCGGAACTTTTTGGTTTGTTCTGGGACAACGACCCACCACAAGACCAATCAGCACCACCTTAATTGACTTTCCACGGGTCGCAATATTTGCCCGATTACGACCCGTGGAAACCGGCTCTGCCGATTAAGGCTTTCGTCGTCGTTC
>Ga0172379_10006409_pt1 | contig 15781 bp, 13 predicted proteins | sample GrowelOW334metaG_FD_119756 | JGI IMG/M metagenome (GOLD analysis project Ga0172379, IMG submission 119756) | Groundwater microbial communities from an aquifer near a municipal landfill in Southern Ontario, Canada - Groundwater well OW334 metaG | ecosystem: Environmental > Aquatic > Deep... | reverse complement strand
CCGGATAACTTGGGAGATACAAAAAGGCCACTGGTATGGCCACTGCAATCATTATAAAAACTGCCAGCAAAAAGAATGGGTTAAACAAGAGAATATTGACCAGCAAGTAATGGAAAACATCGAGCACTTAAGCTCAAAACACAACGAGGCCATAGAGAATATGCTCACTTGGGTCCAAGAGGCTCTCAAGGAAAGCCACGGGGAGGAAATAGAATTCAGGCAAAAAGCCACCGGTGAGCTCGAACGACGCTACCAAGTAGCCACGCAGAGATTGGATAAGATATACGATGATAAGATCGACGGCAAGATCAGTGAGGACTTCTACCAGAAAAAGTACCAACAATACAAAATTGAACAAGAGGAAGTGCTGGACGGACTAAATAAGCACAAGAATGCCAACCTCAAGTATTACGATATGGGGTCAACCTTTCTGCAAATGGCCAAAGAGGCAAGGAGAATTTATTTGAATCGAAGTACGATCGAAATGGTCGACGACAAGAAACAACTTTTGTCCCTTTTATTTTCGAACCCCATTATAAATGGCAAAAAAGTTGAGATTTCATACCAGAAAGCCTTCAAAATGGTATTTGAACGAGTAACACAGATGTTGGGAGAAAATACAGACGAAAATACAACATTCGAACCGCTGAAAAAGCCCGTAGATAAAGAGAAAAGCAGAGCTTTTGGCTCTGCTCATCCCATATGGCTCCGGGAGCTGGATTCGAACCAGCGACCAACGCTTTAACAGAGCGCCGCTCTACCGCTGAGCTATCCCGGAATATGTTTTTCAATAGATCTTATTTAATTTTCTGGAATTGTTTGGCGATTGCTCCACCTCCGCCAGCTGGCGGATATCCCAGAATATTGTTCTTTCAATGAACTTTTTACGAATACGATTTATAATGTATCATAATATATGTCCTTATTCAAACAATGTATTTGAAGATTCATACATATCCGGGTTCTAGAGAAGAGCGCGTGGAAAAAGTATCATCTGATACCTTCGAAATTTATTTGCGTGAAAAGGCGGAGAAGGGAAGAGCAAATAGGAGGATGTTGGAAATTCTGCGTAACATTTATCCGAAAAAGAAGGTTATACTTGTTGCTGGACACTTGTCATCCCATAAAGTCGTTGCAATAGACGATAGGTGATATAATCGTAAGCAGAGGATAATTTATCAAAATGTTTGTAAAATAAGACTACAATATGAATATAAATATCAAGACCACGAATGTCACTCTAACGTCAGCAATATCAGATTATGTAGAGAAGAGACTCAAGAAGATTTCAAAATTACTCAATCATGATGGATCAGCACAATGTGATGTCGAATTGGCAAAGACAACAGAACATCATCAGAAAGGTGAGATATTCAAAGCAGAAATTCACATTGTTGGTATTGGTAAAAATATATATGCAAGTTCAGATAATATTGATCTTTATTCTGCTATTGACTCCGTACGAGATGAAATATTGAGAGAGTTGAAATCCAATAAAGAGAAACGACTATCATTTGTGCGTCGTGGTGGTGCACAAGTAAAGGCAATGATAAAGGGCTTGTGGCCTTGGAAGTAATACGATAAAATATTCGTATATGAATCAATCTTTTTTTAGTCTTGTGGCTTTGAAACAGCCGGTCAATCAATGGATATGCATTGCATTTCTATGCCTGTTTTGTTTCTGGACTGTTCTTTACTATTTTGTCCAACAAGCACAAGCCATAGGAGACAATTATGTTGAGAATAGGCTGAAGTTATAACCTCTACCAAAGTCTTCAAATGACATTTCCTTTCCTCCTTCAGGAATAACTTTTTTGATGAGTAATTTGTCGTTTTCAAAGTCTGCTTTAGTTATTTTCACTCGCATTTCTTTGCCATTGTGTTTGATCATGAAGTAGGCTTGTGGCCACAATTGATATGCTTGAATCTTTAAAAAATTTTTATATGGATCATCATCAAGATTTATCAGTCCATCCTCTTTTTTCACTTTCTTTGTAAATGTTGCTATCGAATGGTCTTGATCATGCTTTTCTATTTTACCTCTTATCCATTCTGGCAATACTTTTGCAAGTAATTTTGCACCAGCTATAGCCATCATCTCTTCGAAATCTTCATAAGTTGGCCATTTTTCTATACTGACTTTTTCTTGTGCAATTATTGGTCCATGGTCCATCTGTTCATCTATTTGGATGATAGTGATACCAGTCTCTTTTGTATTATCGAGTATTGCAGACTGTAGTGGAGAAGCTCCACGATATTTTGGTAATAGTGATGGATGAATATTTAGAGTTTTATTTACTGGAATATTTATGATTTCGAGAGGAATGATCTTGCCATAAGAAGCAACTATAAATACATCATTTTTTTCTTTTTCCAATTGAATGGCAAAGTCAGTATCTAGTTTTTCTGGACTATGAACTGTGATACTCCTCTTTTGTGCCCACTCTTTTACTTCTGTTGGAGTGACTATCATCTTCCTGCCTTGTGCTTTGTCTGGAGTTGTTACGATGGAATATGGGATAAGCCCTAGAATCTCCAATTCATCAAGTACAATTACAGAGAATCGTGAAGAACCAAAGAATGAAAATTTGATTTTATTTGTCATTTGGATTTTGCAACTCCCTTATCTCCTCATCTGTCATTTCCCATACCTTACTTGCTTTATCAGTAAATAATATTCCTTCCAGATGATCACATTCATGTTGGAATATCTGTGCAAGAAGTCCAGAAGCACCACGCTCTATCTTTTCGCCTTTTTCATTTAGGCTCTTGAGTGTGACTTTGTTCGAACGTTTGACTTCACCATATAACCAACGCACAGATAGACAACCTTCTTCCATATCACTCTTTTCTTTGGATAGGCGAATGATTTTGGGATTGATAAATACAAGATCATTACTATCACCTTTATAGTCTTTGTCTGCTCTTTGCAGAAGTTCTCCATTTATTATGAAAATCTTGAGAGCTTTTCCTATCTGTGGCGCAGCTAGTGCCACTCCGTCTTTCTGTGAATGCATTGCAGTTTTCATTGTCTCTATGATTTTATTCAAATGAGGCGATCCGATGTCGGATGGGGATACGTCTTTTGCCATATTCCTCAATACAGGATCATCTCTCTGTACAATGTTATTTGTTACTCCTTCTTTCATGGCCAAACTATAATATGGTTTTGTACTTGTAGCAAGGTTAAAAAACGGCGCAGGTATATCTACGCCGTTTGAGATCAAATCTATTTGTTTTTTGGAAACAATTTTCCATAGCGACTATAGATCAGTTTGCCAAGAACAAGAACTACAATTCCGAGTACAACAAGTGATGAGAGAAGACCAAATGGTCTTTCCATCAGTCCAAACCAAGAAAGAGAGATGATAGAGACCATGTCTGTGAGCGAAGAACGAACTGACAATACTGTTGCTCTTATGTTTTCAGATTGGATATGACGATTTGTAAAAGCTCCCACAAATGGCGTCATAAAACCACGCACTACATTCTGGCTAATCACTAGGTATGCCATAGGCCAGAATGGAAACATTCCCATAATGAGTATAGGGAGGCCAACACATAAGATCATGACAAGAATACATTTTCTCTCTGATATTTTCTCTTCTATTCTATGAGCATAATGACTCGATGCCCAAGCGACAATATTGAGAAGACAAAAGATGATACCATAATATTTGAGACTGATACCAACTCTCTCGAAATATGGATTGTAAGTGAAGAACCATATCTTCGATGCTCCCATGATGAGGGCACAGAAAGCTATTATCCAACGTATCTCTGCTTTCCTTAAAGCATATTTGATACCTAGGAATAGTGTTCGGATCTGATCTTTCACATTATAGTTTCTCTCAACTATTATTTCCTTGAAGAAACATGATGCTATGAGCGGTATTATCATAAATGGTATGCACATATACAGTGGAATGCGCATATTTATTTCTGAAAGATATCCTACAGATAGGGAAGTGAAGGCTATAGTGAAATATCTAAGGCCCACTGCACAACCTTCTATCTTCTTGTACTTTTTCTCGAGACGTACTTCTTTCAAGGTTTCATAAAGAAGAGCTTTGTCAGCTCCAGACTGGAATGAATAACCTATAGCCCACATAATGTTGCCCATCCAAGCCAAGAATGGCGAAGTCATAAATGCAAACATTATTGTACTAAGTAATAGGAATATCCTACCTATGATCAGGGTCTTTTTGCGACCGATCGTATCTGCCAATGATCCGCAAGGGACATTGAGAGTAACACAAATCCCTAGTACTGCTGATTCCATGAAGTATATTTCAGACAATTTCATATGCCCTAGACCTTGAAGACTTGCTATGAGGATAGGTCCCCAGAACAATGGTTCATTGAATAGGATAAATGTTTTGTAGAGAAATATATTGCGACGAGTATGAGACTTTTTCATATCCCAATCCTTTCTTTTTGTTGTTTTGGAATTGTTACAAAGAACTATGCTGAACAAAAAAATTCCGACTTTCATTCAGCCGGAATCTTTTTAACTTTGAAGAATATTATTTCCTATGAGTTACAAACATCACGGCTGAATATAAGGTTTTTCTGCATTGGATAATTGACAATGCAAAAAGACTGCTCGGTAAGAGCATTAAAGCCTTTATTCATATTGTGATGCTTGTGAGGCATGGGATAATAGTAGCTTAGGTGTGTGGAGGTGTCAATGACATGTGCGTGTATTTTTTGTATATAGAGATGATAAATATTTATTGTGGTATCATATGGGACACATTTATTAATATGCTGAAAGATTTTTTCCACAAATATGTCGAGAATACAAGAGAGAAGGCAATTATTACTGATGAGAGAATGTTTCTATGTATGTTAACTGTAGCAGTTTGTAGAGGATTGAATATTCTTTATAGAAATGTCTATATTACATCAAGAGCGATAAAACATATGTATGACAAGAAACCAGCAGAAGAATTTTCTTTTATAATTAATCACTTATATGAAATAATCAGATATCCAGATAAGATATACAAGAATAAGAGTGGCAAAAGGGGAGAATTATCCTTTGTCAAGAAGATTGGCAACAGTGATTACTTTGTATCAATTGAACATAAAACTAATATAGAACCAGAAGAGATAGAAGTTGCAACTGCTTTTAGATTGAGAGATAAAAGATATATAGAAAAATACACTCTCTTGTGGGACTGGGGGAACGGCAACCCCCATCGTAGCGCGTTTGATGCTCCAAAGGAGTCTACTAACGCCCCGCAGTAGAGCCGAATTTCTGCATTTCAGCCCCACGAGAGAATGTATTTAACCAACTAACTGTCATAATAATAGCAATAATTAAGTAAAAATCAAGTTTATTTTTGTGAATTGTGAACATCAATTTGCTACAACAGTTTTAGAACGATACAAATTCTCGCTCCCATATCTCTCCCACCCGACTCTATCTCCAAACTACCATGATGTGCATTCAAGATCGTGCGGGCTACAGAAAGGCCAACTCCCATACCTAGTGGATTCAACTTCTTGGCTTTTTCACTTCTGTAAAATACTTGCTTCGAAATGGTTTCTTTTTCCTCTTCTGTTATACCTATACCAGTATTTTCGATAGTAAGTTCAAAATTATTTGCATCTGACTTTGTTGATATGTTTATAGTACCATGATCATGATTGTATTTGATGGAATTTTCCATGATGATCAATATGACTTCATATATCTTGTCTTTGTCTATATGTAGTTCGGGCCAACTCTCTTTGTCTTTGGGATAAGTGATGGATATATGTAGGTCTTTTATATAAAATTTCAATTCTTTTATGACGTCTTCTACTATAGTCTTGATATTTGTTCTTGAAAGGTTCAGTATATTTTGACCCGGCTTTAATACAGCGATACCAGATAGACTACTTATAGTATTGGCTAGAATATCTACCGAGTCACTAGTATCGCGCAACACTTCTTGTATCTCCTCTCTATCAGCGCCTACTTTTTCCGATATCATCTCCAAACGCCTGTGTATAGATGCTAATGGCATCCTCAAATGATGTTCTGCAATCATCACAAACTGATCCTTTGTCTCATTGAGCTTTTCCAATTCCCACCGCGCCTTCTTCTCAATTTCATATGCCTGTCGCACTTCTTTTGTTTTTTCAGCCACGCGCTCGGAGAGGGTGGCGTTGAGGGAGGTGAGTTGATCGTTCTGTTCTGCTTCTTGAAGAGAGACCTTGAATAGGTAAAATGCCAGTATCAAAAATACTATGAATGTAATAACACGCCCACCAATACCCAATGATAGATCGATGAATATATTTATAAAGAAAATGACGGTCATTCCAACCGCCAATACCTCTGTTACAACCGTTCTCACATTCATCTGTCTGTATTTGATGATTGAGTAGGCGATGACAGGTATCCATATAATTTCTGTTACAGGTCCTAACCAATTCAGATCAAAATAACCAAATCTTGGGAGTATTATACAGATTACACTTGGTGGTATTATACCAATAATCATTGCCCAGAACATATATCCCAGATTAATTCTAATCTTTGGATTAATACAGGAGTAGTATTTTCTATATAATATTATCAAACCTGCTATAAAATATCCTATAAAAAATATTTCAAAGATAAATGATAATTTACCAAACTGCCATCCTAATTGATCTAGATTTTTAAGAGGAAATACACCATTAATAATATTATTAGTAAAAATAAAGATGTATGCTAATAATATTTCATTAATGATCAATAATATGGTTAGTATATTTTTTGGTTTTTTGTCTTCAGGATATGTTATGAAAAAATATAGAAACGATGCTCCTATAATAGTTCCCAAATAATATGTAAGTCTAGAGAAGATTATTGCTACCCCTTGATCTTTTGATGCAACAAACATACCAACCGAAATTACCCAGATAGTAACCCATAGACTACTCTGAGAAAATGATCGAGATGAGATAGTTTTGCTACCAAAGAAGATCACCAGCGTCAGACTTCCGATTAGAATTGCTGTAAACCATATTAGTATTGGATATATTGTTATTTCCATAATTTAATTTATTTTATGAATAAAATAGTTATACCTAATTAAAAATCTATTAAGTCTGTTATACTGTATATTACTAAACAATACAAGATGATAAGGTTACAACAAAAATTAGAAAGACATAATATATTTGTAAAAGTAATAAGAATAATAACTGTACCACTTCTTAATCTTTTGCCATCTAGATTTATTAAACTTTTTATGAAGAAGTCTAGTAAGGATGCGTCTACAGTTGTTGCAAAAGGTGGTTCTACTCATGCACTAGAAGCAATGTACAATCGATATCATAGAAAACTATTTTCTCGTGGAATTTTGCAAGGGTGTTCAGATATTTTGTGGCACCATATAGTTTCTCAACCAAAAGCATTACGTAATAGATTAAAAATTGTTAAAGATGTTTTGTATAATAAAGTTACATACATCTTTGATAACTATGGATATCGTGATATTTCAATATTGAGTATAGCCGGTGGTTCATCAAGATCAATAATATATATGATTCAAGATCTAAATATGAAAAAAGGTATTAATAATAATATTCATGTAATAACTGTTGATAAAGATCAGGCTGCACTAGACGTTGGAAAAGATGTTGCTAAAGAGTTAAAGTTACAAGACCATTTTGAATGGCTATGTGGAAATGTTTATGATATAGAAAAACATTTTTCTACTCGTAGATTTGATATAATAGAGATAGTTGGTCTTCTTGATTATTTTGATTTTGATAGATCTGTAAAACTGCTCAAATTAAGTCATCAATTAATGAATGATAAGGGTTTTATAATTATTGCAAATGTAATGCCAAACTCTGAGATGCCATTTGTTCATAAGACAGGCTGGCCAAATATGTATTATCGGAGTATAAAAGATATTGAATCATTATTAAATTCATCTAATTTTAATAATTCTGATATAATTATTGAGCCGATGAAGATTCATTGTATAGGAGTCGGACAAAAATAATATGGAGATATTTGCAGTATCAGGACTTGTAAATGGAATAATATCCTCTGCTTTTGGTGTATTGGTAATAAGTAAAAATTGGCGTGAAAAAGTAAATCGGATTTATTTTTTCATGGTTATATCTCTTGCATTATGGTCATTTAGCTATTGGCAATGGTTACTTTCTACTGATTATAATTCAGCACTGTCTTGGGTTAGGTTATTGTCAATAGGATCTTTATTTATACCAGTTTTTTTCTTTCACTGGGTAATACTCTTAATAAATAAAAAAAATATTGTAAATAATGTAATACTAACAATTGCATATTTTGCAGCCATTACAATATTATTCTTTTATAACTCACCTCTTTTTATAGAAGGACTCCAACAGAAATTATATTTTGAATTCTGGCCAAATGCTGGAAATTTATATGATATATATTTTTCATACATATATATTGGTCTTATTACGTATTCATTATATTTATTGATTCGATCTTATCTGATGACTATTGATAAAGATAAAAAAGGGCAGCTATTATATATTATCTTTGGTGCAATACTTGGATTTGGTGGTGGACTTACAAATTTTCCTTTATGGTTTGGAATTGAGATTCCTCCATATGGAAATTTTCTAGTCTCCGCATTTCCTTTTCTTCTAGGATATTCTATTTTAAGATTTCGTTTATTCAATGCAAAAACAATCGCTACTGAGATCTTAGTATTTTTTATGGTGATCATACTGTTCATACAAGCAGTTATATCACAATCTTTAATTGAAGGATTACTTAGAGGAGCTTTCTTTATAGTTGTTTCTATATTTGGCTATCTTCTTATCCGCAGCGTCTACCACGAAGTCGCCCAGCGGGAACGCATCGAGAAGTTGGCGGGTGCGCTTGAGGTGGCGAATAGGGGTCAGCAGGAGTTTTTGCACTTCTTGTCACATGAGGTTAAGGGGTACTTTACGGTTGTGTCGGCAATGTTGGATGCAGTATTGACAGACGATGATTATGGACCTGTTTCGGAACGTTTGCGTGGATTGTTGCAGACGGGCTTGAAGAGGAATAAGTCTGCTGTGGCAAATGTGGAGGATATACTGATCTCGGCAGATTTGCGTAATGGTGCAATCACTTATGATATGAAGCCACTCGATATGAAGGTTGCTCTAATTGATCTTATAGAAGAGATAAGACCAGAAGCAGAAGAAAAAGGTTTGAAATTACAAGTTTCGATTGATGAAAACAAGGATTATAATGTTGTAGTAGACAGAAGACATATGATAGATCATGCAATAAGGAATATTATTGAAAATGCTATTATATATACTCCTAAAGGCGAGATTATGGTCACACTCTCACGCCATTATGGCAATGTACTTCTAGCTGTTGCAGATAGTGGAGTTGGTCTTACAGATGAAGACAAGAACCGCCTATTCACTGAAGGTGGTAAGGGAAAAGAATCATCGAAGATCAATGCACATAGTACAGGACATGGTTTGTATATAGTAAAGAGAACTGTTGAAGCTCATAAAGGCAGGGTATGGGCAGAGTCAGAAGGTAAAGGAAAGGGTTCGATATTCTTCATGGAATTGCCTGGGAAATCCAAATAATGAAACTATATTTTTTACCACCACTTGTATTGCAAAAATTGATATGGGTTCCGACGAGAATAATCTTGTCATTTTTTGGCCATCTACATGTGAAAGGTCTCGATAATCTCAAAGGCATAAAAGGAAATATTATATTTGCTTGCAATCATACTAGCGAACTAGACCCAATACTCATTCCAGCTGTTTTACCATTCTGGTCCAAATTTTCACCCATATTCTATACTTCTCGTGAAGAGAGTTTCTACAAGAATTCTGGTTGGAGACAAAATATATATGGAGGACTATTCTTCAAAGCTTGGGGAGCATACACTGTATTTACTGGTTTGCGGAATTATGAAAAATCATTGAAGAATCATATAGAGATTGCAAATGATGGGGGTAATATATGTATTTTCCCAGAAGGTAGAATAACGCAGACAGGAATGATACAAAGAGCAAAGGGCGGTATTGCATATCTATCACACGTCACAAAGACTGTTATCGTACCAGTTGCTTTCAAGGGTACATATCATCTTTCATCTAGAGATTTCTTCATGAGAAATGCAAATATATCTGTAACTTTCGGCAAACCAATAAATGTCATGATAGAGCCTAATACAACACTCTGCATAGATGATTTCAAAGATTATGCAAATTTCACTATGGATAAAGTCAAAGATTTATTATTGTCGTGAATGAATGGCAATCAAAGCAGACTCTCTGGATCGATACGGACACTTATATTTGGTGATAACTTTCGCAATTTCTCCACAAGATTCATATCTGGCCATCTCTTGGCTTCAATACGTATGAGACCATGAATTGCCGAATTGCCATGACTAGTTGCTGTGAAAGCAGGGAAGACTTCTACTTCATATGTTTCCAATATTTTCTGAACTGATGACATTGCCAAAGCAATAGGACTTTTTTTGCCTTCTATTGTTATCTTTATCAGATTTCTATATGGAGGATAATGAAATATTTTCCTATCTTCTAGCATTGTCCTATAGAAATCACTCAAATTACCTTTCAATCCATATTCAAATATTTTTTCTCTATCACGCCTTGTCTGTATTAGGATAGATCTTTCTGCAATCGTTCTCAATCTTACTATCATATACATTATCTTTTCTGGTATTCGGAAGTCTGGCAATGCAAACAGGGAATCGAGTGATGCAATAGCAATATGATCTATCTTTTGTGGTAGATGAGTAATTGCCAATTCTGTGCCTATAAGAATACTTCCGGGCTTTGACTTGAATTTTTCTATGACAGATTCTATCTGTCTTGCATTTTTGGTTGAATCTGCATCTATTTTCAAAAGATCAATATTTGGAAATTTATTTGATATTTCTTCATATACTCTATCTATGCCAATGCCAAGTGGTGTCAGTCGCCAGCTACCACACTTCTTGCAGACTTCATCTCCACTCCTACGCTCACCACACTGGTGACATAGGAAAAAGTTTTTACTAGCCACGTCTCCATATTGATTTTGATTTGTAGGAGAGTGTAATACAATAGGTGATCCACATTTATTGCAACTAACTATGTTTTCACAATCATCACATATGGTTGTAGTTGCTAGACCTCGTCTTGCCGAAAATATGAAAAGATGAGTATTTTCTTCAATATTTTTGGATATAAGAGTTTCCAATTCTCTAGAAAGAATACGAAATTTTGGTTTTTCTTCTTGCACATTACTCTTCCCTATATTTATCATACTGATCAAACTATCCATTGCAACAGAAACAGATCGCCATTTGAAAGGTGAGCCACTTGCTATTTCATTTTGGTCTAGGCGATATAGGGTCTCCATACGGAGCATGCTGTCGGATAGATATACTTTTTGACCGTTTGACTTTGCAATTGTCTCTAGTGCCAAGCGAAGATCAACATATGGACTTTTCATATTGATCCATCCTCGACTATTTTCTCTTTCTATCACAACTGTTCCTATATCTTCGCGTGGTAATACAGAGAAAGATCCAGTAGCAATGACAACTATAGGATGATCATTATTTGCTATTCTATTCCAGGTCTCTATCATTTTCTTTTCTGTCAGATTTCCATGAAGCAGGAATATATAATCCTCTATTCCTTTTATGAGAGATCTTTCTAGCCACATAGCGTCTTCGATAGTCGGTGTATAAAATGCAATAGATTTTTTGCGTGCGAATTCTTGGCGAATCAGACTTCTCCAAGAGCTGATGCGATCGCTATCATCTCCTTGTATTGCATATACTTCGTCATTACTTTGAGGCCTAGAATGAATTGGCTTTTCAACTTTATTTGCATTTTCAAGAATAGTATTGTTTATGAGGGTATCAATAATAGCACCTATATTTGTTGCATAATAATCAGACAATCTTTTGCAAGCATTCATAAATCCTGATGAGAAAAATTGTATAACCTTCACTCTACCTAGTTTACGTATCTCAAAAGATGCCTTTTTGATCTCTATCTTCATATCTTCGGCAGATCGTGAATCTGATACGATAGCGTGAATAGTCTTTGATCGTAGTGGTACATTGACGATTGCTCCAATTGGCAATTCTCTAGTTGTGAAGTATGACAAGCTTTCGGCCACTTTCTGCCTCGTCAAAGGTATGACTGTTACTATATTCATGCCCTATTTATAGCGCATTTGTGGCATATTGAGAAATAGTGAGAAAACAAGTACAATACTTCTTATTGTGACTAATCAAACATTCAATATTCAGGGCCTCGGTGGAGAGAAGAAGCTCAAAGGTAAAATAAGGGTAAATGGAGCCAAAAATGCTGTATTGAAAGCGATTTCAGCATCGATTTTATTTGATGGCAAAGTTATACTCGAAAACGTACCTATGAATAGGGATGTACAGACTCTCATAGATATTATGAAGAGACTTGGCGCAAATATTTCTGTGGAGAAAGACAATAAAATATCTATCAATACTGCAAATATAAATACAACAAACATTGATCCTGAATTGGCAAGAAGTATGCGAGCTTCTGTAGTTCTTACAGGACCACTGCTTGCTAGATATGGTGAAGTTTCATTTCCAGCGCCTGGCGGTTGTGTCATAGGGGAGAGGCCGATAGATCTTTTTGTAGAAGGGTATAAGAAAATGGGCGCAACAGTAGAAAATGGTAGTGTATACAAAATAAAGATAGACAGTGGAAAGATAGGATCTACAGAAATATTTTTCAATAAGATAACCGTGTGTGGAACAGAGACAATGATGCTTGCAGGAGTTCTGGGGATTGGCAAAGTAATTCTCAAGAATTGCGCAATGGAGCCAGAGATAGAGAGTGTTGCCGGTTGGCTCAATGAATGTGGAGCAAATATAAAAGGAGCTGGCACTCATACGATAGAGATCATTGGTACAAATGGCGAATTACTCAAGCCAAGGAAGAATTATAAGACAATACCAGATCGTATAGAAGCAGGAAGTTTCCTCATTCTTGGTGCTCTATGTGCTAGTGAATTGACTATAGAAGGGTGTGAACCGAGGCATATGGAAGCAGTCATAGAAGTCTTGAAGGAAGCGGGTGTCTCCACGAGGTCGGACCTCGTGAATGGGCAAATCGCTATTATCAACAATACAAAGCCAAATAGTTCATTCAAAGCAATAAGTGATTTGCGAACGCATGAATATCCGGGTTTTCCGACAGACTTGCAAGCATGTATGACAGTATTCTTGACTCAAGTTACAGGTACAAGTAATATCTTTGAAACCATTTATGAAAATCGCTTCAAATATGTAGATGATTTGAAAAAGATCAGCGCCAATATCACAGTGAAAAATCATAGAGAAATCGCTGTCGAAGGCCCAACTCTACTTTATATCCGAGATCCGATCTCGGTAAAGACTTCGCCGACTTTAACTCTGACTGCTCATGATATACGCGCAGGTTTTGCTCTTGTTTTGGCAGGACTAGTGGGCAAAGGCGAATTTACTATCAACAATGTAGAACTGATAGATAGGGGGTATGAAAGGTTGGAGGAGAGGTTGAGGGAGGTGGGAGCGGAGGTGAGGAGGGAGTGATGGGCGTTAGATATAATAAATATGTGACTATATGTCAAGACAAAATAAAAAACAAAATTCAGCAAATGTTGGTTTTGAAGAGACCCTTTGGGCAGCCGCTGACAAGATGCGTAATAATATGGATCCTGCTGAATACAAGCATGTTGTACTTGGCTTAATATTTCTAAAATATATTTCTGATTCATTCGAAGAAGTTTCAAATAAAATAAAAAAAGACCCTGAATATTATGAGGGGCAGGAAGAAGACAAAGATGCTTATCTTTCAGAGAATGTTTTTTGGGTACCACAGAAGGCTCGTTGGGAATACATAAAGAACAATGCAAAGAAGCCGGAGATAGGAAAGATCATAGATGATGCGATGATTGTTATTGAAAAAGATAATCCAAATCTGAAAGGTGTTCTTTCAAAGAATTATGCGCGATCAGATCTAGATAAAACTAGACTAGGTGAACTTATAGATCTTATGAGTACTATTACTATGGGGGATAAAGAGAGTAGAAGTAAAGATATCTTGGGCAGGATTTATGAATACTTTCTTGGACGCTTTGCTGGGGCAGAAGGTAAGGGTGGTGGAGAATTTTTTACGCCACAATCAGTAGTAAAATTGTTAGTTCAGATGTTGGAGCCATACAAAGGAAGGATCTATGATCCATGTTGCGGTAGTGGTGGAATGTTTGTACAGAGTGAAAAATTTGTAGAAACTCATGGAGGAAATACTGCAGATTTGGCAATTTACGGACAGGAGTCAAATCCTACAACTTGGAGACTTTGTAAAATGAATCTCGCTATTCGTGGTATTGAAGGCAATCTAGGCACGCATAATGCTGATACTTTTCACAATGATTTACACAAGGATCTTAAGGCTGATTTTATTTTAGCAAATCCACCTTTTAATATTAGTGATTGGGGAGCAGAGAGATTGAAAGATGATGTTAGATGGAAGTACGGTATTCCATCAAAAGGAAATGCAAACTATGCATGGATACAGCACATGATCCATCATCTTACTCCTACGGGCATCGCAGGCTTCGTCTTGGCCAATGGCTCGCTCGCATCTAATACCTCCGGTGAAGGTGATATAAGGACAAAACTGATAAAAGAAGGACTGGTTGATTGTATAGTTGCTATGCCACCTCAACTATTTTACTCGGTGCAAATTCCTTGTTGTTTGTGGTTTATTTCTCGCGATAGATATGATCACAAATTCCGTAACCGCCATGATGAAATCCTTTTTATTGATGCTCGAAAAATAGGTACTATGGTATCTCGAAAAAATCGTGAGCTTACAAAAGAAGATATAGATAAAATATCTGGCGTATATCATGCATGGAGAACAATCAATGGAAACTATGAAGATGTAAAAGGCTTTTGCAAAGCGGCCAAAATTACGGATGTGGAAAAGAACGGCTTTGTCCTTACCTCTGGCAGATATGTTGGCTCTGATTATGTGGAAGAAGACGTTGGAGTGTTTCAAGATAAAATGGTGAAGATTACTGCAGAGCTTTCGGATCAGTTTAAACAATCAAAAGAACTTGAGGAGAGAATAAAGAAAAACCTGAAGAGTATCGGGTTTGAGATAAAATAATATGATATATATTTTTATGGATGAAAGTGGTGATATGGGATTTATTAAAAAATCAAGTAAATGGTTTTTGTTTACACTTGCAATCGTAGATGATCGAAAAGATTTGGAAAGAGTAGTAAAGAAAGTATGGAAAACAATACATAAGAAACACAAACATGTCGGTGAATTACATGCCTATCATGAAAAAGATGTAACGAGAACGAGAATGCTTCAAATACTCGCAGAGATTGATAGTTTAAAAATAGTGACAATTATTCTTAATAAAGAGAAGGTACATGTGGATTTACAAAATCAGAAGAATTATCTTTATAATTACACAGCGAATATTGTGCTTGATCGATTGATAAATACAAAATCTATCGACAGGAATCAGCCCATTTTTCTTGTTGTTGACAGAAAAGATACAAAAAAGAGTTTACGAGAAAATTTCATTTCCTATATTACGGATGCAATGCAAAGAGGTGATTATAAGAAATTTAAGATGGATCTCGTCGCTTCACATGAAGATAGGTGTTTGCAGGCAGTAGATTTTATTTCATGGGCGATCTTTAGAAAATACGAAAAAGGTGATTTTAAGTTTTACGAAATCATTAAAAATAAAATT
>Ga0172379_10006408_pt1 | contig 15782 bp, 13 predicted proteins | sample GrowelOW334metaG_FD_119756 | JGI IMG/M metagenome (GOLD analysis project Ga0172379, IMG submission 119756) | Groundwater microbial communities from an aquifer near a municipal landfill in Southern Ontario, Canada - Groundwater well OW334 metaG | ecosystem: Environmental > Aquatic > Deep... | reverse complement strand
TCATAGGAATATCCCTGCTCGGTGAGAAACAGCTGACGTTTTGCCGAGAACTCCTGATCCTGCGTATCACGGGTTATAACGGAGTAAAAACGCGCCATACCACCATTCTTTTTCGGCCTGAGTATCCTGCCCAGACGCTGGGCTTCCTCCTGGCGTGATCCGAAGGTTCCGGAAACCTGAATTGCCACATTGGCGTCGGGCAGGTCAACCGCAAAGTTCGCTACTTTTGAAACCACCAGCAGTTTGATCTCACCCTTCCTGAAAGAACTGTATAGCTTTTCACGGGAAAGGTTATCCACTTTCCCGGTGATGATGGGCGCATTAAATTCCTCTGCCAGTTGTTCAAGCTGTGATATATACTGTCCGATCACCAGCACCAGATCATCCTGGTGACGGGAAATCAGGTGTTCTACCACCTTGACTTTGTTAGGGTTCTCGGAACCTATCCGGTATTTTTTTCTCAATCCGGCGACAGCATAATCCATCCGCATTTCGGCGGGGAGCGAAACTCGAATTTCTGTGCAGCTTGCTTCCGCGATCCATCCCTGCTTTTCCAGATCCTTCCAGGGAACATCGTATTTTTTCGGGCCTATCAGACTGAAAACATCAGTCTCATGGCCATCCTCACGGATAAGGGTGGCGGTGAGCCCCAGCCGGCGTTTTGCCTGGATGTCAGCGGTGTAGCGGAATACAGGCGCGGGGAGCAGATGAACCTCATCATAGATGATAAGGCCCCAGTCCTCACGATTGAAAAGACCGAAATGCGGGAAGCCGGAGAGCTTGGTTTTCCGGTAGGTGAGTATATGGTAGGTCGCGATGGTTACCGGTCTGATATCTTTATGCTCGCCTGAATATTCCCCAATATCGTTTTCTGTCAGAGTGGTTTTTTCGATAAGCTCCTGCCGCCATTGACGAAGAGCGGTGATGTTTGTGGTGAGGATAAGGGTCATAGCGGAGCATTTCACCATTGCTCCGATTCCGATGATCGTTTTCCCCGAACCGCAGGGGAGCACGATCACCCCTGAGCCGCCTCTCTCGCTTCCTCCTGCATAAAAAGTATCGACCGCTTCATTCTGATAGTTACGAAGGCAGAAAGCTTTCTCATCGCTTGTTGTATCCCGTAATTGAATATCGATGTGGCGGCCGGGAGTATAGCCGGCAAGGTCTTCGACCGGAAATCCGAGCTTTATCAGAACCTGTTTTAAGAATCCACGGCAGGCGGGAACTACAGCAAGGGAATAGTTATCCAGATACTCGTCGATATATGGCCGCACCTGGTCATTATTCCATATCTCCGTTATAATGAGCGGGTCTATGGATTCCAGCCGGAGCAATCCTTCCGAGGAAACGAGCTTGAGTTTGCCGTAACGGCTCATCTGCTCTTCTATTTCGAAAAGGATGGAACGGGGAATTTCGTACTTTGAAAACTGCTCAAGGTCTTTTATAACCGTTTGGCTGGTAAAACCCAGAGAAGCAGCATTCCATAGGGAGAGCGGGGAGAGCCGGAAGGTGTGTATATGCTCCGGGCTTTTTTCCAGCTCGGCAAACCGTGAAAGGGCGTTTCGAGCCTGGATGAAGAAAGGATTATCGACTTCGAGCAGAATACTCCGGTCGCTCTGTACGATGACCGGATTTTCCGGATTGTAGATCATAAATTATTGCTCCCTGGAATGGCAGAACTTTGCAATATAGCAAATAAAAACGCATAAGTCAATGATGAGAATGATATTTTGAACACTTCCCCATTTTTTGTTTTATCAAAAGCATGACATATAATTATCTATTCTTAAAATCTACTCTTAAAGACAAAATCCCCCCGCCGCTAAGGCGGCGACCCCCTTATCGAAGGGGGTTAATTCGTTACTGTTAATTGTATTTTATCCCCTTTAAAAAAGTGGATGTGGAGGACAGAGGGATATTATTTTAAAGGATTTACAAATTCGTCAAATAATATTTTCACGCCCATTGTTTTATATAACATAAATAACTACAAACTTTTACACCATTCCATGTAAAAATTTCGGGGGATTGCCAGTGAGAATGATATTTTGAACACTTCCCCATGTGCGTTTCAAATCGAACTAAAGCTGCATTAAAAAAGCCCCAAAGCTTTATTTGGGGCTTGAAAGAAAGAAACACAATCTTTTTACCAACTTGTTTTATACAGTTAAAAGTGATTTTTCGCATCACTGTTGCAATGAAATTTCACCACCGGGTTTCACTGCGCAAGGCCACAGGTTTCCCGAGAATCTCGCTTAAGATGATTCCCCGGACGAGTTCGGAGCTGCAGGCTGTCAACGCCGGACAGAGCTGGTATTTATCCCCCCCTATACGATGATTTCCCGTTCTTTTCCGGGATTCCACCATCTTCGGAACGGATTCATAAGCAAGCTGATGTTCTCCCGGCGGCTCTGTTTGCGGAGAAATGAAAGAACCCTCTTTTCTCTCTTCTTCGTACCGGTAAATCTTTTCGGCAAAATTTCTCCGAGGCGATTCTGCCGGTTTCATCTCGGGATATGATGCCGATTCCGGATAGGGCGCTTCTTCTTCGAAAATTTCCGGCTCGTTTTCAGAAAGTTCCGGCCAACCGTGGGACGAGGGCGGAGCAGAAGGCTGCCCTGTGATGTCTCCGCCCTTTTTCGCCACTTCCTGCATTCGCTTGAAAATGGTAATTATTATCACCAGGATGATGATAACGTTGATGAGAACGTCCATCAGATTGTCTCGCCTTCACTGTTTTTTTCAGGTTCTGCGTCTTTTGATATGGAGCCGCGCATATCTGTGTCAGCCTTGATGTTCATCATCTTATAGTAATCGAATACGCCGAGGTTGCCCGAGCGGAAGGCTTCCGCCATTGCAAGTGGAATCTGAGCCTCCGCTTCCGTGACTTTCGCGCGCATCTCGACAACTTTGGCTTTCATTTCCTGCTCGAGGGCGCGCGCCATCGCACGGCGTACTTCCGCCCGTGCCTGGGCGATGTTCTTATCTGCGTCCGCCTGCGCCATCTGCAGTTTTGCGCCGATGTTTTCGCCGACATCAACATCCGCGATATCGATAGAAAGAATCTCGAACGCTGTTCCGGAATCCAATCCCTTTGCCAGCACCACTTTGGAAATCTTGTCCGGATTTTCCAGCACTTCCTTGTAGGATTCGGAAGAGCCGATAGTGCTTACAATGCCCTCCCCGACACGGGCGATAATGGTTTCTTCACCAGCGCCGCCGACCAGACGGTTGATGTTGGTGCGTACTGTCACCCGGGTGATGGCTTTCACCTGGATGCCGTCTTTTGCCACTGCGGCGATGGAAGGGGTGGTGATGACTTTGGGGAGAACGCTCATTCTGACCGCCTCGAGAACATTCCTTCCCGCAAGATCGATGGCGCACGAGCGCTCGAAAGTAAGCGGAATCGAAGCCTTGTCTGCGGCGATAAGCGCATTTACCACAGCAACGACGTTTCCGCCGGCAAGAAAGTGCGCTTCAAGAGCGTCGCTCGAGACTTTCAGCCCTGCTTTTGTTGCCGAAATGAGCCCGGTCACGATGAGCGGAGGCGGAACCCTTCTCAACCGCATTCCCACAAGCGAGAAAAGGCTGATGTGAACTTTTGCCGCAACCGCCGATATCCACAGCGGAACCGGAATCGCCCAGAAAAAAAGCCATATAAAAACCAGAAATACAGCAACGGCGAAAACAACCAGTAAATCCATGTTATCCCCCTTCTTTCAGTTCGACTATGATACGGGCGCCTTCGATTCCTGCCACCCGTATCGGTGAATTTGCCTCGATAAACTCTCCATCGGTAACAACATCTATACGGTTTCCCTCTATCGTCGCGATTCCCGCCGGGCGGAGCTTGGTCAGCGCAGTCCCTTCTTTGCCTACAAGCGCTGTGTAATCATCGATGGAAGAATGACCTTTCTCGTCATATTCAAGACCGACCGAACGCACTGTCCTGCTTTTCAGCGCAAATAGTATCAACACAACTGCCCCGACAGCACAGAGCAGCATGGTAACGAGCGCCCCTTCGAATCCATACGCCACCCGCGCCCGCCAGACGCCGTATATGATCATTCCGATTCCCAGAATTCCGGGAATGGAGAATCCCGGGATAAGGAGAACCTCGATCACCAGAAGAATGAAACCGCATACTACGAGAAGAGCTATGGTCAGCGTGGTCATGAAAGAGTCCTTACACTGTAAAAAAATAATTTCGGAAATGAAGCTCCCCGCCCCAAGCGACGGGGTATCCAAAGATAATCCCCCTGTCACCTTTGGTGACATCCCCCTTATTAAGAGGGATAAAAGAGAACTACTTTTTCTCTGCCACTAATGTCGGTTGCCCCCCTTAATAAGGGGGGATGCCGCAGGCAGGGGGGATCTTACGCCGCTAAGAGATTAAAAGAAATGCGTTCTATTTTTTCTCCCGGATAAATCGTGCCGCCGCCCGAAGACGAGCAACAACGCTTTCCTTTCCGATAAGGACGAGCAGCTCGAAAAGCCCCGGGCCGTAAGTTACCCCGGTTACCGCCAGACGGGTCGCGTGGATCAGTTTCCCCGGATTAGCCTCATATTTTTCCGCCAGTTCCCGTACTGCATTTTCAGCGGCTTCTTCAGTAAAAACACTTTCCGCATCGATTCGGTCGGCAAGACCGTCGAGAAGGTCGGCGGCCTGGGGGTTCCCAAAGTATTTCGACACGCCCTTTTCTTCATAGGTTTCCGGCGCATGGAAAAAATAACCGCTCTGGCTGACGAAATCCGGAAGAACTCTGCACCGTTCTTTCAGAAGATGAATGATCTTGAGCAGGTACTCGCGTTCCTCTTTCCTGTCTCCCGGGGGGATGAGACCCTCATCGATAAAGCGGGGCAGAACGAGCGTTAAAATCTCTTCCGCGGGGAGTTCGTTCAGATACAGGCCGTTGAGCCATTCAAGCTTCTTGAGATCGAAAACGCCGCTCTTTTTGGCGATCCCCTCTATAGAAAACGCCTGAATGAGTTCCTCGACGCCCATTTTCTCACGGTCATCTCCGGGATTCCAGCCGAGCAATGTCAGAAAATTCACCAGCGCCGGGGCAAGAAAACCCATGTTCTGGTATTCCATTACCGAAGCGGCGCCGTGACGCTTGGAAAGCTTTTTCTTGTCCGGCCCCAAAACCTGCGGAAGATGGCAAAACCGGGGAATTTCATGGCCAAGAGCGTTCATGAGCATCATCTGCTTGGGTGTGTTCGATATGTGATCATCGCCGCGCATCACCAGCGTAATATTCATATCCGCATCGTCCACCGCTACTCCCAGCAGATACACCGGGCTGCCGTCCGCCCGTGCGATGATGAAATCCCCGATCGTATCGTTGTTGAACGTTGTGACGCCATGCACGAGATCGGTGAACGAAGTCTCTCCCGGTGAAACACGAAACCGTACGGTAAAGGGACGGCCTTCTTTCAGATTACGGTCAATCTGCTCCTTTGAAAGGCTGCGGCATTTGCCGGAATACTGGAATGTCATCTCGGCGGGATTTCCCGTACGTTCGGCTTCCAGTTCCTCTTTCGTGCAGAAACAGCGGTACGCCGACCCGTTTTCGAGCAGTTTTGCTACCGCCCCGCGGTATAATTCGCTCCGTTCGGATTGACGGACCGGTTCCTCGTCCCAGTTGAGCCCCAGCCAGGTGAGACTGTCGAGAATCGATTTCAGATAGATATCGGAGGAGCGCTCGCTATCGGTATCCTCGATGCGAAGCAGGAATTTCCCGCCGGTCTTGCGGGCATACAGCCAGTTGAAAAGCGCCGCCCGTGCGCCGCCGACATGAAGGTCACCGGTGGGTGAGGGGGCAAAACGTAGACGTTCGGTTGATTCCATAAATCAGGAACTCCTATCAGAATCTAAATATTCTATTTGATTTAAAAAATAAAGAGGCGAATCGAGCGCCTCTTTACCCTATAAAATTCTATCTTATAGCATCTATGATTCTATCGCAGATCTAAATACATCTGACAACTGACGCGCCAGAAGTGCAGAAAGAAAAGTCTCCATGATAGAAACATCTATTACGCCCTTGGAAAAAGATAAATCCGCTGCATCCAAGGCCTGATAATAAGGCTGTCGATTTGCAACAATTTGATCGGGAATGGTGTTTGAACCTGGAAGCCTATATCCTAACTTGGCGCACAACAATAAATATGAAACAGCCCGTGAAGTTCGTCCATTACCACCTGCAAATGGATGTATCCAATTGAGTTTCCACATCACATAAGCTGCCAAATGCAAAGGAGTTGAAATATGCCAGTTTTCATTTATATAATCGCACATTTCTTCGACGAATGTAGATACTTTCTCCCATGGGGGTGGCTGATGATCTGTCCCCTTTATCACTACAGGGTCGCGTCTGTAATTACCGGCGCAGGAATAGATTTCATGAATAGCTATTCTATGAAGAGTCTGAATAGTAGATGGACGGAGGCGAAATTTAATTCCTCCTTCAATTTCAGCTATAAGTCGGACGACCTCATCAAATTGAAGCAATCCATTTCTTGCTTCAATTTGCGCTTTATGCTCTGGATCACGGAATAATTCATGAGGTCGGGGTCTTGAATCCCTTCGAATATCAGTCTCTCTTGTCATCTCGCCGATTCAGCTCTTCAGCAGCTCTGTCTACAGTTTCACGTGTGATCCGCTCGTTTTCAAAATGCGTATTCCCATATGCGAAACTTCTCCTTTGCCGTTCGGCATCGGGGGAGGATATTGGAATTTTTTTCGCAGCTTCGATGAGATTTTTCAATTCTTCAGACATTATTCCCTCCATTTTTCTTAATAACCCAGATCGAAGGGTGTATAATACATCTCAACTCTCGTAGATTATTCCTATAATTAAAATATAAACGTGAATTAGAAGTTACAAGTTCCTTTTTTTTATAAAAAAGCTACGCATTCATCCTTCCCTTTTCTTTATCTTCTCCCACTCATCCTTCAAAGTCACCGTACGGTTGAATATCAGATGTTCCGAAGTCGAGTCCACTGAATCAACACAAAAATATCCCATCCGCTCGAATTGAACACGGCTTCCCGAAACGGAACCGGCAAGGCTCGGCTCAAGGCGGCAGTCTGTGAGCACTTCAAGTGAATTAGGGTTCAGATAATCCTTGAAACTGCCTTCCATTCCGGCGGGATTTTCCACTGAAAGCAGACGGTCATAGAGACGGACTTCGGCAGCAATCGCATGCTCCGCCGAGACCCAGTGAAGGGTTGCTTTGACCTTGCGGCCGTCCGGGGAGTCCCCGCCGCGGGTCGCCGGATCGTAGGTGCAGCGAAGTTCTGTTATCTCGCCGTTCTCGTCTTTGACCACGCCGACGCAGGTGATGAAATACGCATAGCGGAGCCGTACTTCACGGCCGGGGGCGAGACGGTAGAATTTTCCCGGCGGATTCTCCATAAAATCTTCGCGCTCGATATAAAGCTCCCGTGAGAAAGGCACTTTCCGTGTTCCCGCGCCGGGGTCTTCGGGGTTGTTGATGGCGTCCAACTCCTCGGATTTACCTTCAGGATAGTTTTCGATAACCACTTTAAGCGGCCGCAGAACAGCCATGACACGGGGCGAGTGTTTGTTCAAATCCTCGCGGACATGGTATTCGAGAAGAGCGACATCGACCATGCTGTCACGTTTAGCCACGCCGATCCGCTCAGCGAAATTCCGAATCGCCAAAGGCGTGTATCCACGGCGGCGCATTCCCGAAAGAGTGGGCATCCGGGGGTCATCCCATCCGGTGACAAATCCTTCCTGTACCAGTTCGAGGAGTTTTCGTTTGCTCATCACCGTGTAGGTCAGATTGAGACGGGCAAATTCTATCTGCTGCGGATGGCAGGGCACATTCAATTCGTCCAGGCACCAGTCGTACAGGGGACGGTGGTCCTCAAACTCGAGCGTACAGATGGAATGGGTGATCCCCTCTATGGAATCGGAAATACAGTGGGTGAAATCATACATGGGATAGATACACCATGCGTTTCCGGTACGGTGATGCTCGGCATGAATGATGCGGTAGATGACCGGATCGCGCATGTTCAGATTCGGGGAGGCCATGTCGATCTTCGCGCGCAGCACCTGGGCGCCGTTCGGGAATTCCCCCGCTCTCATTCGTGTGAACAGGTCAAGGTTTTCTTCAATGGAGCGATTACGGTACGGGCTGTCTTTTCCCGGTTCGGTCAGAGTCCCGCGGTATTCCCTCATTTGATTTGCGTTCAGGCTGCACACATATGCTTTTCCGCTTTTTATCAGATCGACCGCATACTGATAGAGCTTTTCGAAATAATCGGAAGCATAGAATAACCGGTCGCCCCAGTCAAATCCCAGCCATTTTACGTCGTTTATTATCGATTCAACGTATTCGACATCTTCTTTGCTGGGATTGGTGTCGTCAAATCTCAGATTGCATTCGCCTTTGTACTCAAGTGCGAGGCCAAAATTCAGGCATATGGATTTGGCGTGTCCTATATGAAGGTACCCATTCGGCTCAGGAGGGAAACGTGTGTGAACCCTGCTGTCGTTTTTATTCAACCGCAAATCTTCGTTAATAATTTCCCGTATAAAATTGGTGGGTGCAGCTACTGCTTTTTCGATTTGAGGCGACTCAGATACGCTGCCTTTTCCGGAGCTGTCATTATCGGTGTTCGAAGTATTCATTCCATGTCCTTTAATAGTTAGGAACAACCGGTATTATAAATATATATCTTCAATTCGAAAGTAAGGTAACGGCCTGAAAAGTATCGGATCACTAAAAACCGGTTTAAAGAGGCGAAATGTTACATGGACTCATGCAATTTTGCAGAATATCCTTCTGAAATATAATCCGTACGGTCAGCTTCCATTTCCAGCTCGATCCCCCCGAAGAGCCCCGCTGAAAGATTATAAATAACGGCAAATACAAGGGAGAGGAAACTGCCTGTGAAACCGAATATACCTGTACATAAAACCGGGAAAATGATCAGTCCGCCAAATCCGAATCCGTGAATCTGCTCGGACAGCATCATCGAAATAAGAGACCAGAAGAATGCAAATATAAGCCCCAGGAAGACTCCCGTTACGAATCCGAATACACAGGAGACACAGCCGCCGATTTTCATAGCAGACCAAAGACCGATTCTTTTCACTTTCCATTTGCTGATCATTTCGAGCCTCAAACTTCAAGAATCAAACTGATAATTGACGAAAAACCACAACAATTTTTCATAACTTCAATAATATAGATTAAAAAATGGTATAATCCAACACTTAATAGGTTGATAAAAAACATGTTTAAATGAAAGCTCAAGGCGCTGCGTTTTTTTAAAGTAACGTTGAAACGTTTAATTCTCTATGGATAAGAAATACTTGACAGAAAACTCGGAGCACCCCCGGCGAACTCAATTATTCTCCGGTTTGTTTTCGGGGAGCTTTTGATTTCTCTGGAAGTCATGAGGAATAGGAGTCAGCGGTTTTTGAATTTTGGGGAGTTGCGGGATCGGCGAATTGGTGAATAATTTCGGAGCAGAATTCCTCCGGACAACAGGATTGCGCGGGGTAGTGGTTTTTAAAATCTTGTAATCGATATCAGGATTGATCTGCGCTTCGAGAATTTTGTAATCGATCTTTGGGCTGGGTTTGAAAACAGGCATGGCAGATGCGGCAGTATCGGGCAAAACGGAGTCCGGTACACCTGAAATAAAATGATCTTTGGCATTCAAAGGGTATTGCGCCGTAATGAGTTCAATGGCTGTGACACACTGCGGGACTCCCAGAAAAAGGAGAGAGCAGAAAAGCTGGAGTATCACGAATTTTCCAGTAAACATGTTAAATGCTTTCCAAAATACTTCAAATATTTTTGGAAACACCTGCTTTGGGGCTGTGTTAGTATGCTGTATACCGTAATATTATTTAATTAATTTCTTCTGTCAATGTTTATTTTCTATACCTTTCAAAAGAATCACACGCATCAGAGATTCGGTTATTATTACCTGTTTCTCTCTATAGAAGGGAGAAGGGCATGTCTTAAAAATGCTTCGCTTACCTGCCAGTAAATCATCGCACATCGAAAACGGGGAAAAGCGAGCGGGCTTCATCGAGGATTGCCGGGGGAAATGAGCGGGAAGGCGCATCGACAAGTTCCCTGTCCGATACTCCCTGACCGTTGAACTTCTGGAGGTAATATGTTTTTATGCCGATCTTTGCCGCTGTGCGCATCGTTTCCATCAGCTCGTTTTCCGATAGAACCGAAGGGTGCCAGGTTGTTCTGAACTCATAATCAACGCCAGATTCGAGAATAACGTTTATGCTCCTCGAAACTTCGATGCAGGCATTTTCATTCTGAGTGATACGCTGATATGCGGCAGGCGGGGCTTTGATATCCATAGCCACATAATCGACCAGATTTTTACGGAGTATTCGGCGGAGCATATCCGGATAGAAACCGTTGGTATGGATGGCCACCGCAAATCCCAGTTCCCGTATCCAGGATAAAAGACTGCGAAGCTCGGGATGAAGCGTCGGCTCGCCTCCCGAAATAACCACTCCTTCGAGGTAACCGACCCGTTCACGGAGCAGCATCTCGATATCCTCCCAGGACATGCACTCCCCGCCAAACCGAAGGCTGTCATTGTGGCAGTATCTGCATTTCCAGGGGCAGCCCCTGGTGAAAAGCACGCATGCCAGCCTGCCGGGAAAATCGATCGCAGTCATAGCCTGTACCCCGGCAACCGGGATATCCCAAAAACTTTTCCGTTCCATTAATTTTTCGCCCTATAGCTGCCCGTTTACCATGTTTTCCCTGAAAAGGGCCCGCTCGGCATGTTCGCTTTTTTTACCGATGTTGAATTCACTGACCGGACGGTAATACCCCATGACCCGTGTCCAGACTTCGCATTCCTGACGCTCTTCATCGGTTACTGTGATTGTACGATTTCCCACAAACGCCTGCACCATGATGAAACCTCCTTTTACAAAGAAAAAATTCGCGTAAAGTTCTTGAAAGCAATTAAGTTGATCCGGTAAAAAAAGTGTTATAAAGTTTTCATCTCTGCCGATACCTCACCCGGCCTTCGGCCTCCCCTCTCCTAATTAGGAGAGGGGAAAAAGGGGTGAGGTTGTACCGGCCATCGATATCTCTTTACAGTATATCGTCCAGCGCCATATCCTGACTCTTCTTTTCGATCAATTCCTCGTCGCACTTCGGGCAATATTTTATCTGCCCCTGCATATAACCGTGACGGGGACAGATGGAAAAAACGGGTGTAATGGTGATGTAGGGCACCCGGAAGCGTTCGAGCGACCGTTTTACCAGCTTTTTGCACACCTCGGCGCTGGATACCCGCTCGCCCATGTAGAGATGAAAAACAGTTCCGCCGGTATACTTGCTCTGCAGGGTTTCCTGGTGGGCAAGCGCTTTGAACGGATCGTCGGTGAATCCGGCGGGAAGCTGGCTCGAATTGGTATAGTAAGGCGCTTCTGCCGTTCCAGCCTGAAGGATGTCAGGATACCGTTTTTTGTCTTCCTTGGCGAACCGATAGGTTGTTCCTTCAGCAGGAGTTGCCTCAAGATTGAACAGGTTGCCGGTCTCCTCCTGGAATTCCACAATCCTGCCCCGTATGAAATCCAGAATCTCGCAGGCAAAGGCATGTCCCCGCTCATCGGCGATTCCATAAGAGTCCCCGGTGAAATTGCGGATGCACTCGTTGATACCATTCACACCGATAGTGGAGAAATGGTTGCGGAGATTCTTGAGATAGCGTTTGGTATAGGGGAAAAGGCCGCTGTCGATGAGACGCTGGATAATCTTGCGTTTCATCGTGAGAGCCTCTTTTGCAAGAGTAAGGAGCGTGTCCAGCCGTGAAAGGAGCGCTGCCTTGTCCCCGCGCGCGAGATACCCGGCGCGTGCGCAATTGAGAGTCACTACCCCGATGGAGCCGGTCATTTCGGCGGACCCGAACAGCCCGTTACCCCGTTTGAGAAGCTCCCGGAGATCGAGCTGAAGGCGGCAGCACATCGAACGCACCATATTCGGGGTGAGATCCGAGTTCATAAAATTCTGGAAGTACGGGATGCCGTATTTTGCGGTCATCTCGAAAAGCGGCTCGGTATTCGGATGTTCCCAGGGGAAGTCTTTCGTGATGTTGTAGGTCGGGATGGGGAACGTGAACACCCTTCCTTTGGAATCGCCGCGGCTCATGACCTCGATGAACGCGCGGTTGATCATGTCCATCTCCCCCTGCAGATCGCCATAGGTGAAATCCACTTCCTCGCCGCCGATCACAGGTTTTTGCCAGCGGAGGTCTTCCGGGCAGACCCAGTCCAGCGTTACATTGGTGAATGGCGTCTGAGTCCCCCACCGTGAGGGAACGTTAAGGTTATAGACGAACTCCTGGACATGCTGGAGAACATGTTCATAGCTGAGTTTGTCCACCCGAACAAACGGGGCGAGATAGGTATCGAACGAACTGAATGCCTGTGCGCCTGCCCACTCGTTCTGGAGAGTGCCGAGGAAATTCACCATCTGCCCCACCGCGCTGGAAAGATGTTTCGGCGGGGAAGCTTCCACCTTGCCAGGGACTCCGTTGAATCCTTCGTTGAGGAGACTCCTGAGCGACCATCCCGCGCAGTAACCGGAAAGCATATCCAGATCATGAATATGGAAATCGGCGTTCCGGTGGGCGTCTCCGATCTCCGCGCTGTAGACATGATTCAGCCAGTAGTTGGCGATAACCTTGCCTGAAACATTCAGTATCAGCCCGCCAAGCGAATACCCCTGGTTGGCATTGGCGTTGATGCGCCAGTCAAGCCTGTCCAGATATTCATTGACCGAAGAAAACACATCGATGACTGTCCGACGGTCTTCGCGGAGTTTTGAATGCTGTTCACGATAAACGATGTAGGCTCGGGCGGTTTTCAGGTAATTCGAAGTGATGAGCACATGCTCCACGATATCCTGAATCTGCTCGATACCGGGGATTCCCGTACGGTGGCTGTGGCAGAGAACTTTAATGACCTGCACGGTGAGAAGTTCCGCCTCGAACTGATCGAAATCTCCGGTCGCTTTTCCGGCTTTCACGATGGCATTTCTAATCTTGTTGGCGTCAAATTGAACACGCCTGCCATCGCGTTTACGGACCTCCGTAAACGGAACGGTAAATTCTATATTCATTCCTACCCCACCCTATGGTATATATGTGATTAATTATTTGTCTAATAAAGCATTGCAGAATTCTTGAATATTCTGCTATTACACAATATCTTGTACGTATAAGAGTAATGATATACAAGATATAGAGGGCTGAGCGGGTTTGTCAAGCGGAATTCTGTGATTTTTTCAAGGGGAAGAGAATAAATGACCGGGCTTGATGACAGGCATCAATAATCATTATATTCTGTCCGGGAATCTTGAAATTCTTGAGGCTTTATTATGGTATGCAATGAATAATCATTGCCCGAAATGAAAAGAAAAATGATATTTGTGAAATAAAATACATTGAGAACCCTTCATGAAAAGATCAAACCGTGAGTAAAATAAAAACGAATTCCCCGCATGAAAGAGAACTGCACCGCGACTTTCTTGAAACATTCGAACGGGACCTCGAGCGGGCAGCTCATGGGTTTTCATTTTCAGGAGAGGGACTTTCCCGTGAAGGAATGAACAAATATCGGGAAGTCTTAGAAAAGAACTTTGAAAGGCTGGCGGTATTGAATAAGTCCGGAGCCTCGGGTATTGATCTTTGTAGTCTTATGTCCTCACAGACGGACAGTTTTATCCGGCATATATCCCGGATTTGCCTAAAAGGTGATAGAGAGCCGCAATTCGCAGTTATTGCGCTTGGCGGGTATGGACGGCGCGAGCTGAATCCCTTTTCTGATATTGACCTGTTGTTTCTCATGGATGAAAGCGCCGGGGCTAGGTATGAAGGGGGAATTGCCGCTCTGATTCAATTTCTCTGGGACATGAACTTCGATATAGGGCATTCCACCCGTACCGCCGCTGAATGTATTCTGGCGGCGCAGGAAGACAGCCATTTCGCCACTTCTCTTCTTGAAGCCCGGATTCTCCTTGGAAAGAGTGAGCTCTGGGAGGAGTTCAACCTTGTATACGAAAACTGGCTGAAAAGCGGCGCGGGCAGGAGGCTTGCCCTGCAGAAAATAGAGGAACGCAGTCTCCGTCTGGAAATGTTCGGGAATACAGTGCAGATTCAGACCCCAAATATAAAGGAATCGCCGGGCGCCCTCCGTGATATCCATTGCGCTCGATGGTTTTTGACTCTCACCGGCATGGGGAAAGACATCGGTGATCTCGAGCATGCAGGGCTGCTCCATGAAAGCGAGACAGATCTGCTCAGAGACGGCCTGGATTTTCTTCTCCGTCTGCGCAATACTCTCCATTTTTCCGCCGGGAAGAAGAGCGATGTGATCACGCATCTGAATATACCCGAGGCAGCAGCCGACATGGGTTTTACCGGTGAAGCCACACTTCCTGTGGAAAACTTCATGCATAATTACTACATGACCGCAGGAAGGGTGTTCCGTCTGACCAACCGGGTAGTCGGCAGAATCCGCGACCAGTTTTCCGATGGCAAAGAAAACGAGATGCTTGTGCTCCCCATCGGGCTTCGCACCAACGATACCCGGATTGCTCTCTTTGAGGAGAACGAGGATTTCCTCCTTGATCATCCGCACCTTCTGGTGGAAATTTTCACGGTGGCCGGAGCCTGTTCTCTTCAGCTTACCGAAAATACGGCCTCGGTTGTCGAGCGTGTACTGGAACGTCTGCCGGAAGATTTCAGCAATTCCCCTGAAATACAGAAGGCTTTTCATGACATGGTCAACATGCGGAACGGAGTTTCGAGGGCGCTTCGTTCGATGTATGACCACACTGTCCTGACAAAGCTGATCCCGGAATTCGGCAGGATAAGCTGTCATTACCAGTATGATTACTACCATACTTATACCACTGATGAGCATTCCATCCGGGTGGTCGAAAACCTTGAAGCTATGGCTGATGGGAAATTTTTTGCTTTTCCGGAAATCCATGCCCTCATGCAGGATATAACTGCAAAGGGAGCGCTCTATCTGACCGGGCTTTTGCACGACATCGGAAAAGCGGAGGGCGCATCCCATTCCGTTCATGGCGAGAGGCTGGCTGCCCAGGCGCTGAAACGGCTCAATTTCGATTCCCGTACAATCGAACTGGTGCGTTTTCTCATCCGTGAGCATCTTTTGATGTCGCATATCTCGCAGCGACGGGATATGGACGATCCCGAAACGATCCGTAATTTCTCGGAGCGTGTAAGAAGCGCAGGCCGTCTCCGTATGCTCACCGCTCTGACATTCGCCGATCTTTCCGCCTTATCCGAAGGGGCGCTCACCGACTGGAAAAAATCCCTTCTCTGGAGCCTCTACACCCGAGCGCTCCAGTTTATCGAAAAAGGATATGAGACAACCGCAGTAACCCGTGACGCCGGAATCGAAAAAGTGGTGCACGCCCTCAATGAAAAAATATCTGCCTCTGAAATACGGGAACACGCGGAAAACCTTCCCGAGCAGTATCTTCGGGTAACTTCTCCCGGTGAAATAAAATCCCATATTTTGGGAATCGGGCATATGAGAAGGCTCGGTTCCTGGGCTTCATTCCGCCGTCGCGGGAAACTGAACTATCTTACGGTGATCTGCGGCGATTTTCCCCGCGCTCTTTCCGACATCTGCGGAACAATCACTGCCTCGGATATCAACATCGTAGCTGCACAGATATTTACCCGCAATGACAATGTCATCATCGACACT
>Ga0172379_10006407_pt1 | contig 15782 bp, 13 predicted proteins | sample GrowelOW334metaG_FD_119756 | JGI IMG/M metagenome (GOLD analysis project Ga0172379, IMG submission 119756) | Groundwater microbial communities from an aquifer near a municipal landfill in Southern Ontario, Canada - Groundwater well OW334 metaG | ecosystem: Environmental > Aquatic > Deep... | reverse complement strand
TGAGCAGCAGGAGGTCGACCACGATCGAGCGGAGCTGGGCCAAGATGACCTCGGCGGCGAGGACGTCGGAACGCTCCACGTGGCCGGTGGCCTGGCCCACGGCCAGGATCGCCGGGCGGGCCGTCACCGCCATCCGGTCGGCGGCGAGCTCCTGCGCCACGAGGTCGGCAGCGGCGGCGAGGTCGGCGGCGAGCAGTGAGTAGGCGTGCGGGACCGCCCGGCGGTAGTAGGCCGTGACCGCGGTCTGCCGCACGAGCACCCGGGTGCTGCGCAGCGCCCGGTCGAGCGGGTCGACCAGGTCGCTCATCCGCCGCAGGTTGCCCTTGTGGCGCACCCGGAACGGCGAGGACGCCACCACCGACATGCCCTCGTCGGCCGCCGACTGGAGCTCCTGGATCAGGTGGTCGGTCGAGCGGGCGTGCGCCAACAGCTCGAGCCCGCGCTCGGCCTCCCCGTCGACCATCACCTCCCCCGCCGCACGCAGCAGCTCGGCGACCTTCTCCATCACCTTCGCCGCCTGCTCACGCGGGCGCCGCAGCGGTGCCGCCGGCGCCACGGTGGCCGCGACCAGCGCGACGGCGCCACCGATCAGCGCGTCGGTCCACCGGGTCAGCGCCGCTCCCGGGTCCGGCAGGAGCGTGCTCACCACGATGGACTGCACCGCCGCCTGGGTGACGAAGAGCTGTCCGCCGTCCAGCAGGAACGCCACCGTCATCGCCAGCCCGACGATCAGCACCAGCTGCCACGCGCCCGAGCCGAGCTGGATCACCAGCAGGTCGGCGACGAACACCCCGATCGCGACGCCCAGGGTGACCTCGGCGACCCGCCGGAGCCGCTGCCCGTAGGACGTACCGAGGCTGACCACCGCCGCGATCGGCGCGAAGAACGGCGTGTCGTGACCGAGCAGGTCGGCGGCGATGAACCACGCCACGCCGGCCGCCAGCGCACACTGCGCGATCTGCCAGCGCTTGGAGCCGAGCCTGGTCAGCCGCTCACCCAGGGACGACCGCCCGCGGGTCCAGATGCGGTCGAGCGGGCGCGCCTCCATAGGCGCATCGTCTCACTGGATCACTGGGTCCTCGCGTAGGCGATCGACCGCTTCAGGTCGCCCAGGTCGCGGTACCAGACGCGGACCTCGGTGCGGCAGCGCACGCGGTCGACGTAGCGGTCGTACTCGCCGCACTCGGCGTAGGCCTCGGAGTCGGTGGGCGGGAAGATCGAGGTGCCGTCGTAGTAGTGGATGCCGAAGCCGTTGGCCTTGTCGCCCTCGACCTCGACGATCGTCTTGGGCGGCGGCTCGTAGGCAGGTTCGAAGGCTGGGTCGGTGGTGCCACCGGATGCGAGCGCAGGAGCGCAGAGCAGGCCGATGACCAAGGCGGTGGGTGCGGACAGGACTGAGATGAGTGTTTTCATGGCGAGGACGCTAGGAGCGACGAGGGACAGATCGCAGCCTCGTGAAACCTCGCTGTGGACAGGGCGACCTGAGGCCTGCCCTGTGTGGACTATCGGGCCAGGGTGACCGTGATCGTGGAGTTGGTGCACCCGGACGCGAGGGAGGAGAGCGCCGACTTCTCGCCGCTGTCGACCGTCAGCCGCCAGCGGTGCTTCACCGCGACCCACTCGCGCAGGTAGCGGCACTCGTCGTAGGTCGGCAGCCACTCGGCCGGGTCCTGGTCGCCCTTGGACTGGTTGACGTTGTCGGTGACGCCGACCAGCGAGCGCGAGTCACCGAGGTCGTTGGCGAAGGCCTGCCGGGTGGCGGTGGACCACGAGCGGGCGCCGGAGTCCCAGGCCTCGGCCAGCGGCACCATGTGGTCGATGTCGATGTCGCTCGGGTTGGTCCACGAGACCCGGTCGTAGTAGGAGAACCAGCGCCCTCCCGACAGCGAGCAGCCGCTCCCCACCGTCACGGGGTCGTCGGCCTCGCTGATCAGCACCTCGTTGCGGGTGCTGCAGCCGTCGCCGTCCGCGTCGATCCAGTGCGGGAAGAGGCTGCGCGCGTAGCCGGTGCGGACCTCGCTGGCGACCGACAGGTCGGCGACCGCGGTGGTCAGCGGTGCGGAGTAGCTGTCGGCGAACGCCGGCGTCGGAACCGCCACCAGCCCGACGGCGAGGAACGGCGCGAGTAGGAGCAGAACGGTACGACGCAACATGGCTTCTCCCGAGAGACGTGGCGGATGCCCTGAGGATCCGCCCCCCGCACGCCGCCCGCAAGGGGCACGCCGTACTGGCCACGAAGTCGAGGGAGAACCCTCATCCGCCGTTCACTCCTTGGGCAATCGGGGAGTCACCTTGTGGCGTCCGTCACCGCGGGCAAGGATGCGCACCTACGAAAGGTGCTCCCCGTGGTCACTCCCCTCGATCCCACCTCTGCCGCGTTCCTGCTGGCGGAGAACCGCAGCATGCCGATGCATGTGGGCGGCCTCCAGCTGTTCAAGAAGCCCGAGGGCGCGGGCCGCAGCTATGTGCGGGAGATGTTCGAGGAGATGCGCCACGAGGACGAGATCGCGCCGCTCTTCCTCAAGCGGCCCTACCGGTCGGTGCGCACCGCGGGACAGTACGTGTGGAAGCCCGACGAGCAGTTCGACATCGAGCACCACGTACGGCACAGCGCGCTGCCCAAGCCCGGGCGGGTCCGCGAGCTCCTCGAGCTGTGCTCCCGGCTGCATGGCACGCGGCTCGCGCGCGAGCGTCCGTTGTGGGAGGCCCACGTCATCGAGGGGCTGCGCGACGGCCGGGTCGCGATGTACACCAAGACCCACCACGCGCTGGTCGACGGTGTCTCGGCGATGCGGCTGATGGCGAGCGTGCTGTCGACCGACCCCGACAAGCGCAACATGCCCGCACCGTGGGGCGCCCCCCAGTCGTCGGGTCCGACGGCACGCTCCAGCCGCGAGCTCGAGCGCGCCGAGACCAACCTGGCCGACGTACCCGTCCAGGCGCTGCGTACGGCGATGGGAATTACTGCCGAGGCCGCCGGCATGCCCGGCGCGCTGGTCAAGACGATCAGCAAGGGCCTGCGCAACGAGACGTCGGCGCTCTCGCTCTACGCCCCGCGCACGATCTTCAACCAGCCGATCACCGGGTCGCGCCGGTTCGCGGCGCAGGACTGGCCGGTGGAGCGGCTGCGCGGGATCGGCAAGGCCACCGGGACGACCATCAACGACGTGGTGATGGCGATGTGCAGCGGCGCCGTGCGCACCTACCTGAGCGAGCTCGACGCGCTGCCCGACGCCCCGCTGGTCGCGATGGTGCCGGTCGGCCTCAACGCCAAGCAGTCCCAGATCGCCTCCGCCGATGGCGGCAACGCCGTCGGTGCGGTGATGGTCCAGCTCGCGACCGACCTCGCCGACCCGGCCCGGCGCCTCTCGACCATCCACCGGTCGATGAAGGACGGCAAGGAGGCGCTCTCGTCGATGACGCCGATGCAGATCCTGGCGATGAGCGCGATCGGCCAGGCACCGGCGATCCTGACCCCGCTGCTGCGGATGCAGGGCATCGTCCGGCCGCCCTACAACCTGATCATCAGCAACGTGCCCGGCCCGCGCACCACCCACTACTGGAACGGCGCGCAGCTGCTCGGCACCTACCCGCTGTCGATCCCGATCAACGGGATGGCCCTCAACATCACCTGCACGTCGTACGACGGCAACATGGCGTTCGGTCTCACCGGCTGCCGTCGTACCGTCCCCCACCTGCAGCGCCTGCTCACCCACCTCGACGACGAGCTAGGCAACCTGGAGAAGGCGGCCGGGCTCTAGGTCAGCCACACAACAGATCGCCTGACTCGTCATTGACCGGGCGGATCTCCGGCCCGAACTCGGTGGCGAAGTCGACGTCGAACTTCGCCGTCCACTCGCCGGAGTCGAGCTCGATGTGCACCTCCACGCGGTACAGCTCGATATCGGTCTCTCGGGCGCGCACCCAGGTGATGTACTCGGAGAATCCGTTGCAGAATCGAGAAGTGAGCGCCTGCTTCGCCTCCTCACCGCGGTCTCCGTCCTGCTCGGGCGCACCTTCGGCGACGCCCCAGACGGTGACCATGCCCCGGCCGCCGGTGTCCGGCGCCCATGCCCAGGTGTCCGGGCTGGAGTCGACCACGGTGTAGCGCCCGGCGGGAACCTGGAAGTTGGTGATCGCGGTCCAGTAGGCGTTGGGCACCCCACCTTGGCCAGGGGACCCGGTGGCGCGGAACGGCCCGTAGAGCGTGCCATCCTCCCCACGTAGCGCGATCGTCCCCGGCGCCGCACCCTGCTGGTTGTTCCAGTGGTAGGTCGCGATCGCGGTGACGCGAGCCGCGGGGAGGGTCAGCACGGACGGTGCGGTAGGCCCGTTGGACACCCCCGCGATGCTGGCGATCTCGTCGAGCTTCGGCGCAGCCGTTCCCTCCGACGTCCCACCGGTCTCGCCGTCGCCACTGCCGACGTCACCGCCGGTGGCTTCGGTGTCCTCGGACCCGGAGGTGCCGACCGGCCGGCCGAAGGGCTGGCCGCCCGGATCGACGAGCACGATCACGGATACCTTCACGTCGACCTTGACCACGACCACCCGCTCAGGGTCGAACCCGAGCCACTTGTTGCCGCGGTAGCGCGTCGCCGTGGTCACCGGGCGCGCCTCCCCCAACGGGTTGCCGCAGCTGCACTTGGCCCGTGGAATGCCGTACTCATCGACCAGGACCGCCGTGCCGGCTTGCAGGACCGCGGCGTAGGGGTTGGCCCTGCCGTCGTAGTAGCCGTGGTTGACCACCCTGGTGTCGCGACGCAGCACCACCGGCGTGAGCCCGTCGATGAACTCGGGGATCTCGTCGGTCTCGATGTCCTGGGCCTTTGCCCAGGCCTCGGCCTTGTCCTGGTCGTCCTCGAGGAACTCCACCATCTGGTCCTGGTCACAGGCCTGCTGGTCCTGGGTTCCGCCGTACAGCCCGGGCGCCGAGCCGCGGACCACACCGCCGCCTGCGCCGGTGCTGCCTTCGGGAGCAGCGGTCGCCTCGGCCGTCGGCTCCGGGTCGACCATGATCGGTTGCTCGGCCACGGCGACCGAGTCCGTGAACGGGTCGGGAACCTCCACAGCAGCCGGTTCCAGCACGACCACGTCGGCGTCCCCAGACGGCTCCTGGCCCTTCTCGTCGCGCGTGAGCAGGACCGTCGCCACGAGCGCGCCAGCGACGAGCGTCAGAACCAGCAAACCGATCACCGCGACCAGGAGCTTGACGGAAGTCGTCACTCTTGGATCGTGTCACGATCAAGGTTCTGGGAACCGTTGAATGGCCTGAATCCCCCCCGGACCTCATCGGCGGGTCGAGGCTAAGCCGCGACGAGCACCGGCGGCGCGGTGCGGGCGCCGGTGCGCTCGGCGCCGATCCCGGCGGCCACGACGAACAGCACGCCCGCGACCGCGAGCCAGCCCGGCTCCTGGCTCAGGGCGATGAAGCCGATCGCCAGGGCGAACGCCGGCTCCAGGCTCATCAGGGTCCCGAACGCCGAGGTCGTGAGCCGGCGCAGCGCCAGCAGCTCGAGGGTGAACGGCACCACCGGCAGCAGGATCGCCAGGCCGACGCCGATCAGGAGCAGCTCGGGGGTCAGGTGGCCGAACGTCGACGGCCCGGCGACCGCGGTCGCGACCAGCCCGGCCACGGGCATCGAGACGGCGAGCCCCTTGATGCCGAGCACCTCGTCGCCCACGCGCTGCGTGAGCAGGATGTACGCCGCCCAGCAGCACGCCGCACCCAGCGCGAAGGCCACCCCCACGGGGTCGGCCGCGCCGCTCCACGGCTGGGTGAGCAGCAGCACGCCCACCGCGGCGAGGGCCGGCCAGATCTTGCGACCGCCGTGCCCGCGCGTGATCGCGACGCCCAGCGGGCCCAGGAACTCCAGCGCGCTCGCCGTGCCCAGCGGCAGCCGGTCGAGCGCCGCCATGAACAGCATGGTGACGCTCGCGGTGACCACGCCGAGCGCCACGCAGGTCCAGAACGAGCGGCGGGTGAAGTCGTCGCGCCGCGGCCGCACGACCGCCAGGACGATCACGCCCGCCCACGACAGCCGCAGCCAGGCCGCGCCCTCGGCGCCGATGTCGTCGATCAGACCCACCGACACGGCCAGCCCGAGCTGCACGCACAGCATCGAGACGACCGCCATCGAGGCTCCGGCGCGGGCGTTCATGGCTCCAGTAGACCGCCACGCAACGTTCGCGTCCACGTGAGGATCGTGGACATATCGTTCATGATTCATGGACACTCGTCCGATGGACGTCAGGCGCCTCCGGCTGCTGCTCGAGCTCTCCCGCCTCGGCTCGATGCGTGAGGTGGCCGAGGAGCTGGGCTACACCACGTCCACGGTGTCCCAGCAGCTCGCGGCCCTCGCCCGCGAGGCGGGCACGCCGCTGGTGGAACCCGACGGCCGCCGGGTCCGGCTCACGCCCGCGGGGCGGCGCCTGGCCGACCACGCCGTCACGATCCTGGCCGCGGTCGAGGCGGCGCGGCTCGATCTCGACCCCGATGCCGAGCCCACGGGCACCGTCCGCGTCGCCGGGTTCGCGACCGCCGTACGGCGCTCCTTGCTGCCGGTCGTCGACACGCTCGCCGCGTCGCACCCCCACCTCCAGGTGCACGTCCATGAGTACGAACCGATCGAGGCCTTCGACCTGCTGGCCGCCGACGACGTCGACCTCGCCCTGACCTACGACTACAACCTGGCGCCCGCGGCGCTCCGCAACGACCTCGACGCCACCCACCTCTGGGACGTCGAGTGGGGGCTCGGCGTCCCCGCCCGGGGGCGGCCTCCTCGCGGTGACGCCGCGACCGTCTTCGCCGCGTTCGCCGGCCACCCGTGGATCGTCAACTCCCGCAACACCGCCGACGAGGACGCGGTGCGCACCCTCGCCTCGCTCGCCGGCTTCACACCGGGCATCGCGCACCAGATCGACAGCCTCGACCTCGTCGAGGACCTGATCGTGGCCGGCCTCGGTGTCGGCCTCCTCCCCCGGTCCCGGCAGTGTCAGCCCGGCGTCCGGGTGCTGCCGCTGCGCGACCCGGGCGTCGTCCTGCGCGCGTACGCCGTGACCCGCCGCGGGCGCGAGCGCTGGCCACCCCTCAGGCTGGTGCTGGAGCTCCTGAGGTCGGAGCGGCCGGTCACGCAGCCGTGAACACGCAGCCCCGCTGGGCGCCGACGTGGGCCAGGCCCCTCAGGTCGCCGCTCCCGAACTGCGACGCCACCGCGCTGACGTCGGGGTACATGATCTGGGAGCTGCTCCGGGCGTGGTCCAGCCCGACGACGTGCGTGAGCTCGTGCATCAGCAGGGAACCGCGCCGGGGGGCGGCGCCGAACCCGGGCTTGAGGTAGCGGTCGGCGTTGCGGCGGATCGCCACCTGCGCGTGCGTGGTCCGCCCTTCGCCGTCGTGGAAGGAGCTCGTCCGACCGAGGTGGCCGCCGCTGAGAAGCGGCGTCTGGCCACGGCGCAGCCAGGCGATGACCAGGTCGGCGCCGTTCGGCAGCCGCTGGATCTGCCTGCCCTTGGGCACCACGCGCGTGGAGCCCACTGCGAGGAACCGCAGCCCGGTCGCGCGGGTGATCCGGCGCAACGCCTCGCGGGTCTCGGCCAACGCGCGCGGCCAGGCCTGCCCGGCGTTGACGACGTAGCGGATGGGCCCCACGCAGGGGTCCCAGCGCTGCTCGACCGCCCAGGCGGCCCAGTCTCCGGGCGGGCCGGCCGGCACGAAGGCGGGCCCGACGTCCAGCGTCTGCTCCGAGCTGGTCACCAGTGCCTGCTCCGAGGTCGTGGAGACCCGGTAGGAGTAGCTGCTGTAGTAGCCGGTCGGCATCGGCACCAGCACCTCGGTGGCGCCCGCGGGAAGGACCGCGCTACCGACGTGGACCCAGCCCTCCGGCATCGCCCGCTCGATCCGGACCACGCGCTCCTCGCTCTCGGCCACGACGGAGACGACTCCCGTGACCTTGGCGCCGGCCGTCACGTCGCTCCGGTCGAGGCTGAACGCGATCGGCTGCTCCGCGGACCACGCCACGGTTGGCTGTGCCGGGACCGCGGCCAGCGCCAGGAAACACAGCACGGTCGCAACGGGCAGGGACAAGCGGGAGGCGGGCACCCCGTGAGTGTGCGGCATGGCCGTGACTTCAGGGGCCCGGTGGCGTGAGCTCCACGAAACCGCCACCGACCCGCTCGGCCACCGCCCGCAACCGCGCCCGGGTGACGTCGGCGACGGTGGCGTAGCCCGCGAGCTGGGCGTTGGAGCCGACCCGGGTCGGTTCGGCGGAGTTGACCGAGAGGCAGGTGCGAGTGCCGCCGTCGGCGACGTTGGCCAGCGCGACCGCGTGCCCCGTCGTACCGCTGCCGGCGAAGAAGTCGAGCACCCGCGCGTCCGACGGCATCGTCTGCAGGATCCGCAGCAGCAGCCCGGTCGGCTTCGGCGACTCGAAGACGTGGCCGAGGATCTCCTTGAGCTCGGCGACCGCGGTGTCGGTGGAGCCGACCTCCTCCGACATCCAGATGGTGCGCAGCTTCTTGCGGCGCCCGCCCGGGGTGTCGCGGTGCAGCCAGTCCTTCTGGAAGACGTCGACCCGCTCGCCGCGCACGCCCTTGACGGTGCGGCAGACCAGGTCGTCGGGCCGCTCGTCGATCCGGGGGCGGCTCCAGCGCCACACCGCCGGCGTACCGTCGCCGAAGACCGGACCGATCTCGACCGCGCCGTCGAACTGCGTCGTCCGCACCGCGCCGCTGACCGGGTCGCCCCACACCGGGAAGTGCAGGGTGCGCGCGGTCGCGGGGTTGAACTTCTTGTTGGTGTTGCGCAGCGGCAGGTGCCGGAAGCGGCGGCCGTCGGCGTCGGTCAGCGGGAAGTCGTGCTCGCTGACGGTGTCGGGGGTGCTCGCGTCGAGCACGCACACCGACGCGTCGCGCGCATAGGCGAGGAGGTACTCGTGGCTGGTCGCGAAGCCCTTGCCGAGCTGGCGGCCCTTGGGGTTGAGGTTGACCACGATCTGGGCGAGCAGGTTGCCGGCGCCGTACACCTCGTCCATCAGCAGCCGGAGGTACGCCGCCTCGTTGTCGTCGATGCTCACGAAGATCGCCCCCGTCGGCGCCAGGACCTCCCGGGCCGCCTCGAGCCGCGGGCGCATCATCGCCACCCAGGCCTGGTGCCGGTCGCCGTCCTCGTCGCCGCGGATGTCGTCGTGGTAGGCGAAGCCGTTGCCGGTGTTGTAGGGCGGGTCGATGTAGACGAGGTCGACGCTCGCCGGCGCCAGCGTGCGGAGCACGTCGAGGTTGTCGCCCGCGGCGAACGCGTTCCACGGCGGCTCTTCGACGGTCACGGCCGCACCGTAACCGCTCGTGGGTCATGATTTCCGGCGTGGGAGGGTCCGAGTGGTCGCGGCGTCGCGCCGAGAAGCAGTGGCAGCGCGACCTGCTGCGCGAGATCCGGGCCCTGGAGACCACCGATGACAGCCACGACGTCGGCCCGGACGGAGGCAGCGTCACGCCGATCCGAAGAGCCGCCAGGCGTCCCCGCCGCGTCAGCGGCGAGCGCCGCCGTACCTTCACCACGGTCACGGTCACCGCGTCCATCGTCCTCGCGCTCGTGCTGTTCAACCTCAGCCCCGGCGCGGCGCAGGTGCGCCAGTGGCTGGGCATCGGCGACGAGCGCCTGGGCGCCGCGGTCGACGGCGGCGACAGCAGCGCCTACGCGTTCCTGGCGACCGGCCGCGGCACCGACCAGCCGATCGGGTGGAGCCCGTGCGAGCCGATCGACTACGTCGTGAACCCCGACGGCGCGCCCGACGACTGGGAGGACCTGGTCCGGGACGCCGTGGCGACGATCAGCCAGGCCACCGGGCTGGTCTTCGACGACGGCGGCACGACCGACGACCGCGACTTCGAGGGCCGGTTCAGCCCCGGTGGCAGCGCGAGACCAGTGCTGATCGGGTGGGCCGACGACGACGAGGTGAGCGGCCTGGCCGGTGACGTGGCCGGCCTCGCCGGACCGATGAGCCGCCACAACGGGATCATCCAGAAGTACGTCACCGGCCGGGTGGTCCTCGACCGGGAGGCGTTCGAGGACATCGAGGGCGCACCCGACGGCGACCGGCAGAAGCGTGCGATCGTCATCCACGAGCTGGGCCACCTGGTCGGCCTCGACCACGTCGACGACCCCACCCAGCTGATGTATCGCAGCACCGTGACCACCGAGCTCGGCGCCGGCGACCGCAGCGGCCTCGCGATCCTCGGCAACACGCCCTGTGGGTGAACCGTGACCTCGGCCACTCGCAGGAGTTGACCCAGCATGACGTCTCGCCTTGCTGGCGCCCTGCTCACCGCGGCCCTGACCGCGGTCACCTTGGCCGCCGTACCGACCGCCCACTCAGCCCAGGTGCCGGTCGCCAAGGCTGGTAAGGCCGACAGGGCTGACGGGGTCACGGTCACCCACGGCTGCCTCAGGAGCGCCCCGGAAACGAAGGACGGCGCGCCGGTCAAGATCTGCTACACGGTCTTCCGGCCGGCGGGCGCCACGGCCGAGCGCCGCGTCCCGATGGTCGTGCACAGCCACGGCTGGGGTGGGTCGCGCGCGACCGACCCCGCGAACTTCACCGAGCTCACCCAGGCCGGCTACGGCGTCCTGTCGTTCGACCAGCGTGGTTGGGGCGAGTCCGGCGGCAAGGCGCACGTCGAGAACCCCGCCTACGAGGGCCGCGACGTCCGCGCACTCGTCGCGATGATCAGCCGGATGCGCTGGGTCATGCAGGACGCCAAGGGCGACCCGCGGCTGGGCGCGATCGGCGGCAGCTACGGCGGCGGCTACCAGTTCGTCGGTGCTTTCGAGGAGCTGAGGATCAAGGGCAAGCCGGTGTTCGACGCGCTCGCCCCCGAGATCACCTGGCACGACCTCTCCCAGAGCCTGGCCCCCGAGGGCGTCGTCCGCACGGAGTGGGCGCTGGGGCTGAGCGCCGCGTCGGTGCCCGCGCAGGCGCTGCCCAACAACATCTACAAGGCGCTGATCGAAGGCACCGTCACCGGCCGCTGGCCCGACGGCTCCATCCCCGGCACCGAGAACCTCGTGAAGTTCTTCGAGAAGAACGGTCCCAAGTGGCACGTCGACCACGGCCGCAAGCTCGACATCCCGGTCCTCCTCGGGCAGGGCACCACCGACTCCCTCTTCCCTCTCCAGCAGGGCCTGGCCAACTGGCAGCGGGCGATCACCAAGCGCGCCCGCAAGCTCAGCATGTTCGTCGGCTACAACGGCGGGCACGTGCTGCCCTCGCTGCTCCCCCAGGGCGTCGACGTCACCTCCGACCCGTGCAGCGAGAAGCTCGGCGGCGGCGACTTCCGCGACCTCACCGTCAAGTTCTTCGACGCCCGGCTCAAGCGCAAGCCGACCGCCCTCCAGGGTTTCGGCAAGGTGCACCTGGCGACGCCCACGAGCACCTGCACCACGGTCTCGTCGGTCGCGCCGAACAAGCAGTACGCCGTCGGCACGGTCGCCACGACCGCCGGGCCGGCCGGTGCGCCGGCGCCCTACCCGGTCGCCGAGGGCCCGATCCGGCTCGCCGGGTCGCCGTACCTCACCGGCAGCGTGACCGCGCTCGGCGTCGACAACCGCGCCTTCTACGGCCTGGCCATCGGCACGTCGCCGGCGGACGCCAAGCTGATCCAGAACAACGTGCTCCCGCTCCGTGAGGTCGACCCGGTCACCGGCGTCACCCGCCGGGTCGTGCTGCCGTCGGTCGCGGTCAACGTGCCCGCCGGCCAGACGCTCTACCTGATCGCCTCGCCCATCAGCGACACGTTCGCGACCATGGGCTCGCGCACCCCGGGTGCCGTGGTCATCGACGACACGGTGGTCTCACTACCGGTTGTGGGGCCCTGAGTCTTTACCCTGGATCAGATGCGCACCCGACTTCCCCGGATCGCAGCCGTGTTTCTCGGCTGCGCTCTCCTCGCGGCGCCGTCGTCTCCGGCCGGCGGCGTCACCCGCGACCCCCAACCCCCTGTCAAGGCCGACCGCGAGCACTTCCCGCAGACCTCCGACGGGGTCAAGGGCGAGATCGCGGCCCCGATGCCGCGCTACCTGCGCGGCGTCGCCCGCACCACGGTCCGCACCAAGTGGCAGGTGGCGCCCGGTGTCACCTACTACCGCTGGGGCCAGCGCGACGCCCGCGGGCCGATCCGCGCCCACCTGCTCACCGTCGACCTGAGGACGCCCGGGCTCGCGCTCGACTACGGCTCGCCGGGGCTGGTCGGCCGCACCGACCAGGTCTCCGACATCCTCGCCCGACACAGCAACGGACCGGGGGCCATCGCCGGCGTCAACGGCGACTTCTTCGACATCGGTGACACCGGGGCGCCGCTGGGCCTCGGCCAGGACCGGCAGGCCGGCTTCCTGCACGCACCGCGTGGCGGCTGGAACTCCGCGTTCTTCCTCGACGCCTTGGGCCGCCCCGACATCGGCTACCTGCCGCTGAAGATGAGGGTCCTGCACCGGCCCAACCTCTCGATCACCAACGTCAACTCCCCCGAGATCCGGCCCGGCGGGATCGGGATCTACACCAAGAAGTGGGGCCCGACGTCGGGCTACCGGGTGACCGGCGGGCAGCAGCAGCACGTGCGGATGGTCCGGGTGGTCGACCAGCGGGTCGTCGAGATCAAGAACAAGCTGACGGTCAACAAGCACATCAACGGCTTCTTGATGATCGGCCGCGGCGAGGGCGCCAAGCGGCTCACGGGCCTGCGCAAGGGCTCGAAGGTGCTGCTGCGCGGGCGCCTGCAGGGTGGCCCGACGATGGCGATCACGGGCAACAAGTTCCTGATCCGCGACGGGGTCGTCGAGGTCATCAACGACCGCGAGATGCACCCCCGTACGGCGGTCGGGATCGACCGTGACACCGGCGAGGTGCTGCTGCTGGTGATCGACGGGCGACAGCGCTTCAGCCGCGGCTACACGATGGTCGAGCTCGCCGAGATGATGCAGGACCTCGGCGCCGACGAGGCGCTCAACCTCGACGGCGGCGGCTCCAGCACGATGGTGGCGCGCGGGCCCGAGGGCGGCATGGGCGTGGTCAACAGCCCCTCCGACGGCGCCGAGCGGATGGTCGCCAACGCCATCGAGGTCACCTACCGGGCACCATGACGACCGCCACGCTGGTGACGGGCGCGAAGCACTCCTTCAGCGGGTCGGCGACCTTGTCCGCGTGGACCTCGAAGCCGTCGCCCGCGGCCACGACCGACACTCCCGGCGGTACGTCGCAGCCGATGGCCACCACGGCGGCCCCCACGACGTACCCCTCCTGGGGCTCGTGGTCCTGCACGGCGAGGGTGATCTCCTCGCGGAACGTGTCGTTCTCGAACTGCTCGGTGAAGGCGGCCAGCTCCTCGGGCCCCGGCACCGGGGTCAGCCTCGGCGAGACAGTGCCTCCGGCGGCGGTCTCCGACAGGATCGCCAGCACCTCGTAGTCGAGGGACGTGGACGACGTCTCCTTCGCTGGTGGGGTGTCGTCACCGCACCCGACGGGCAGGGCGAGCAGGAGGGGCAGGACCAGCAGCGTTCCGAGAGTGCGTCGCATAGTGGTGGGACGGTACCCGGCGAAGACGGGTTCCCCTGCTAGTACTGCTGGTCCTTGCCGAGCACGGTGAGTCCGTCCTCGACCAGGAAACCCCGCGCCCGGTCGGCGTCGAGGTCGACCCCGATCTGCGCGCCGGCGGGGACGACCACGTTCTTGTCCAGGATCGCGTGGCGGACCACGGCACCGGCACCGACCTGGACGCCGTTCATCAGCACCGAGCCGTCGACCGACGCACCGGCCGCGACCCTGACCCCGGGCGACAGCACCGACCGGGTCACGGTGCCACCGCTGACGACGGTGCCGGGCGAGAGCAGCACCTCGTCGACGTGGGCCGGCGCACCGTCGGCGCCCTGCACGACCTTCGCCGGCGGCTGCGGGCCGTAGGACGTGTAGATGGGCCACTCGAAGTTGTAGAGGTTGAAGACCGGCAGCGGCGACACCACGTCCATGTGGGCGGCGTAGTAGGAGCCGAGGGTCCCCACGTCTCGCCAGTAGCCGCGGTCCCGGTCGGTCGCGCCGGGGACCACGTTGTCCTTGTAGTCGTAGACGCCGGCGAGCTCACGTCGTACGAACGACGGGACGATGTCGCCGCCCATGTCGTGCTTGGAGCCCTGGGTGGTCGAGTCGCGGGTGACCGCCTCGATCAGCGCGTCGGCGTCGAAGACGTAGTTGCCCATCGACGCCAGCACCTCGCCGGGGCTGTCGGGCAGACCGGTGGGGTTCGTGGGCTTCTCGAGGAAGTCGCGGATCCGCGACGGGTCGTCGGGGTGGACGTCGATCACGCCGAACTCGCCGGCGAGCCCGATCGGCTGCCGGATCGCGGCGACCGTGCACGCGGCGTCGCTCTCGACGTGCTGGGCCACCATGTGCGCGAAGTCCATCCGGTAGACGTGGTCGGCGCCGACCACGATCACGATGTCGGGCTTCTCGTCCTTGAGCAGGTTGAGCGACTGGTAGATCGCGTCGCCGCTGCCGAGGTACCAGTTCTTGCCGACGCGCTGCTGGGCCGGCACGGGGGCGACGTAGTTGCCCAGCATCGTCGACATCCGCCAGGTCTGGGTGACGTGACGGTCGAGGCTGTGGGACTTGTACTGCGTCAGCACGACGATCTTCAGGTAGCCGCTGTTGACCACGTTGGACAGCGCGAAGTCGATCAGCCGGTAGATCCCCGCGAACGGCACCGCCGGTTTGGCCCGGTCGGCGGTCAGCGGCATCAGCCGCTTGCCCTCACCGCCCGCGAGCACGATGGCCAGGACCTTCTTGCGCTGGGCGGCACTCTGCTGGGCGGCACTCATGAGTGCACCGTAGCCCGAATCGCATCAGCGGTAACGTGCCCACGTGAGGGTCGACGTGTTGAGCAAGGAGTACCCGCCCGAGATCTACGGCGGCGCCGGGGTGCACGTCACCGAGCTGGTCCGCGCGCTGCGCGCCCGGCCGGATGTCGACGCCCGGGTGCACGCGTTCGGTGCGCCGCGCTCCGAGCCGGGTACGGCGTCGTACGCCGACCTGGCCGAGCTCGCCTCCGCCAACCCGGCGCTGCGGACCCTGGGGGTCGACCTGGCGATGGCCGACGCCTGCGCGGGGACCGACCTGGTGCACTCGCACACCTGGTACGCCAACCTGGCCGGCCACCTCGCCGGCCTCCTCCACGGTGTCCCCCACGTCGTGTCGGCGCACTCGCTGGAGCCGCTGCGGCCGTGGAAGGCCGAGCAGCTCGGGGGTGGGTACGCCGTGTCGTCGTGGGTGGAGCGCACGGCCTACGAGGCGGCGGCGGCCGTGATCGCGGTGTCGGCCGCGATGCGTGACGACGTGCTGGCGGCGTACCCCGCCGTCGACCCGGCCCGGGTCCACGTGGTCCACAACGGCATCGACACCGAGCAGTGGGCGCCGCTCGACGACCCCGACCTGGTCCGGTCGCTGGGCGTCGACCCCGAGCGTCCGTCGGTGGCGTTCGTCGGCCGGATCACCCGGCAGAAGGGGCTGCCGCTGTTCCTCCGCTCCGTCGCCCAGCTGCCGCCCGAGGTGCAGATCGTGCTGTGCGCGGGCGCCCCGGACACCCCGGAGATCCAGGCCGAGGTCGAGGCGCTGGTGGCCGACCTCGCCGCGAGCCGCACGGGCGTGGTCTGGATCCGCGAGATGCTCCCCCGGCCCGCCGTCCGCGCGGTGCTGACCGCGGCCACGGCGTTCGCGTGCCCGTCGATCTACGAGCCCCTCGGCATC
>Ga0172379_10006406_pt1 | contig 15785 bp, 13 predicted proteins | sample GrowelOW334metaG_FD_119756 | JGI IMG/M metagenome (GOLD analysis project Ga0172379, IMG submission 119756) | Groundwater microbial communities from an aquifer near a municipal landfill in Southern Ontario, Canada - Groundwater well OW334 metaG | ecosystem: Environmental > Aquatic > Deep... | reverse complement strand
TCGTAGCGGTGAGTGACAGTAAGGGTGGTATCAAATCCGATCAAGCTTTGGATCTGGTCGCTTTGGAAAAATATAAAGAAACCAACAAGACCGTGGTTGGATTTCCCGGAACGGAAAATATTATCAATGAAGAACTGCTGGAGTTACCAGTCGATGTGCTAGTGCCGGCTGCGCTCGAAAACCAAATCACCGTCGAAAACGCCCCGCGGGTAAAAGCAAAAATCATTGCCGAGCTCGCTAATGGTCCCACCACTCCCGAAGCCGATGAAATTTTGTTCAAAAATGGCGTGCTGCTGATTCCGGATATTTTGACTAATGCCGGTGGGGTGACGGTGTCGTATTTCGAGCAGGTTCAAAACGCGATGAATTATTATTGGCCGGAAGCCGAGGTGCTCGCGAAATTGAAGCCGATTATGGTGGATTCGTTTAATACGATTTGGGAGACCAAAGAAAAATATCATATCGATATGCGCACCGCGGCTTTTGTGGTGGCGGTCGCGCGCGTCGCCGAGGCGATGAAGTGTCGCGGGTTATAATTATGCAAGAATTTCTCAAACAAATTATCCGTGAAGCCGGGTATCTCGCGAAGGGGTATTATCATGAGGGGGTGGAGAAAAGTTACAAAGGCAACCCTTCGGATATTGTTACGGTAGCCGATCGTGCCGTCAGTGATTTTTTGATAAAAAAAATTCGAGAGTGCTATCCCGATCACGGCATCATATCAGAAGAGGTCGATGGTGAAATCAATCCGGGCGCGGAATATACTTGGGTGATTGATCCGATCGATGGCACGCGTAATTTTGCCAATCACATTTCTTTGTGGTGTACACTTATCGGAGTGACTAAAAATAATCAGCCGTATTTAGGAGCGATCTACGATGCGATCAACGATGAGTTGTATTTTGCCGAAGTGGGCAAAGGTGCATTTTTAAATGATCGACCGATCAAAGTGAGCGACCACCATGAGTTTGATCATAATTATTTGGTATTTAGTGCCGGGTACGGTCAGGGCTACGGTTCGTATAATTCCACCGGCTATAAAAGATATTATCAATTTTTGCAAACTATCATGGGAGACAAAGGACATTGGATTCACAATTTTGGCACGATGCTCTCGGTGGGATTTTTGGCCGCCGGTCGAGCTGACGCCGTGGTATTGAATTGCGGATTTTATCACGATTATCTCGCGCCGTATGTGATAGCCACTGAGGCTGGGGCCAAGTGGACCAATTCTTTTGACAAAGAATGGAAAAAAGGCGAGATGGACATCGTCGTCGCCAATCCGATCTTGCACAAAAAAATCATTGAACTGTTTAAGTAATTATGTCTGGTTTGAATTTGAGATTAACAATTATCGCGTTGCTATTGATTTTGGTTTTACCGCCGATTGGTTTTTGGTATTATCGCGCTCATCGTCCGCGCCCGACCCCCATCGCTCCTCGCGCCGAGATCAATGTCACGATTATTCCCGGCTGGAATTTACGCCAGGTGGCGAGTGATTGGGTGAAAAAGGGGATAATAAAAACCCCGGAGGAATTGTATGGTCTACTGGGTAAGCCCGCGGTAAATTATCGCGCCGAGGGCCAGTTTGCTCCGGATTTAAATTTGGTGACTGCTTCGGGCACGGTGCTTTATCCACTCCTTTCAGAAAAATCGCGCGGGGTTTCGTATGAAGGATTTTTGTATCCTGACACCTACCGCGTTTATGCTGACGCGAAGCCATTAGATGTTTTGCGCAAGATTTTTGATAATTTGGAAAATAAAATTACGCCGGAGTTGCGCGCGGAAATGGCGCGTCAGAAAAAGAGTTTTTTGGAGGTGTTGACGATGGCGTCGGTGGTACAAAAAGAAGCGCCGTCCAACGAGGATATGGCGATGGTAGCGGATATTTTTTGGCGCCGATATGAAAAAAATTGGGCGCTCCAATCATGCGCGACGGTCAATTATATTACCGGCAAAAATGATCCGGGCGTGACCGACAAAGATCGTGCGTTGGATTCGCTCTATAATACCTACAAATATCCCGGGCTGCCGCTGGGGCCGATCAGTAATCCGAGCGTCAGCGCGATTCGCGCGGCGCTTTATCCCAAGGCGAATAATTTTTGGTATTTCATGGCGGGCACCGATGGTGTCACGCATTACGCGCGCACGCTTGAGGAGCATAATCGCAATGTGGGGAAGTACTTGCGTTAATTTTTTGAAGATAATATCATTTTCGCTTTCCTCGGCCGCGAGGCCTCAGGGATGCCGCTTCGGCGGCATAACCCGCTCAAACGATATTATCTTCAAAAAATTAAAATAATATTATGAACGATGTGATTGAAAAACTAGATGGTGCCAATATGGATATTGATCTGGCCACTGACGCCGGAAAAATATCTTGGAAACAAGATGGTTGTCCGTGGAATGTGGCGGAGTCGTCAAATGAACATAAATGCGCTATCAAGAACATTAAAATTTGTCCGTATTTTTGCGGAATCGAATATTTGGATTTTGTCTTGTGCTCTTATCCCAATAAAAATCCAAACAAAAAGTAGATTTGATATTTGATTTTTTATTTTTGATCTTGTGTATACACATGATTTTGACTACAATTTACCCGACGATCTCATTGCCCAGTCGCCGGCCACTCCGCGCGACAGTTCGCGTCTGATGGTGATTGACAAAAATACCCACAAAGTTGAGCACAAACATTTTTTTGATATCACTAATTATTTACAAGCGGGGGATTTGTTGGTGTGGAATATTTCCAAAGTTTTCAAAGCGCGTCTGCGTGGCATGATCGAGCTCGACCAAGACAGCGACGATATCGCCGGCATTGTGCCGAGCACCAATAAAATTTTAAATGTCCCCAAGCAAGTGGAGATTTTTTTAGTGCGTCCGATGGAAAATGTCGGCGTGTGGAAGGTGCTCGCCAAGCCCGGACGAAAACTTCGTCTCGGCATGAAAGTGGTGTTTGCGCCGGATTTTTCCTGTGAGGTGATGACCAAAGAAAACGACGGCACTATTCTCGTGCAATTTGGCGATGACGACGCGATCGTGCGTGAAAAAGCGAATAAATACGGTGAGGTGCCGACACCTCCGTATATCAAAGTGGACCAAGACAAATTTGAGGCAGTCGGAGTGGAAGATCGCTATCAGACGGTGTATGCCCGCGTCGAGGGGTCGGTGGCGGCGCCCACGGCCGGTTTTCATTTCACCCCCGAGCTTATCGAGCAATTAAAAAATAAAGGCGTGGAGTTTGCCGAAGTGACTTTGCATGTGGGACTGGGGACTTTTTTGCCGGTAAAGACGGAAAAAATTGAAGACCACAAAATGCACAGCGAGTGGGTCGAGATGACCGCTGCCAATGCCGACAAAATCAATCTGGCTAAACATGAGGGCAGGCGAGTGGTGGCGGTCGGGACGACCACGGTGCGCGTGCTCGAGGGAGTCGCGAATTCGTCTGTCATCCCGAGCGTTAGCGAGGGATCTCCAATCGTTGGTAGACGCAACAAAGAGTCCTCACATTCGCCTGCCTGCCGGCAGGCAGGGTTCGGAGTGACAGTTAAAGCGTATGTCGGAGACATCAATATTTTTATCGCGCCCGGATATAAATTTAAAATTGTCGACGCGCTCATCACTAATTTTCATTTACCCAAGTCCACACTGCTAATGCTCGTGTCAGCATTTGCGGACGATCGCAAATTTCTGTTGGAGTGCTATCGTCAGGCGGTCGAGGAAAAGTATCGGTTTTATAGTTTCGGCGACGCGATGTTGATTAAATGATTTCAGACAATCGGATAATTTTTATACTGGGCACACTTCATATTTTTTTACTTCTTCAGTTTCTTTCTGTTGGTATTTTGTAAAAAGTTATTTTTAGATACCACCGATCGTTTCAATCGTTGCTCCAATTGTTTTCGCGCGCCACCGGCAATCGCGCCTCCGGCCACGGCATCGGTTTTAAGCTTCGCCAGACCGCGGGTATTTTCAGCGCGGTGAATCTCGGCAGTAGAGCGTTCGCCAAGCATGGTAAAAATTAGCTCAAAATCATCCATATGGTCGCGTAGGTTTTCTCTTTTCAACCCTTTGATTTTTTTGTATTCACTCGGCGTGACACCAAAGGTGGCCTTGGATATTTCGGCGGTCAAAATTTCATAATCGCGCTCATCACGCGCACCCCGATTTTGCCACTCGTCGGTCAGTTCTTCGCGAATAGCAATGCCGCGCATCCGTTTTTCGATCCAGTCCTCCGGGTAACCTTTGAGTTTGTAGAGCAGGCGAGTTCTTTTGGTCGCCAATTCCGGATTCTCAATTTCTTGCACCCGTTCATAGCCCACTTTGGCCAGCCAGCGTTTAAATGGTTCGGCCTTGGGCGAGGGGATTGATTGAACGATTCGGAAAATACCCTCGGTATCCGCGCAATCGGTTTCACGCATTTTGCCATCGGTTGCTAATAATTTCAACTGGTGACAATTTGTCACCACTTCACTGCCTTCTTCTCTCAATCTTTGTGACAGTTTATTCCAATATTTTCTGGCGGTATAATCATCCGGCTGGTCAGTGAGAGCTTGTACCACATCAACAACCGAAAACCACCATTCTTTATTGAAAAGTTTTTTTCTGATAGCTTTGCCTTTGAATAAAGCGATTTGGTGGGTTTGAGGTTCGAACATAAATATAAGGTTAGTAAATAATATTTAGCACTTAGTCGTATGTATTTTATCAATTATTGCTATATATTTCAAGCGTGTTATCACGCCAGCGGGATCCAGCGGGTGTCCTTGAAACGGCACATCATCCGTGATAAGATAATAATACTAATATAACCAATCAAATATGTCCGAACGCAACCGTGGTCTATATTTTCTATCCGAAAAGTACAAAAACCCGCCGCTCCACACCAGCCCAGAAGTGGACGCGGTAGTAAAAAGAAAAGAAAAAGTAAACCGTCACAAAAATAAGGAGTTTGTCAAAAGTGAACAAGAGGGACCTTTGTTGCCGGAAAGATTACAATCCGATCCAACCACGCGCATCGAAGAATACTTGGATTATCTCAAAGAAAGTTTAGACCACAATAATCCACGCCATGAGGAAAAACTATCTCGCTTCAAGACCGTACTTTATGATAAAAATGTTATCAAACCAGATGAAATTCCCGAGTCATATTTTACCAATCAACAACGCATCGCCCGCGAGCAAGGACACGGCGATGTGGAAATTACCGATGAAATGCGGAGGCAGTCGGCAGAAATAATTATCACCGACCAAAAAAGCAGTTTGGATAACTGGACAGATTACCTATCCTCGTCCGACGCCACTTACCCGGATTGGCTCAAATATTGGTCTATGCGCAGTATTCTGGGCATGGGCGAATATGACAAGCAGAAAAAGGCCTTTACCAAACGCGCCAAAGGGACGGTGAAGCCATTTCCCGACCTTGACCGCGAGGCCCTTTCGTATGTTCTGGATGCCTTGGAAAAGAAATATGGCGAACAACAAGATAATAATCAGCCACAGGAAGAAAACGACCAGCAATGGGCACAACTGCTTAAAGGAGAAAATTTTGCCAAACTTTACGCCTGGGCGATAGAAAAAGTAACGCCGGCCAGCCAAGAACAACTCACCAATGTCCAAGGTAAGTGGATAAAATATAACCGTGGTTCCGATCACATGCCACTCGTCAAATCTCTTCAAGGCCATGGTACGGGCTGGTGCACGGCCGGCGAGAGCACTGCCAAAACCCAACTTGAAGGTGGCGACTTTTATGTTTTTTATTCCCTTGACCCACAAGGCCAACCCATCGTGCCCCGTGCCGCCATCCGCATGCAGGAAAACAATATCGCCGAAGTGCGCGGTATCGGGCCAGATCAAAATCTTGATCCACACATCGGCAAGGTAGTGCAAGACAAAATGGCGGAATTTCCCGACGGCAAGTTATATGAAAAGAAAAGCCAAGACATGCAACGCTTGACAGCGTTGGAAAACAAAATAAAAAAAGACCAAGAACCGACGCGGGACGAATTAAGATTCCTTTACGAAATTGACGCGCCTATTCAAGGTTTTGGTTATAATACAGATCCGCGCATTGCTGAGTTGCGCGCCCTGCGCGACCCCAAAGCCGATGCACCTATTGCCTTTGATTACGAACCCGATCAAATCGCTTGGGGACAAAATGAAATTCAAGAAGACACCCAGGCCTACATTGGCCCGTTATTCCCCAATATTTTTCAAAAGTTGAAACATCCGGAATATATTTACACCAAATTTCCCGAAGGGAGAATTGCGCGCAGTACCATTGAAATTGGCGGTAAAACCAAAGCCGAATTAGAAAAGGAAATGGAAAAACAAAATATTCAAATTTCCGATTATGCAAAATTCATGATGAATAGTAAAGATTTTACTACCGCCAAAAAGCCGGAACCAGCCGATTTGATAAAATTAAAAGTTGGGGATTTGGGTTTTAGCAATAACCCAACCACCGACGAAATTTACAAGAAAATTCAAGAGTTTGGTTTGGAATTATGTCCGGCCGAAGTCGGGCCACACTATCGGCTCGCATATACTGATCAACCAATGGATGAGTGGGTGAACATAGGTATGAAACAAATTTCCGGCCCCGATGGCGATCCGGACGTCTTCAACCTGCGTCGCTATGGCGACGGGGTCTGGCTGATCTACTACTGGACGCGGCCGGACGATCAGTGGGATCCTGACGATCAGTTCGTCTTTCGTCTCCGCAAGTGATTCTTGGTAATTTTGAACTCCTGCCTGCCTGCCGGCAGGCAGGTTCAACATTTTTTTCACTTTGACGCTTAGATACTTTGTCACTTTGGTTTTTCGAAACAAAACAACGGCCCGTAAGCCGTTGTTTTAAAATTGTGTTTTAGCCTTCGATGGTCAGCCCCATGTTTTTGGCGGTGCCTTCCACCATTCTCATCGCACCCGCCAAATCTTTGGCGTTGAGGTCGGGCATTTTCTTTTCGGCGATTTCTTTGATTTGCGCCTTGGTGATTTTGCCGACTTTTTCCTGCAAGGGTTTACCGGATCCTTTGGCGAGTTTGATGGTTTTCTTGATCAAGTCCGCGACCGGAGCGATCTTCATGATGAAGTCGAAACTACGATCGGCGTAGACATTGATAATTACCGGTACCACTTCGCCTTTTTTATCTTGAGTTTTATCGTTGAACTCTTTGCAAAAACCGGAGATGTTGAGACCATGTTGGCCCAAAGCCGGACCGATGGGCGGCGCTGGATTGGCCGCGCCTCCGATGATTTGGAGTTTGATTTGAGTGATTAGTTTCTTGGCCATATCTTTGATAATATTTAATTTTTAATTTTGAATTTTTAAATCGATCGAGAAGCGTCCGAATGGACCAATCAATTTAAAAAACATTGTTTATATTTTTTTGACTTGTAAAGCATCGAGCTCGACCGGCGTTTCGCGTCCAAACATGGACACCATCACTTTCACGCGGCCGCGTTCTTCGTCCACTGATTCCACCTTGCCCTCGAAATTCTTGAACGGTCCATCGGTGATGCGGACCACATTGCCGGCTTCGACATCGATCTTGTGCTGGGGTTCGCCGCCGCTGGTGCGTTTGAGCAGGCTCTCGACTTCCTTTTGGTCGATCGGGGTGGGGGTGGTGCCGGATCCGACAAAGCCCGTGACATTGGGGGTGTTGCGTACCATATACCAGCTGTCATCGGTCACGATCATTTCGATCATCACATAACCCGGGAAGATCTTTTCTTCAACAGTCGTGCGTTTGCCGTTTTTGATTTTAATTTTCTTTTCTTTCGGAATTAAAACATTGTAAATTTTGTCTTGCATGTCAAAAGATTCGATGCGTTGTTCCAGATTTTGTTTGACATTTTCCTCGTAGCCGGAGTAGGTGTGGAGCACATACCAGCGGCGTCCGAGATTTAGGGTTTGCTTGGCCATACTATATTAGTGAAGAAAATTATTTAATGAGCAATTTTTCGATGCCCAAGTTGAAAATATAATCGAGGACGCTGAAAAAAATCGCCATGCCGACGGATAATCCGATCACGAGCAAGCTGTAATTGATGGTTTGCTGTTTGGTGGGCCAGGTGACTTTGAGCATTTCGTGGTATGAGCCGACGAAATAATTTTTGATGGATTCAATAGTATGCATAATCGAAAGGAGTGAGAGAAATTAAGGTTTTTTAAAACAGCCCGTAGGCCGTTTAATATGGTATTAGTATAGCAGAAAAGATAACAGGAGTCAATATGGGGGTTATGCACACCCCGTCGGTTTTTGGCCGACGGGGTAAAAATGGTTTAAACATCAATATTTTGCACACTTTTCGCGTGCGTCTGAATGAATTTTTTGCGCTGGGCCACATCGTCGCCCATGAGCGTCTCAAACACTGAATTCGCGAGCTCGGCATCGGGCACAGTCACTTTTTTCATCAGGCGTTTGGTTGGATCCATCGTAGTGTCCCAGAGCTGGTCGGGATTCATTTCTCCCAAACCTTTGTAGCGCTGGATGTTCACTTTCATTCCGCCGATCACCACTGATTCCACCGGCGCCTCTTCGTCGCCATCGGCATTGGTCGTCGCTTCGGCCGTTTCTTCTTTGGTTTTTTTCGCTTGTTTTTCTTCGGCCGCGCTTAATTTGTTTTTGCTGATCTCGGCGATGATCGCTTCTTTTTCTTCGTCGTTATACGCGTATTTCATTTCTTTGCCAAATTTCACGCTAAAGAGCGGTGGCTGGGCGATATATACATGCCCCTCGGTGATGAGAGCGGGGAAGTAGCGATAAAAAAAGGTCAAAAGCAGGGTGCGGATATGCGCACCGTCCACATCGGCATCGGTCATGATCACGATATGGTGATAGCGCAATTTGGTGATGTCGAATTGCTCGCCGATGTTGGTGCCCATCGCGATGATGAGCGACTTGAGCTCGTTGTTGGTGAGGATTTTATCCAGGCGCGCGCGCTCGACATTGAGCACTTTACCACGCAGAGGCAAAATCGCCTGGTGTTCGCGGTCGCGGCCTTGCTTGGCGCTGTTGTGCACAAACACACCGCTCGCGAGAGCAAAATTATGAGTGTTTGGGACCTCGATATCATAGACATCGATTTTTTTGTCTATCTTTTCGATGCGAACGACTTTGTGGTTTGGTTCTGTTTTTGTTCTTAGTTCTGTATCAGAAGTTAGGTTTTGCGCTTCCACATAACTTCCGTCCCTAACCATAAATTTGTGGTCGGGCGTGCAAGTTAATTCGGCGCCGTTATCCAACACCACTTTGATTACAGAGGCATTCTGCTTGGTTATACGCGGATAAAGTATTTTTTCCACACCAATATTACCATCATTTTTAATGGTATAACAATAATTTTGTTTTCCTTGATTAAATTCCGCGACCAATTCAATAAATGATAGTTCGCGTCCGTCAACAAGAGCGACTTCGGTGTCTCCGTCGAAACAGCCTCCGGCGCTGTCGCCTTCGACAATGAATAATTCCGACTCCTCGGCATGGCGCGAAGAACAATCGGCCAATTTGCCGGGCAAGGTAAATCCTTCGAGCGCGCCTTTGCGGAGAATGGTGTCGCGGGCGAGTTTGGCCGCGTTGCGCGCTTTGCTCGCGAGGATACATTTGCCCACGATCGCTTCGGCGTCGCGCGGGTGCTCCTCTAAATATATCAAAAATTCATCGTTCATCACGGTCTCGACCGCGGTTTTGGCTTCGGTGTTGCCGAGCTTGCCTTTGGTCTGGCCCTCAAATTGCGGTTCGCGAATTTTGACCGAGATGATCACGCTTAGCCCCTCGAGCACATCTTCACCGGTCAGATTATCGTCTTTTTCTTTTAAAATATTTTTGTTGCGCGCGTAAGTATTGAGTGAGCGGGTGAGCGCGGTCCGAAAGCCTTGTACATGAGTACCGCCTTCGGGATTGTAGATGTTATTGGTGAACGCCGAGAGCGATTCGGAAAATTCGTCGCTGTATTGGAGCGCCACTTCGACATGGACATCGTTAGCTTCTTTTTCGGTATAAAAAACGGTGTCGTGTTTGGGGTGTTTGTTGTGATTGATATATTGGACATACGACGCGATGCCACCCTCAAAGAAAAATTGATACACCGGACTCGGCATGGGCAGAGCGGTTTTGTCGATATCTTTTTCTTCCGCCGGTCGTTCGTCTTTGATGATCAGGTGCAGGCCTTTGGTGAGATAGGTGGTTTGGCGCAAATGATCGATGATAGTTTTCCATTCCCAATTAATTGTTTCAAAAATAGTATCATCCGGGCGAAAGGTGATAGTGGTGCCGTGGTCTTTGCAAGTGCCGACGCAGGCGACTTTTTTTACCGGCTTACCGCCGTTTTTGTATTCTTGCACCCAGACTTTTCCGCCGGTGTGCACCTCGACTTTGACATACTTGGATAGAGCGTTTACTACCGACGCGCCGACGCCATGCAAACCGCCCGAGACTTTGTAGCCTTCACCGCCAAATTTACCACCGGCGTGCAGGACGGTCATGATGACCTCGAGAGCGGAAACATTTTTGGTGGGATGAATATCCACGGGAATGCCACGGCCGTTGTCATGAACTGAAATCTGGTGGTCGGGTAAAAGAGCGACGGTGATCTGATCGCAAAAACCGGCCATCGCTTCGTCGACCGAGTTGTCGACAATTTCTCGGACGAGGTGATGCAAACCGACCGGACCGGTGGTGCCGATGTACATGCCCGGGCGACGACGCACAGCCTCCAGTCCCTCAAGCACCGTGATATCTTTGGCGCTATAGCTACCACTCGGATTCACGGCCGAGACGATGGTGTTTTTGGATGATGTTGAAGATGGCTTGGTCTCCGTTTTCGGAGTTGGTTTTTCAGTGGCCGGTCGTAATTTTTGATCTTTTATTTTTGCTTTTTCAGGTATGGCTTCGATCCTCCCTCTTTGGACGCGTTTGATGGGCATAAATTTGGTGCGAATTTTTAGATAAAACGGTGCGTATATTTTAGCATATTTTACCACTGACCGCAAGGGGGCGAATTGGCAAAAATCGGCGAGATGGGGTATAATACAATCATCGAAATATCAAATTTAAAATTACAAATTCCAAATAAATCAAAAATTTCAAATCCTAAATAACCCCAACCGTTTTGATATTTGGAGATTGAAATTTATTTGTGATTTGTAATTTCAAATTTGGAATTTATCAAGTATGTATAACATCTATACCAAAACCAAAAATCAAAACGATCCGACGCCACCTGTGGCGCCCGCGAATAAAAAACCGGACTTCACGCAATATATCGATCCAACCGGTGAAATGCCCACCGGCAAATTTAAGCTGGAAATATGGCTGGTAAAAAACAAAGTTTTGTTTTATAAAATCGCGGTGCGGTTTTTGGTTGTTTTTAGCGTCGTCACCATCGCGTATAGTATGTGGCAGATGGGGGATTATCTGATTTTTGGCATTGATGAGGACGCACTCATGAATCGTCAATTATCGAGTTCGGTCAATTACGCCGTCTGGCACGATCATTTCGCGCCTGCTCCCATTGAGATCGTCACCGCCAATATTTTGGCGGGCGGGACGGACAAAATCGACGCTTTCGCGATATTGGCCAACCACAATGAAAAATTTGTTGTTTCGTTTGATTATTATTTTGTTGTCGGTGATCTCGTTACCGACAAGCACTCCGGATTTTTATTGGCGGGCGAGAATCGTCCGGTGGCCAGTCTCGGATTATCTGCCGGGTCGGGGGCGAGTATCGAGATTGTTCTTGAAAATATTGCGTGGCATCGAGTTGATCCTCATCAAATCATCGATGTGATCGGGTGGCAACAGGCGCGTTTGGATTTTACCGTGGCTAATTCGCAAATCATTCCGGCCAGTGCCGAGGGTATTTCCGCAACCGCTCTCCAATTTGATCTCACCAATAACAGCGCGTTTGGTTATCGGCAAGCGGATTTTTATGTGGCGCTCATGCAGGGCGAGACGGTCGCGGCGCTTTTGCCTTTACAGTTGAGTGATTTCGCATCCAATGAGACACGCGCGGTCGATCTGCGCAGTTATACTTCCGGTGTCTATGGCACCGACATTCGCGTTTGTCCTTTGATAGATATTTACGATTCGGGCGTGTATCTCGCGCCGCCGAAATAGCGGCCTATGTTTTTTCTTTCCAAATTTTCACACCGCCGTTTTGATTGGATACTTTTTGCAAGCGTGATTTTTTTGACCACGATCGGACTGGCGGCCGTATATAGTGTCGATTTATCGCGCGGGAGCGATCTCATCAATTTCAAAAAACAATTGTTGGCTTGCGGGCTGGGACTCACTATCGCTTTGGTGGTGAGCTCTTTTCATTTTAGTTGGTTTCGCCATACTGCCAAATGGTGGTATTGGGGGTCGCTTGCGCTATTGGTCGCGGTATTTTTTTTCGGGCGTTCGATTCGCGGAACTACCGGTTGGTTTGTGGTGGGTGGTTTTTCTTTTCAGCCGGTCGAGCTCGCCAAAGTCGGGGTGATACTATTACTCGCGTATATCGTGGCCAATTTCGGTCGGCGGTTTGATCGACCGTTGTTTTTTTTCGGCACCGGATTTTTGGTTTTTTTACCGATGGCGTTGGTTTTGAAACAGCCGGATTTGGGTTCGGCGGTGGTGCTTGGCATTGTTTGGCTCGGTATCATGCTACTCGTGCGCGCGCGTCGGTTATATTTACTGCTCTTGGTCGGGGTGATGGTGGCGGTGGCGCTTTCCGGTTGGTTTTTTTGGATGAAAGATTACCAAAAAGAACGGTTGCAGACTTTTGTTGATCCGACCCACGATCCTCTGGGCACCGGTTACAATGTGTCGCAGTCGCTGATCGCGATCGGGTCGGGAAAATTTTTCGGGCGCGGTCTTGGTTTTGGGTCGCAAAGTCAGTTGCGGTTTTTGCCCGAGGCGCAAACCGATTTCGTGTTTTCGGTAGTAGGGGAGGAGCTTGGTTTTGCGGGTGCGGCGTCGGTGGTGATACTGTTCGCGGTGATGTTGTGGCGACTGGTGCGGATAGTGCAATTATCCAAAGATGATTTCGCCGCCGTGACCGCGAGTGGGATCGCGATCATGTTTTTCGCGCATTTTTTTATCAATATCGGCGCGGACATCGGCATGTTGCCGGTGACCGGTATCACCTTGCCGTTTGTGAGCTATGGCGGGTCGTCGCTCATTACCAATTTTTTGTTGATCGGGATCGCGGAGGCGATGATTGTGAGGGAGTATTAAAAAATATCAAAAATAAAATTTCAAATATCAAATAAATCACAAATATCAAAAACCAAATATCAAATTTTTCGGTCGATTGGAAACTTTGTGATTTCTTATTTGTAATTTGAAATTTATTTGTAATTTGATATTTCGGATTTGGAATTTTATTCTGTATGATTAGAAAAATAATATTTTGGCTCTCTTGTCTGTTACTGTTTTTTCTCCCTCTCCAAACTCGCTGGGTATATGAGGCGGGAAATTTAAACGGCGGTTTTTTTGAATACGGCACGATGAGCCTTTATGCCACGGAGATTTTGGCCTGGCTCATTATTTTTTTGTCTTTCATCGCGCGCCTGCGTGATCGAGATGAACGCGCGCGGATTTTTTCCGGTAAATATTTTCGCGAGCGCTGGCCACGGTTGGTGTATTTTTTTGTCGGGTTATTGTTGGTTGGGTTTTTGGTGGCGCGCAGTTTGGATTTTTGGGTGTCATATCAATATGTGACGCGACTGCTCGGGGTGGTGTGCGTGGCGATAGTGATCGCGCAGCTCGCTGGTGCTGGTGGTGGGCGAAAATTATTGATCGCTTTTTGGGCCGGGGGAGTGGCGCAGGGTATTTTGGCGATAGTGCAATTTTTGAGTCAAAACGCGTTTAAGATCAAAGGGCTCGGGATGGCGCCACATTCAGCATCGCAAATCGGGGATTTTGTGTTGGAAATCGGCAGTGGGCGCTGGCTACGAGCGTATGGCAATTTCGGCTCACCCAATAGCCTGGGGATATATTTGGCGGTGGCACTCGTGGCTGGGTTGATTCTTTTGTTTTATCAGCGTCAAGATAATGAAAAAAATATTGCGACCCAACTCGGTAGTGAAGATTCTTCACATTCGCCTGCCTGCCGGCAGGCAAGGTTCGGAATGACAACACAAAAAATAGTTTGGTTAACTGCCGGCCAGTTAGTTATTTTATCCGGGTTGGTGTTTTCGTTTTCGCGCGGAGCTTGGATAGCGGCGCTCGTTGGTCTCGCCTCACTTGTCATCTTGAGCCTTGCCTGCCGGCAGGCAGGCGTTAGCGAAAGATCTTTTTGTCACAATTACAGAATATTAGCGCGTCAATTTTTATATTATTTTATTTTAGTTTCGATTTTGATCACGATTTTTTCACCATTATTTTTTTCACGATTTGATTTATCCAATCGACTCGAAGCGCACTCGTTTACCGAACGCGTCAATCAGATATCTGTCAGCTACAAGCTATCAGCTCAAAATTTGTTTTTTGGTGTTGGTCCGGGGGTATACACGCAGGCTATATATATGATGCGTCCGGATTTGCCTGTTTGGAGTTATCAGCCGGTGCACAACATATATATGTTGCTTGTGGTAGAGTGGGGAGTGGGCGTGTTTTTGTTGTCGCTATGGGCGCTTGGGCGTGGAGTGATTTTGGTTTGGAAAAATAATCGGATTTTTTTGCCAGTGATTTTGGTGGTACTAGTCGCGGGATTATTTGATCACTGGATCATGAGTATGTGGAGCGGGCTTTTGCTCACGGGGGTGGTGGGTGGATTGCGCATTTGTCATTCTGAGCGAAGCCCCAAAGAGGCGTAGTCAAAGAATCTTTTCATGTTAGTAATATTTTATTAGTGCGCCTATTTTCATTGGTGTTTTTTTGTATAAAAAACCCGGCGCGGTGAGGCGTCGGGGAGAGAGAAAGAACGGTGATTACTCCGTGCCCGCAATCATCTCGATGATATGGCGATCCGTCATCCGGATGCCAAGATGGGGGAGGGCGCGCGTGGTGGCGACAATCGCCGAGTGTTCGGTGATCGTGCCGTTTTGAATCATCTCGATCCATTCGTCGAGCGGCACGAGCTCGACCTCGATGTCCTCGGCTGCGTCCAGCTGTACTTCGCCGGTTTTGCTGGCCCCGGTCATCAGGAATTGCCAGACGCGCGTTTTCGATCCGCGGGTGGCGAGCCAGGTGAATCCGAGCGGAGTGATCCGGCCGGTGTAGCCGGTTTCGTGCTCGACATTGGCCGCCACCATGTCGATGGTCGGCGGGCCGTAGCCCTGGAAGGTGCCGGCGGGGAGTTCCATGCCCCAGTCGTCCCGGCCTTGTTTGTATTCGCTGACCGTGACGACCTTCCGACCTTCGTCCGTCACCACGAGCGTGACGAACCAGTCCTTTTGGCCGAAGAGGGCGTACTCTTCCTCTTCGCCGTTGTTTGGGTTCAGGTATTTCTGGTTGGCTAAAAATTTTCCGAACAGGGACTTGAGAATCTTGGGCTCTCCAATTTTTCGCCACTGAATTCTCGCCATGTTTTTTCTCCTTTCCGGAGGTTGCGGCCATGGCTGGCCGGGGCATTGGCCCTATGATTTCAGAAAGAGCGCCCGCAGGCGCTCGGGTTGAGCACTTTTTGGGATAGGTTATTTAATCATATATGAGGGTGAATGTCAAGGTACGCGTTGTAGATAAAAATAAATGTTACCGAAACCTATCGGGTAGATAAAAATTCGGTTACCATGGGTGTCATATGAATATGACCACCAAAAACAACATCTATCGGGAACATTTAAAGAAATGGCT
>Ga0172379_10006405_pt1 | contig 15787 bp, 9 predicted proteins | sample GrowelOW334metaG_FD_119756 | JGI IMG/M metagenome (GOLD analysis project Ga0172379, IMG submission 119756) | Groundwater microbial communities from an aquifer near a municipal landfill in Southern Ontario, Canada - Groundwater well OW334 metaG | ecosystem: Environmental > Aquatic > Deep... | reverse complement strand
TACCAACATATCAATTGTCAATACCAAAATTAAAAATTTACAAATAATCGCCATCAAAAATGCAATTCCTAATCACATAACATATTTATAATAAATAAGTTAAATTGAATATAACAACTGTTGTTTTTCTTATAAAAATATGCTTAAAAATTTTATTTAAAAGGCAAAAAATCGTTTTTCGCCCTGTTTTAGGGCTATTTTCAATAAAATTAAGTCCTTAAAAAATAAATTTACCCATTTAGGGCTTGACTTTTGAATCCAAAGATAATATAAAACATAGATGGTTGGCACTTATTTGCCATTGGTTTGCATACCTATCACAAGAAAGGTGAATATGAAGGTATTCTGGTATAAATTGGCAGCGATGCTGTTTGTCAGTGTATCCCTGTCATTTGCAGATACTGCACAAGTTGACAGTCTCTTTGGAAATGACTTTTATCCAAAGGCCGTAATAATTTCTCAAAAAACCATTGATATAAATGATTTCGCAGCAACTGTACCCTCCAACAACGTCAAATTAACCGGCGAAGGTCCTGATGGTGTCAGTTCTTTGCGTTTTTTTCCGACAAAAGAGAGTAAGCAAACAACCGCGGAATTAACGGTCTCTGTAAAGCCAAATACATATTATCAGTTTTCGGCATGCACTAAGTCCGACAGTTTTACGGCCAGCATAAATCCGTATTGTTATATATCGCTTCGGTGGTTTGATAAAAATGGTTCGCCCATTGCGGGTCGAGACAAACTAATGTCGAGGTCAGGCGGAGAGTCTTTCTGGAATCTTAAGGAGCTTAAGGCATTTTCCCCCACTTCGGCGGCACAGGCCAAGTTGTCGTTAGTTGCAGGATGGAACGGGTCCGAACCCAATTCATCAATCTGGTTTGCTCAAACATCGCTTAACGAGATGGCTTGTGCGCCAATAAAATTAAATATACTTCCCCGAGTTCTGCAAAGTCGGAGTGAGAAATTTTCGCTGCGCATTTTGCGAACCCATAGCACAAGTGTTACGGTCGATTGTAAGATAGAAGCAGATTTAATTGATTCCAGCGGCAAGGCTGTGAAAAGATGGTTTTCGCCGAATCTAATAACTCTGCCGTGGGTTATTGAAACATCGCTTCCGGAAAATAACAATGAAAGTTATAACGTTCGTGTTCGGCTAACACCAATAAAGGGTGCGCTTGAGCCGGTGTTTGAGATAACAGAACCTGTTCTTGTTGCAAATTCAAATCTTAAAAAAATAGATAATGGGAAATTTGTTATAAACGGGAAAAAGCGAATTATAATTGGAATGTATCATACTGACCAAAACGATTATGCCATTGTAAAACAGGCGGGCATAAATACGGTAATAATAAAATCATACGAACCCGATAAGGCAGTGGCTGCTTTAAATTCGATTTCCGAACTTGGCCTTGGCGTAATTTGCACAATCGGCGGAGGCGGACAGACACGCGGGAATATAAGCAGGATAGAGCCTGTGGTTCGTGCGGTTAAAGACCATAATGCGCTGCTGGCCTGGGATCTGATGGATGAACCAACCCGCAAAGGAGTGGGTCCTCGTGAAATCGGCTGGTATAACAGATGGGTGCATTCGATATCGCCCGATGTTCCGACGGTTGTAAATTCGTGCGGGCCCGACACATTTGCGGATTTTGCTTCTACCGTCGATGTTTTCAGCGTTGACCCATATCCGATGTACACATGGGCTGATTACGGTTTGGATAACGCTGATTTCGCTCAGGTGCATCAGTGGATGTCTCTTGCAAAAGAGAATGCGCTGCCTGGCCGGGGATTTTTCGGGGTTGTGGAATGTTTTACTTTTGACAGGCAAAAACAGCCCGTTCCCGATGAGCGGCAATTGCGCAATATGGTTTTTCAGGTATTGGCATCCGGAGCTTCTGGAGTTTTCTATTATAGTCTTCGCGAGCCGGGGTGGTATCTTCCGAAAGAGCCTCTGTTTGAGTACATAAAAAAAATAAACGATGAAATAGTCCGATATGAAGATTACTTTGTTACGGAGCCGGTTTCAAAGCCCGGCGAATTCGTAACGATTGATTCTGAGAATCCGGACAAAATAGTTTATTCCATTTGGCAAAATAAAAATAAATTTTTGCTTGTACTGATAAATACTGATTCCAAAGAGCAGCAGACGAGTTTAATTAAGTCAAATGATTATACCGAGATAAATGAGAAAAGTTTTAGTCCTGTCATAAAACTTTCTCCTTATGAAACAATCGTTTATGAATTTATAAAAAAAGCCGGAGGCGAATAAAATGTATAAATTAAAAACAATTAAGAAAGAAGGTTTCACGCTTGTGGAATTGCTCGTGGTAATTTCGATTATCGCATTGCTGCTGGCCATTCTTATGCCTGCCCTGAACAAAGCCCGCGAAAGCGGACAGAAAGTTGTTTGCGCCAGCAATGGCAAACAACTCTATCTGGCTACAGCCTGCTATGTTCTGGACAATAGAAATAAAATTCCATATCATTGCGGGTCAGACCCGGCAAGCGTTTACTATGACCCGTATAATTCCTATTCCATTCATCACATATCAATTCCTCCAGGTGACCTGATACAGGGGCTTGGACGACTCTATGGTAAATATACAACTGACCCAAAAATTTATTTTTGTCCCAGCACAAGAGATGGTGCTTTCCAATTTCCTAAAATGTCGAAAGCCGATCCTTTGAACCCTGACTCGACTTTTCAGTTAAATAATAACTATTGGGTTGGAACAGGCACACTAAGGATGCCTGGACGAAGCACCTATATTTATCGAGGAGGAGACTTTGACCCGGCCAAAGTTCATCCTACTAAACGAAAGCTATATCTTGATCTGTCAACAATTAAAGGCAGTAAGGCTTTTGCAGCAGATATCTGGACATTGGCGAATTCAAGACCTTTATCTATATCACACAAGGACGGCATCAATGCAATCTTTACAGACGGGCATGTGGGATGGAACAGAATTAAATCTGATGACCTTAAGAGAAAAATTTCGTCCGACGTAAAAGACGTTTTAAAATTCTGGGAAGAAATTGACAACACTATGAATTAAAAGGAATCTTATGACAATTAAAGGCACTATCCCATTTGACCCATCCTGTGAATCCAAAAAGAGCGTTCTAAACAGCAAAGTGCGTATCGTTAATTACAAATCAAAATGGTCGGAGAATAACAACGCCGATTTTGATTACGCCGATATGAAAAGATCTCTCGCCCTTGCCTGCGACTGGATTATCACGCGTAGTATGTGCAACACTAAAACTATTGACAGCAACGAGAATCCGCATAACTATATATATTCCAACTGGACAGGCGCAACGCGGGAATATGACGCTCAAAAAGGATGCTGGCACGTTTTTGGTCCTGTCTGGCATACCGGTCAGGCCGTCAAATCGCTGGTAATGGCATATAAAATCCTCAAACAACAAAATATTCTTGACGCTGCCGAGAAATGCTGCCGTTTTATTCTTAACACAGCAATCCTGAATCCCGATAAAGAAGATTTTGGTATGATTATTTCGCAGGAAAACGCCGAACCAATGGTATCGTGGACTTCCTGTATGCTTGAATCTCTTGACGGCCTTATATATCTTGCGGAGCAAACCGGCAATAATAAATACTGGGACATTGTGAACAACTGTCTGGCCTGGACGGAAAAGAAGCTGTTTCTGCCCGATGAAGGTCTTTTCCTCGATGACTATAATATAGAGACAGGAGAGGCATACTCGGCTCCTAATACTCTGCTGCACGGCATACCGGGACGGCCTCTGATAGATGATGCGGTATTCCTGAAAGGCTATCATCGAACAAAAAATCCAAAATTTCGTGAAACTTTTTATCTGACTGCGCAAAGACTTCTGAAAGAAGAATACCCGGAAGGCAACTGGGTTAAATTTCCGCCGTGCGACCAGATAGGCGGCTTCCTGCATCCAAGACAGGCGTACTGGTGGGGACGACCAATGGTTATGGCGTGGCTTGATTCAGGCAAAAAGGAATATCTTGAATGCGCATTGCGTGCTGCAAATTGGTATAAAAAAGCACAGCGACTCGACGGCGGTATGTTCCGGATGACAAGTCTTGATTTTAATACGACTTCGTACGGCCAGGCAGCGAGCGGAATTCTGTCGGCAGCCTGTTTGTGGAATGATTTAATTATGGCTGGTTATAAAAATGAATATATTGAACCGCTCCGTCGGGCAATCCGATTTGGTAATAAAATGCAATTCCGGAAGACATCCAATCCTAACCTTCAGGGCGCAATAATTGAGAAAGTTCTGGAGCCGAACGGCACCGATGATTCACCATTCTACATAAGGGATTTAGGGACTATTTTTTATATTCAGGCATTATCGCTGGCCATACAAAATAAACTGCTGTAATGAGGGCAAATTGAAAAAGTTCATTTTTCCGCGTGTTTTCGATAACAACGCTTCAACTTTAGCTTTTCCATTGGGCGGCATTGGAACCGGCACAATAAGTCTCGGCAGCCGGGGGCAACTTAAAGACTGGGAGATTTTTTCAAAACCAGACAAAGGCAGAAAGCCCCGACACAGTCTTGCTATATGGGTTGGTTCGGCTGATAAAAAAACCGACTGTCGAATTCTTGAAGCCTGCATACAGCCGCCTTATGAAGGAGTATGCGGTCTGGGCAGAGAAAACCTGCCGGGCCTGCCGAGATTCAGAACAACTGAATTTACCGGCAATTATCCCTTTGCGACGGTACGGTTTCATGAGCCTGATTTTCCCGTGCAAGTATCGCTGGAAGCATTCAATCCGATGATTCCGCTTGATATTGAAAATTCATCTTTGCCGATAGCGGTATTAAGATATACTGTGGAAAATAAAACATCCAAAAACCAGCGAGTGTGTCTTGCCTATTCGCTGACAAATTTTAACGAGCAGCACCATTGCGATTCAAACTTTGCCAAAACCGCACAGAATCTGAAAGCAGTACAGTTATCTTATAAGGACAGCTCTATCCACAAAATTGACGGGACTGTATGTATTGGAACTGACGGGACGAATGTCCGGGTACTGCCGAACTGGAATAACAGCCAAGACCGTGACGAAGCAATGGCATTCTGGGATTATTTCAGCAAATTCGGGAAACTTCCCGAACCCAAAAAGGATTACACCGCTGCAACGGCTTCTGCTGCGAGCGACTTTATGCTCAAGCCGAAATGCAGCAAACAGGTTACATTCTATATTACCTGGCATTTTGCCAGACGAACAATCGGCGCCTGTGCGTGGAATAATTGGCAGCACAGTCCAACAGATGATACGACAAATATAGGCAACTATTACGCGGAGCAATACACTGATGCCTGGGATGCAATGAAAAAAATTGTGCCGAGGCTGGCAAAACTTGAGGCTGAAAGCCGATTATTTGTTTCCGCGCTGACAACAAGCAGTTTGCCGCCTGCGGTTATTGACGCTGTTTCAGCAAATATGTCCACCATCAGAACGCAAACCATTTTCCGAACGGCCAATGGCCGATTCCACGGTTTTGAAGGCTGTACGGACAAATCCGGAGCAGGCTTTGGCGACTGTCATCATGTATATAACTACGAAACCGCAACCGGCTCGTTATTTCCGCAAATCGCAGGTTCATTCCTTGATACCATATTATTTGCAAACACTGACAAAAACGGCGTTAATTCATTCAGAACCATTCTTCCGACAGAAGCGAATAAATCCAACAAAATCGCCATACCCGTTCCTAATGGTCTGAAGGGATGGCTTCAGTTGCCCGCAGGAACAAAAAGAATTAACAAGGTCGCGGCAGACGGTACGCTCGGCACAATCGTAAAATTATATCGCTACTGGCAGTTGACCGGCAACACAAAGCAGCTTAAAAAATTCTGGCCGGCAGTGAAGAATATATTTGCTTTTACATGGCGAAAGAATAGCTGGGACGGCGATATGGACGGTGTTTTGGAGGGCGTTCAGCACAACACCTATGATTGTGAATTTTACGGGCCCAATCCGCTATGTACCGGTTGGTATTTGGCATCGCTCAATGCAGCAGCCAAAATGGCTGATGAACTGGGTGATGGCGAATTTGCGGACAAATGCAGAAAACTTTTTGTTCGCGGCTCAAAATGGGTGGATAAAAATCTTTTCAACGGCGAATACTACAAACAAATAGTCAAATCCATCCCTGCAAATAAAATTGACGCTGCTTTTGAAACTCGGACAGGAGCAAGAAACCGCAGAAACCCGTATCATCAGATTGAAAACGGCTGTCTTATTGACCAGGCTGTCGGTCAATATTTTGCACACATCTGCAATCTCGGCTATATTCTGAATAAGACAAATATCAAAAAGGCACTGCATTCCATTTTGAAATATAATTTTAAAGAAAATTTCTATAAGCATCCATCAACACAGCGGTGTTATGCCATTAATAATGAGGCAGGAACCGTAGTCTGTTCGTATCCACATAACGACAGGCCGGAATTGCCAATGCCGTATATCAACGAAATTATGACAGGATTTGAATATCAACTGGCGGCACATCTTATTTATGAAAGTATGATAAAACAGGGGTTGAAAATTGTTGAAAGCATCCGTAATCGTTTTGACAGCGTCAAACGAAATTGCTGGGACGAGGCTGAATACGGCCATCATTATGCCAGGGCCATGGCAAGCTGGTCTTTGCTGCCTGCTCTTTCGGGTTTTAATTGGTCAGCCATTGAAAATTCCATTAAATTCAATCCAAAAATAAATCAGCAAAATTTTAATACTTTCTTTATTACGCCAACCTGCTGGGGAAGCTATTCGCAAAAAGCATCCGGCGATAAACCTGAATTTGAAATAAAAATTTTATATGGGAATCTTATATTAAATCAGCTTTGCCTACCAATAAAAGGTAAATCTTTTAAAAAATTTAGGCTTAACGGCAAAATTATCAAAAGCACAGAATGCTGTGCGTCAGGTCTAAAATTTACAAAATTAAAACTCAAACAAAATGATGTTATCTCTATTAAATAGAAAAACATAAACAAAATGAATCAAATTGAGAAAAACGGTAGTTTAATAAAATTATATTCTGATGTACTTGCTACAAGAACGGATTACATTCCACTAATAGTCACACCAAAAGGCATGAAACTTGCCAAACCTGGTGAATTTTCTTGTGATTTTGAATATGCCTTTCAAAAAACACTCAATTATTCACAGGCTAAAGCTGCTATCGGGTCTGACTGGCTGCCAACAATAAATATAAGTTTTTTCCAGTGCATCGCCATACCAAGTCTATTTGGAGCATCTGTAGTAAATATTTCTGAATCAGAACCTATACCGAAACCGTTGTTCGGCTCTGTTCAACAGGCTCTCCAAAAACCTATTCCTAAATTAAATGGAGCAACAGTTGACAATCTGTCAGATATGTTGTTAAAGGCTAAAAAACTTCTGCCTTCCGGATGGTATTTATCGTTTCCGCCGACGGCATCTCCATTTGATTTAGCCACACTTCTGATAGGAGATTCATTTTTCGCTGAACTTTTATTACTACCCAATGAGTGCAGGATATTTCTCGAGCATCTGACATTATTGTGCATAGAACTTTTTACGCTTGTCAAAAGACATTTAGGCCTTGCAAACAACCAATTAATAACAAATCGCGGAATATTTTTCCCTGGTTTAAGGCTGCCGTGTGATACAATTGTAAACTACTCTCCGATGCTTATAGAGAAATTCGTTTTACCAATTTTAGAAATGTTTAGAGAAAAATTTGAACATTTATGTCTTCATTTCTGCACACAGCCTGCTCCATCAAATCATGTTCTACCAGTACTGCTGAAATCAAATTGCGTATCAGCGGTGGATAACTGGCAGGGTTTTGACGTGTTTGCCGGAAAAGATTCATCAGTTCGTTTTCAGAAGAAAATAAGTCTTATAAGCAATCATGATTTATCCAGTAAAGAAAAAATAGATGCTTTTTTCGAGATCCCTTTTGTGAAAAACATAGAACGAAAAAATAACAGAGCTATAATTGTTGCCACAGAGGCAGACTCGGTTGAAGCAGGTAAAAAGATATATGAATACTGGCAAAAAAAACAAAATGTATAATATTCAGGAGAAATATTTCTGTGTCAACTTTTGTAAAAAAATGGCCTAAGCCGCAATGGCTTAATGAGGTAGTAGTAATGGCCGGCAATTGGGAGCCTCTTGAGCATCGTCGGCGTGCGATATCAAACTGCGTAGATGATGAAAAACGCTATCTCCGCGAGCATAGCGAAGAAATGGCTGATAAATTAGTCAAAGCCGGCGTAAATGCCGTTGTATGGCACTACTATAAGGGTCATGGGCCAAAGCGAGAAAACGCTGATATGAAATTGAGTACCGAATTTGGGAAGCTTTGTCATACTAAAAGCATCAAATTCGGCACATATATCAATTTCGGCTCGGTACATATTGAAACATTTTTTGATGAACGTCCTGAATTCAGGAATTTAGTCGCAGTTGATTCAACGGGTCAACCGCAATTGTACAGCGAGTACTTCCGCTGCTATTATCGTCAACGTCCGTGTATGAGCCGGCCTGAATTTACTGATTTGATAATTGAAATCGCATTAAAGGCAATAAAGGAAGGCGGCAGCGACTGGATTCATTTTGACAATGTTGCGCAAGTGCCGTGCTACTGTGATAATTGCAAAAAAATATTCAGGGAATTTTTAGAGAAGAAATATCCAGCCCGCACTGATGCAGAAAAGCAAAATGTTATAGCGCGTTTCGGGCATTTAAATCTGAGCAGTATTGAGCTGCCGCGAGGTTCTGCAAGACTCGGCATAGACACAATGCCTTCACTGCATGAACCGGTATTGCAGGAATGGGTGGATTTCAGATGCAAACTGTTGTCTGACGCGGTTCAAAAAGCTTATCAGATTGCCAAAGAAACAAAACCCGATATGGTTATGGGCGCAAATCCATCCTTTGATTTCGGTGAGTTCACACCGTTAGTATGGGGTACAGATGTCGAGCAGCTTGCAAGTTCTGCAGATACTCTTTTCAATGAAGATGTAAGTTTTCCGCGAGTAACGGAAGATAACCGTTTAATAGGGCATCTTTTCACATTTAAACTTGGCCGGGCATTAAATGTATCAATACCAGTTCATCAGCCTGGCGCAACCCAACAACAGGCAAGTCCCGAACACACAACGCTCTCATTGCTGGAGGCTGCAATTTTTAATCGCGGTTTTCTGGGACACGTTTATCACGCACCGGATTTGCTTGACGGCCTTGCTCAAAATGACAGCAGGCCTGCGACTGTAAAGTTCATCAAAAACAATACGCAATTTTTTTCCGACACAGAAACTATATCTGAAATCGCCCTGTTGCGAAGCCATCGTTCTCTGACCAATCAATGGAATCGAGCTCTTATCAGCAAAATTCTTACAGAACAGACTCTTGCTCAATTTGGATTTCAATTTGACATAGTACTTGAATCACAGCTTAATGATTTGAGTAAATATAAAACGCTCGTCCTGCCTAATACAATCAGTATTGCCAACGCTCAACTCGTACAAATACGAAATTTTATACAACAAGGCGGAAATGTTATCGCAGTTGAAGAATCGCTAACATGCAATGAATTGGGAAGAACAAGAATTTCTGCCAACCGGAGCCGATTGTTTGGAAACTCTGATTTAGCCGTAGGATTAAACGGAAAGCACTGCACAAGAAAAGAGGCGATTTGTCAAATACTAGATTTAAATTTTGATGAAGCTGAAAGATTATTTTATATACCGCAATTACCGCATAAAACAACATTCAATTACAAGTTTGCAAATGCGTGGGTTCCGATTATAGGGAATGATTATTTCCAGCTTCCGACGAATGCAGATGAAGTTGCCGAAACGGTTAAGAATGCATTGGCAAATGAGAGGCTGGTTGAAATAGCGACATTGCCTTCGTTTGTAATTCCGCAACTTGTTTTATCGCGAACAGGGGATATTATTCTGCATTTGCTTAATTATGATGTCAGACATTCTGTCAGTAATTTGAAAATAAAATTGAATGGTTTTCAAGATGTTGCAAAGCTTTCGGTCTTTTCGCCGGAAAATCCGGATTTGAGTGAAATTAAATTTAGTACGAATGAAAACATAATCACATTTGAAATAGCCAATTTAAATGTGTACAAGGGAATCGTCATCGCGACCGCTGAACAGGAGTGATTTTATGAAACAATTATGTTTATTTCTGGCATTACTGGTTTTTTTATCCAACGGCTGTTCCATAGGGAGGACAGCTAATGCGTCAAGCTTACATCCGTGGACAAATAAGCAAATCAGCGACAGCGGCGGCAAATTTCAATTTGCAATACTGCCAGACAGAACCGGCAGAGTGCGCCCGGGGATTTTTGAGTCGGCTATTGCGAAAATCAATCTGCTGCAGCCTGATTTTGTTATTACAGTCGGCGATTTGATTGAAGGGTATGAAAAAGACGCAAACGGCGTTGAGACTGAATGGAATTTTATAGAATCATATATTGACCGGCTGAATATGAGATTTTATTATGTGCCGGGTAATCATGACATCAACAATGATTTGACCAGAAAAGCATGGCTCAAACGGTTTGGACAAACCTATTATCATTTTATTTATAAGGACGTTTTGTTTCTTTGTTTAGACGGTTCGGAACCGATTCTCGATGAGCATATAACATATTTTGATAATGTCCTTAAAAAAAATACTGATGCCAGATGGACATTTGTGTTTATTCACAAACCCAGATGGAGTCGTCCAGACCCGAATGATTGGAACAAGTTTGAGGCTTTGCTTGCCGATAGGAACTACACCGTTTTTGCCGGTCATATTCACGAATACTCAAAATCAGTTCGCAACGGCCATAACTATTACATACTTGCGACCGCCGGCGGCAAAAGCCCTCTAATCGGCGCTGAACACGGTCAGTTCGACCATATAACATGGGTTACTATGACTTTCAAAGAGCCAATTATCGCAAATATTGCATTAAGCGGAATTTTCAGCGATGACCCAAGAGTTGAACAAAAGAATGATGGAATTATGCCAAATGCACAATAGCGATATTTTTGATTATAACTTTTTATGGAACAAATGCCGAAACGGGGCATTATCATATATTAACAACCTTACGGGGAGCGAACCATGGATTTTTTGCGTTTCTAAAACAGCCGAGCAGCCGATTGCCATAGCTTCAGCGACGGTCATGCTTATTTTATCATTTCTTGAAAAAACAGACGATATTCCAGATGATGTTAAAAACGACTGGCTTATGTACCTGAAATCCTTCCAACAAGAAGACGGTCTCTTTGAAGACGCAGTCGATATGGCTGAAGGAACTCAGGGGTATCCTCGATGGGCACTTCGCGCTCATCGCAGTCGCCATATAGCGTGGGCAATTGAGGCGCTGGGCGGGAAAATTAAGTATCCAATTAAATTTGTCGAGCCTTTTACAAAAAAAGGCGAAATCGAAAAATGGTTTGAAAAACTCTGGGCAGAAAATATCGACCGCATCTGGGCTATGAGCAACTGGATTATGGATATGGGTACGCTGCTTGATTTGCAGCACAGGCATTTCCACGACAGCAATGCTTACACGGCGATTGAAACCATTTTAACCTTATTGGACAAAAAACAGGACAGCAGTACAGGTTATTGGCTTCAACAGGGGACGGATTTGCGATGTGCGATGGCAGGTGCGATGCATTTTTATCCCTTGTATTGGGCTTATGGACACAAATTAAACTATTTCGACAAAGCAATCGAGACAACTCTTTCGCTTCAGCAGCCGGACGGACTCTTCGGGTTTGAAAGCGGCCTGGGCGGCTGTCAATGCCTCGATTACGACGCAATGCTTATACTTACCAATGGCTATTTTAAATTGGGAAATCATCGTCAGGATATTTCAAAAGCGTGCAAACAAGTTATCGGTGAGATTATGATTGATCATTTGCCTGATGGTTCATTTTGTGATTCACAAATTGACGAGATAAGGTACTGGACTACCAAAGCGGCTGTTTACAACGCCAACGGAGGGAGTTTATGGGACACTTACGCACGGCTTATGACTATTGCAATGTGTATAGAAATTCTGACATTTCAGCCGCCAAGACCTATGCATTCTGAACACCATCTGTTTGAAATATTCCATGCCGGCCATGGTTGGTCAAAAGGTATGCGATTGATATGAATGAAAAAAAAACCTACAGATACATTTTACGCTATCAAATCGACCCTCAATTTGACGCGGATAACAGAATAGATGAGCTTTTGGCATTTTGTAAAACTTCCAAGACCAAAGAAGTAATGCTGATAATCACAGCGGAAGAACTTGCAACCGGCCATCCGACAATAGATGAGTTACAGCCATATGTAATTATTGCTAAAAAATTAAAATCCAGATTGCGTAGCTTAAACATTGATTTGAGCCTAAATCCATGGTTCACAATCGGCCACGTTAGCAGAGGCAGAAAACTTAAGCCAACACAAAATTTTACGTTAATGGTCGGAGAAACCGGAGCGAACAATGGCGTTACTGCCTGCCCGCTCTGTCTAAATTGGCAAAACCATATTTGTACGATTTTTGCATATTTAGCGAAAGAAATTATGCCGACGGCGATATGGATTGAAGACGACTGGCGTCTACATAACCACGATGCTGCATTAGGATGGGGTGGTTGCTTTTGTAATTTGCATCTTGAACGATTTGCACAGGTTACAGGCGAGCGATTGAATCGTCAGGAATTATTAAATTGCATTCTTGCACCGGGAAAACCGCATCCATGGCGAAAGAGATGGATCGACATTTGTAATCAATCTTTAATAGAACCCGCAATTAAATTAAAACAGGCAATTAAAGATATATCTCCTTCGATTCGCGTGGGCATAATGACTTCAACACCGGACAATCACAGCGCAGAAGGACGCGACTGGAATCATTTACAAACCATCCTTGGCGATGAATATGGCTTTCTTATTCGCCCTCACCTGCCGCCATATACTGAAACAACTGCTATACAGAATCCGCCATCTGTCACACGCCACACAATCGCAAATCTAAATCAGTATGCGGAAATTTATCCAGAGCTCGAAAGTTCTCCTCGCTGCGGCACATACTCCCGCAGCAGCACTTTTGCTTCATGGCAGTGTTTGCATTCTGTACTTTACGGTAGCAAGGGAATAACAATCAACCATTTTGACATGCTTGGAAATGGTATTTCACTCGACAATAGTTTTACCGACGGCATGGCACAGACAAAGCCACTGCTCGATGCGTTATTAGATTTAGAAATCACAGATTCACAAAGCCATGGCGTGAATGTCCTTTTCAGTCCCAAAATTGCCGAGTACATACATTCATCAAATCAACTTTCTTTTAATGGGATTTGCCAAGATTCAACCATATGGAGCAAAACACTTTATACCCTGGCAATATCGCATAAATTTATTTCAGTCGTTGATGATAATGTCAAAAATATTTATGCCGTCAGCGGACAAACACTCCGGTGTTTTTCAGATGAACAGGTAAAACGCCTACTTTCTGCGAAAGTTCTCCTTGACGCAAGTTCAATAGAAATTCTCTATGAACGAGGATTTGGTGAACTTATCGGCATTGATAATATTAACTGGCAACAGCAAGATTCATCCGGTTATTCATACGAAACCATTCAGGAAGATAATCCAGCCGTATATGGTTTGGCTTATCCTCGCATGACATCGCAAAGATGCTCAAACAGGCTTTTAGCAATGAGGCTTTCGGATAATGCCGAAATACGCTCGACAATTCACCATTATAATGGCGAAGAATTGTTTCCTGGTCTTAGTGTTTTCAAAAATGCGCTCGGCGGCACAGCCGTCTGTCTTGCGTATCCATTAGATGGCAACTCTCAATTTTTCATGGCTTTTTTCAATATTTATAGACGAATATTTCTCCAAAATCTTTTATTTGAGATTGCGCCTGATTCTAAATTTGCTGTAGCTGAAAACACAGTTCACATTTACCGGACCATGACAAAAAAAGGACTTTTACTTGCTGTTATTAATTTTTCTCTTGACCCAGTAAAGGAGATAATAATACGTCTGCCGGAAACGACATATAAAACAAGCGATATATCCCTTTTAGACACATCGGGCAATTGGATTAGACCAAAAATAAAAATTTCAAACATCACTTTTGCTTATATTAGATTCTCACATATAATTTCTCCAATGGAATGGATATGTGTGCTTTTATCTTAATGCTAAAGGACAAATGTGATATCCGAGTATAACTTTTGAGACATTTATGAATAAAAACAGTTTTCTCCAATCGGAATTAGCAGTAGTTAGGGAACTTGCCGAGAAGGTGGCCGCATTTGCCACAAATGAAGACAATAAAAAAATTATTAAACGATGGCAAGATGTTAATGAACTTCGCAAGCCAGACAGAGCTCCAGTATGGTGCAGACCAGTCGCGTGTTGGGATGAATTGCTGCCTAAGGATACTTTGATTTGTAAAAATGAATTGTTGCAAAAACTCGAATATAATTTCAGGCAAATACTCATCAAACGCGATATTAATGATGACACACCTATAAGGGAGTATTTCCCTGTCCAGACTCAATATGATGTTGTGCCGTCAAACAGATGGGGTGTTGACATAGGAAAGCACATACCAAACAGCAAGGAAGGCGCATGGGCATACGATCCGCCGCTGAAAACTTCAGACGATTTCGACAAACTTGTTACACCGCGATTTGAATATAATGATGGCCGCACTGCTAAATTGCTTGAATTATATACTTTTATTCTTAGCGATATAATCTCCGTAAAGCTCGTCTTCGATCCTGGCTATGACAATGCCACAATTGGCTCTGCTGCTGCCGAACTTCGTGGGCTTGAGCAAATAATGATGGATATGGCTGTCAATCCGGAACTGATGCATCGTATGATGGGCTATTTGCGAGATGCGAAACTTAAATATCTTGATACTATTGAACAGGATATTCATCTGACACCCAATACCGATGATGCGATGTTATGCAGTGAACATATAGGTGCACTACATAATGGCAAATATATGCTGCGGAACTGCTGGTGTGCAGGAAATTCACAGGAGTTAGATCAGGTTTCTCCTTCTATGTGGGAAGAGTTCTGCCTTAATTATCAAAAACCAATATTTGAAAGATTCGGGCGTACCTGTTATGGCTGTTGCGAGAATCTGACACGTAAGATAGATGGTGTGTTATCAATACCCAATCTGCGTATATTTGTTTGCAGTGCGTGGACTAATCTCGATATTGTTCTCAATAAGATTAATAATAACTACTGTATCATGTGGCGGCAAAAAGCCAGTGATGTTGTATTTGCAGAAACATCTCAAAAATTACGTGAGCAAATAGAACGTGGTTTGTGTAAATTGCAAGGTCAGTATTACCAGATAGTCCTGCGAGAGCTGCAGACACTTGCTGGAAATATGGACAGACTTCGTATTTGGTCTGATATCTCCAAAGAACTTGCCACAAAGTATGCTTGATCAAAGAAATTGGCCGACACGTAACCGTTCACAGTTTTATTATTCGTTTCCTTGTGGCATTCCTTCATGACCTTGATTACTTTCGTAGCGGTGTGAATAATCTTGTTGGTCTGTACGCTGGTTTGAATTAACATTTTAATTCGTTTCATCTCGCAACTCAGTGCAAACCGAGGCAATGCCCTGCTGCGTTGGATTTTGCATCGCGCTGCCTCGCCCTGCTGCCATCTGAAAATGAGCATCGGCAACATGGAGACAGTGTTTTGCCGCACCACCTGACTATT
>Ga0172379_10006404_pt1 | contig 15790 bp, 15 predicted proteins | sample GrowelOW334metaG_FD_119756 | JGI IMG/M metagenome (GOLD analysis project Ga0172379, IMG submission 119756) | Groundwater microbial communities from an aquifer near a municipal landfill in Southern Ontario, Canada - Groundwater well OW334 metaG | ecosystem: Environmental > Aquatic > Deep... | reverse complement strand
GTTTTTAATCTATTTATAGTAGTAATAGAGTGTGTGTATAAGTGTATAAAAATAAGATTAGATTTTCAAGACAAAAAGAACCCTAAAAAAAATATGTGTAAAGACAGTGGAAACTATGTAGATTGAAACAGTGATTGGGTGATTGTATCGATCTCTTTTTTTAGATTTTGGTCATGAAGAAGAAGGTTGCTAATTTTTTGTTTTGCATGAAGGGCGGTTGTGTGATCCTTCCGGTTTAGTGTTTCTGCTACTTCTGATAGGGTTAGTCCCAACTCCTTTTGAAGAAGATACATTGTTATCTGTCTATAAAAAGCAATTGATGCAGCCCGGGAAGGGCTTTTAAGATGAGATTGCTTAATATTATAAAAAGAACAAACGGTTTTTATTACCTCGGACGGATTAACTCTTTTTCTCTCCTTTTCTCCGTTTTGGGAAAAAAACATTTCAACCGCCTCTAAATCTATTTTTTCTTTTATTCCTAAAACTTTAGCATAAATAGAAAGAAGAGCTCCCTCAAGACCACGGCAATCAGTTATTCTTTCAGCAATAATTTTTACTGCCTCTATGTCTATTTCGATACCTTTTTCTTTTGCTTTAATAAGTAAAATAGCCGATCTTAGTTCAAAGTCCGGCGGTTGAATATCAACAGTCAAACCTCCTAAAAATCTGGAGTGTAGACGGTCTTCCAGGTTTTTAATTGCGCTAGGCGGTCTATCTGACGTCAAAATTATTTGACCCCCAGCAGAGGCGATTGCATTGAAGGTATGAAAAAACTCTTCCTGAACAGCATTTTTGCCTGCTATAAATTGAATATCGTCTACAATAAGCAGGTTTAAGTAACGGTATTTTTTTCTAAAACGACCAGTTGCTTTTTCACGTATTGATTCGATTAACTCGTTGGTGAAATTGTCTCCAGGACAAAAGTAGACCTTTTTAGTTGGATCCGTTTCAAGGATTTTTTTAGCCACGGATTGTGCGATGTGGGTTTTTCCAACCCCGACACCACCGTATAAAAATAAAGGGTTATAGGCGCTTCCAGGGTTGTTGACAACTGCTTGGGCAGCCGCATAGGCAACCTGGTTAGATGTCGAAACGGCAAAATTATCAAAGTTGTATTTTTTATTTAGTCCCGATCTAACAAAAACATCTTCAATACTCGGTTCAAAAGAGAGGAGAGGAGGCGTGGCTTTATTTTTAGAAGGAGCCTTGATGATAAATTTAATCTGAGCTTTTTTTTGTGAATGATCAAAAAAATCAGCCTCAATTTTATTAATTCTTTTTTCCAAAAAGTCATAAGCTCCCTGACTGACAACGGTAAGGGTTATTTGATCTTCTGTTGACTCGACTATTTTTGCCTGTTTTAACAGAGAAGGCATGACAGAATTTTTTCCTTCTTTTTCTCCAATCTTTTCAACAAACCCATTCCAATAAGAGGATAATAAAGACATAATTTAACAATGTGGATAACTTATCCACAAATAATAAACAAGTCCACAGGGATTGTCAATAACAAATTTGACTAATAAGTCTAATGAGTCTAATAGGAGAAAATCGAAGAATTAAAGCTCTCCCAATCCTTCTTTTTTTTGGATCTCTTCCTTAACCACATTTAAGAAACGCTCTGTGGAAGAAAGTCTTCGGTGACCAACAAGTTTGGCAATATATTCTACTGAAGCTCCATTTTTTAATTGATGGGCAATAAAAGTGTTTCTAAAATCATTAACGGTTGCTTTTTCAATACCAACTTCACGGAAACAACGGGAAATAATTTGACGGATGTTTCTAATCAATAACGGGTGGCCAGTTCTAGTAATAAAAAGATGCCCGTCATTTTTTTGATTAGGGCGATCCTTTAAGTATTCTTCTATAGATTTCTTTACAGCCTTGTTTAAAGGAATTTCACGGGTTGGAGTTTTTCCATACTGACAAATATGAATGGTTGATTCTTTAATATCTTCATTTTTAAGTCCTGCCAATTCTCCAATCTTTATACCTGTTTGGAGTAGAATCTCAACAAGAGCATAGGTCCGGGGTTCTTCTTTGGCAAAGTCCCTTAAAGCACGGTATTCCAACTTTGAGAATATTCGAGGAGCTGATTGAATATATTTTGGATGAGAAACATCAAGTGAAGGATTTTGTTCAATTATTCCGTCATTTTTGATATAGCGGAAAAAAGTTCTTATGGAATTTAATTTTCTTGAAGCAGACTTTTTTGTATAGTTGTCATTAATTAATTTTCCAATAAAGCCGTCAATATGTTCTTTTTTGATTTCACGGACATCGGTAATCTCTTGTGAAGATAAATAACCGACAAACTGTTCAAGATCCTTCTTATAGGCTACGATTGTAAAAGATGATTTTTCCTGGGATTCCAGGTATTTTACAAACCTAGTAACCAAGGAAGGTAACAAGATATTTTCCATAACACCCTATAATATAACATAAAGTTTTCGTAAAATCAAGGATACTCTTGATAATGAGTTCCCTCTTTGGTATATTATTAATCTCGGAGTCGTGAAAAAGGAGAAATTTAAATAATGAAGGAAGAAAAAACAACAAAAATTAAAAAATCCGGTATGGGGATAATGGAGGCGCTCCTTAAAAAAACCAAACCAAGCCTGCTTAAGAAAGGAAAAGAAATTGAAGCAAAAATAGTTTCTATTTCAAAAAAAGGAATCGTTTTTGATGTTGGTGGAAAGGCGCAGGCAATTCTTGGTGAGCTTGAAATAAAAGAAATCTCTACTTATGTACCTTATCTTACAGTTGGAGATAAGATTTTGGTCAGGATAATTAGCGAAGAGTCAAAAAATGGTTTTCCAGTGGTTTCTTTAAGAAAGTTTTTTGATAAAGGCAAATGGGACATTCTTATTAAAAAAAGGGATAATGAAGAGGAAATAGATGTAATGTGCGGAGAATATGGTAAAGGAGGGGTTTTCATTAACTTTATGGGAATAAGAGGGGTAATTCCAAAAATTCAACTGACAGAACCGTTTATTTCTCAACCGGAAAAAATGAGAGGCCAGAAAGTAAAAGTAAAGATTCTCGAAGTTGATAAGGAAAAAAATCGTTTAGTTGTTTCTCAAAAAGCTTCAGTTTTGAAAATTTCTCATAAAGATTTAGTAAAGAAATTTGAAGCGATAAAAGAAGGAAAAATATATAAGGCCAAAGTATTGGGAGCGTCAGAATTTGGAGTTTTCTGTGAGGTAGAAGGAGTGGAAGGATTAATCCATATTTCTGAAATTTCATGGGAAAAAGTTTCCAATGCCGCTTCATTTGTAACAGTTGGCGATACAATCGACGTCTACGTTGTTGAAAAAAACATGACTGATTTTAAACTCAACCTTTCTCTTAAAAGACTTCAAAAAGATCCATGGGATATCATTGAAGAAAAATATCCAAAGGATAAAGAGGTAGAAGGAGAAGTAACTCGAAAAGAAAAATATGGATATTTTATTAAATTAGAATCAGGAATTGAAGGTTTAATTCACATCTCCAAGCTCAAAGGGGACGAAAATTTAAAGATAGGTCAGAAAATAAAAGCCTTCATTGAAAGAGTCTCGAAAAAAGAACGCCGGATGAGTCTCGTCCTTCCACAAACCGAAAAACCGGTAATGTACCGATAAATTATTCTATTAATCCTTTTTCTTCTTCTGACGCAATAACTTTGAAACCGACGTGGTTGTGGCCGGCAAAAAATAAACCTTCTCCAACTCCTGCTTGAAGTAAAAAATGTTTCTCTCCTCCGGTTAAAAAGAAGGTTTTAGCGATCAGTTCAACCGCCGCAGTTGACTGCTTTAAGATTATTTGGAGAGAAGAATTTGTAATTATGGCTTTTCCTTCCTCGGTTGCCAGAAAATCTTCAACGTCCTGAGTAATAGTTGTCAGTCCCAGGTGATATTTACGGGCCCGCTTTGCAAAAGAATGAAGATAAGCACCGGAATCTTTCTGCTTTATCAAGTACCAAGCCTCATCGACAATTAACACTCTTTTTTTCTTCTCTCTTCGGACCCGGTTCCAAATATAATCGAGGACGATATACATAGCCACAGGCCGGAGATTTTCTTCAAGATCGCGGATACCAAAAACCGTAAAAGGATTTTTTATATCAAAATTGGAATGTTGGTTAAAAATTCCCGAGGCGCTCCCTGAAACAAACTTTTCTAACCTGTCGGCCATTTCCCTTGATTCCGGAGTTTCCATACCGGCAAAAACCTTAAAAAGATCTTCTAGAAGAGGGGGTTCAAGTGAAAAAGTCTCCGGATCCTGGGTAATTCCTTTTTCCCTGTAAGTCAAAACAAGCGCTCGATCTAAAAGTGCGTCTTGTGAAGGAGTTAACTCACCCATAATTACCCTCATTAAGGAATGGAGATCAAGTATTTTATTTGATAATTCATCAGGTCCGGCGTTAGTTTTTTCCAGATCAAACGGATTAATTTTATAGGTAGACGCCGCTGAAAAAACAACATACTCACCGCCAACAGCCGGGACTAATTTTTCATATTCATTTTCCGGGTCGATAATAATAACATCGGTTCCCATCATTAATAATCTTAAAGCCTCAAGTTTTACTAGAAAACTTTTTCCTCCACCCGACTTACCCAAAATAACAGAATTAGCATTTTCTAAACTAAATCGGTCAAAAATGATTAACGAGCCGTCGTGTTGATTTAATCCATAAAGGATTCCTTCATTTTGAGTAAGTGAAGCTGTTGCAAAAGGAAAAGTCGTCGCCAGAGATGTTGTATCCATATTGCGCCAAACACCTAATTTATCATAAAAAATCGGCAAGGTTGATTTAAATCCTTCTTCCATTTCAAGAGTTGCTTGACGAGAGATAATTAAAAGGGACGATAAAACGGAATCAATCTCTTTGGTCACCCGGTTTAATTCTTCCAGTGAATCTGCAGGAATAGTAACGTAAAGACCGAATTGGAAAAATCGTTCCGAACCTTTTGCTAGCTCTGCCTGTAAGGATAAAGCGTCATCAAGAGCAACTTGAACAGTCGGATCAACCACTTTCCCGGCTTTTATGTCACCCTCTATTGTTGCTTCCATCTCAGCAATTTTTCTTTTTAAATCGTCCAAAATATTTTTTGACTCGGCTGGATAAATGTACATAGAAATATAAAGAGGATGATCAAAGGTAATTAAAGAGTAAAGCCAATTAGCGGAAACATAACGGGGATATCCAACAACATATAATGTTCGGTAATAGCGGTCATCTATCTTAAGACTGTTAAAATCTACCTCAACATAAGAAGGAGCGATCAAATCTTTGGTCGAAACAGATCCGGCCGCTAAAAAATCAGCGATATTACTACTACCGACTGGCTTAAGATTGTTTGTAGATGGTTGATTATTTGTTGGCTTTTGAAATAAATTAAAAATATTCATAAAAAAAATTATCCTGTTGTCATTATTACATCAGTGTAACTTTCAACCGGCGCCAGCCGTCGACCAGTCGCCGATGGATTATATAAATTGTAATAAAGTTCAGTTAGTTCCTGACTTTGCAAAATGCTTCCTTTTAGTCCAATTTTGGTTATTAGTCTCAGCAAATTGTCCCGTTTTGGATAAAGAGAAGTTTTCGCCCGGGTAATCACATATTCTTTATTCAGTGAACCGGGATTAGCGCCGCTTATTCCCATTTCAAGCGGGGAGAATGGAACAATAAAGAAAAACCGTTTTTCAAGAACAGTATTTATTTTTATAATGCTTTTAATATATTCTTTATAACCAACCATTCTTTTTTTTAAAATATCAATACTCTGTTTATTTATTTTTTCATCAAGGTAGTCCAAATAAGTTGACACGTCTATTTTTTTGGAGAGAATTAAGATTTGAACTGGAAAGGATAACGAATTTAAAAGTTCGGAATAGGCATAGATCATTGAAGTCTGCTCTTCAGTCGATAGTAGCCAGAAATTAACAGCCCCAACTTCAATGACAGAAGCCGCTGAAAAATCTTTCATCAGAACTACGTCATCCTTTATCTCCTCGATTTCTATAAAGGATTGTGTAGAAGCCTTAACCGGTGATGTGTGTTTAGTGGTTGCCATATATTTACATCATTTCCTTCGACATGATCTCAATGGGCTTCATATTTTCATTTTCAACCCTAACTTTCATTGTATCAAAAAAGAAATTTCCTTTCGGATCTTTAACTTCAAAAAAATATTCAGAAGGAGAAATAGGGTTATAAGTTGCAAAAATTCCATGGGAGTTAGTCTTTAATATTCTAATTGGGTCGTTATTAAGCTCCTTTTTAATATAAACAAGGATCCCTGTTAAAGGAATCTGCTTATAGTTTTTTATTAATCCGGTAAGGGTTGGGGTTTTAACACTTCTTGCAGGAGGAGGCTTATTTGTTGGTGAAGGTTGACTTACGTTCTTTACGATTTTTTTACCGAGTAAAGACGAAAATGAATCAGAAAAAAGGCGACTGATTTCTTGATTTTTTTTTGGTTTATTTATAGGGGTTTTGCTATTTAAATAGTTTGATAATTTCTGTTGAGAATCGATATGTGACATAACCCGATGAGGGTCATTCGTAAAGACTAAATCTTTTAAAAAATAAATTGCCGGGTTATGCTTTTTAAAAAAATATTGAGTCGGAGAAGATAATCGTTTTATTAAATTTCTCACCCAAACTTCCATCGGCCGGTCGTTTATGGGGACAAAAGCAAAAGCAACACCAATTAAAGCGACGATCAAGCCCAAAAAGAAATTTAAAATGGGGACGGGAAAGGCATAAAAAACCAATACTCCGATAGGAATGGAAATAACCAGATAAATAAACTGTTTAATAGTTAGAAAACCAATTAATTTGAATTCAAAGGTGGTAATTTGTCTTGGGATTGGATGTTGTTCCATAAATTTAGTATAACTAAAATTAAACATTAGGTGGTAGAATATATGGGTTTACCCTAATAAGGGCCCGTAGTACACCGGTAGTATATCTCCATGGCATGGAGGAGAAAGGGGTTCAATTCCCCTCGGGTCCACCTTCACAACAATCTAAACCCTTACTTTTGTAGGTTATAAGCGGTTGATTATATTAATAACTTTAAATATTCTGTTAAAATGAAAACTTATACTTTATATGACCTACCTGTTAATGAACGTCCACGGGAACGACTTGTAAAATATGGAGTTGAATCATTATCCCTGCAAGAATTACTGTCTATAATTTTTGGGCGAGGGGTTAAAGGGGAATCGGTGATTAATATCTCTCAAAAATTAATAGCCGCTTTTAGTTCTTTGGGCAAATTATCGGAAGCATCTATTGAAGAGTTAAAAGAAATTAAAGGCTTAGGCTTAGCAAAAGCCTGCCAACTCAAAGCTTGTTTTGAAATTTCTAGGAGGTTAATTAAAGAAGAATACTTAAATAAAAATAAGAACTTAGTTATTAAATCTCCAGGAGATCTTTATCCGTTATTGAAGGAAAAAATTATCAACTTCCATAAGGAATATTTTATGGTTGCTTCTCTTGATAATAGAAATAAAATAATAAGTATTGATGTCGTTTCAATCGGGACATTAAATTCAAGCTTAATCCATCCAAGAGAAACTTTTGAAGCGGCAATAAAAAATCACGCTGCGGGAATTATTATCTGCCACAATCATCCGTCCGGGGAATTAAAACCATCAGAAGACGATCTTCTTGTTACCCAAAATTTAATTAAAGCCGGAAGATTGTTGGGAATTGAAGTAGCAGATCACTTAATTATTACAAAAGATAGATATCTTAGCTTTAAGGAAAGAAAAATAATATAGATTATTTTCTGATTTCAAATACATCAAAAACCTCTTTTGGCTCCTGCCAAAATATTTCAACATCAGAAACGTGGGAAACCGGTGGGCCCTTTTTTATTATCTCGATTATTTGATTAACTTTGTCTTCCTCTCCTTGGATTTGGGCTTCAACTCTTGAATCGACATTTTTCACCCATCCTGTTACTCCAATAATTTTTGCTTGAATTTTCGTCCAAGCCCGGAAGCCAACTCCAATAACATCACCGTTAATAAAAAGATGAACTTGTTTGAGCATATTTAATTTATAGTTGGGTCAACTTCTTTTGCACGTCTTAAAAAATCATTTGCCTGATTTTTGTCTCCCTCTTCTAAATATAGCTGATAAAGACCATAAAGAACATCTCTTGATTTCGGGTTAATTGTTAATTTTTGTTCAAGATTCTTTATCATCTCTTTTTTTATATTATTTTTTGCAAAAATTTGTTCTTTAATGGTTGAACCATAAATATTATTATTCATTTCTAAAATTCTTTTATATTCCGGTAAATTATTTATTTTTTGTAAAAAATTAACAGCAGAAGCTTTATTATTATTAACAAATTGAAAATAAATTGGAGAAATAAATTGGCTAAGAGAAAAATTTAAAAATAAAAATGCAAAAATTAAAATTACAAAGCAAAATTCAAAAATTTTTGATCCTTGAATCGTATTTTTGATATTTAATATTTGATTTTTAATATTTTGATACTGTTTCATAGTCGTATATATTATATACTTTTTTCATGGACACGATAGATTATCAAATATTACTCGACAGGTTGATTACGGTGAGTTTGGCGAGCCTGGCAGCTATTTTAGCGGCGGTTCTAACCTTAGTCCTTATTTATTTAATAGTAATTTATTTCCGTTTAAAAAAAAGAGAGCAAATTTCCTTGGAGATGGTCACCCTTGAAGTAAAATTAGCCAAAGAAAATGAAATAAAGATCGATGCGGCCGATCAAATGTTTTCCTCTTTTTCGTCTTTGAAAAAATCAGGATTTTTTTCCTTTTTAGAAGTTGATGACGTTGTTTCATTTGAAATTATCGGAAAAAAAGCAGAGATCAGATTTTATGTTTCCGCTCCAAATCGCATCATTGATCTCATTGAAAAAACGATATACGGTTACTATCCAATGGCTGATATTAAAAAAGTCGACGAGCCAAATATTTTTTCTGAACAAGGAAAGGTAGTTTTTGGGGGGTTAGTTCAAAAAGAATCGGCCTATATGCCCATCCGTTTATACCGGGATCTTCCGACAGACTCTCTTTCTGCAATTACTTCGTCTTTATCGAAATTTGACGATAATGAAGCCGGTATTATTCAAATTCTAATTCGTCCGGCCGGTGGAAAATGGAAAAAAGAAGGGAAAAGTTATGTTTCCAGTACCAAAAAAAATGAGGCCAACCCGGAAAAGGCCACTTTTAAAACCGACCCGAAAGTGTTGGAAAAAATTGAAGACAAATGCTCTAAGTCAGGATTTGACGCAACTATTCGTTTTGTGGTGACGGCCTCAACCAAAGATATGGCCGATACTCATCTGAAAAATATTAAAAACGCCTTTACTCAATTTAACTCCGACCTGAACAACTTTACCGGAACCAAGGATTTATTTAAAGGCGGGTTTATGATAAATTTCATTTATAAATTTTTTCCAATAATAGATTTTTCAATTTGGCCTTTTAAAAAATCTATCTCAGTTTTATCAACCGATGAACTGGCAACTCTTTTTCATTTTCCGAATAAAACCGTCGAAACACCTCACGTTCAATGGCTAAAGGCAAAAACAGCACCAGTCCCAATTGAAGTCCTTCATGAGGGAGGGACACTAATTGGTGATGGTTATTACCGGGGAGTAAAGCGCCCGGTGACAATTGGGGTAGAGGACCGTCGCCGGCACGTTTACATTATTGGAAAAACCGGTGTCGGAAAATCTGTCTTACTCCACGATATGGCTATTCAGGATATTAAAGCTGGCCACGGTGTTTGTGTGATTGATCCTCACGGAGATTTAATTGATGACATTATTAAATATATTCCTCCTGAACGGGCTGAAGATGTAATATATTTTGATCCTTCTGACGTGGAACGTCCAATGGGATTGAATTTATTGGAAGCTAAAACAGAAGATCAAAAACATTTCATTACAACATCAATTATTAACTTAATGTACAAGCTTTATGATCCGCAAAGAACAGGTATTATCGGCCCGCGTTTTGAACATGCAGTCAGAAATGCAATGTTGACGGTAATGAGCGAGAAAGGATCAACGTTTGTGGAAATAGTTCGCGTATTAACTGATCCAAAATATGTCCAGGAATTATTACCAAAAGTTCAGGACCCTATCGTCAGACGATATTGGACTGATCAAATTGCCCAAACATCTGATTTTCATAAATCTGAAGTATTGGATTACATCGTCTCTAAATTCGGCCGTTTTATTACCAATAAAACAATGAGAAATATCATTGGTCAGTCTGACTCAGCCTTTGATTTCCGCCGGGTGATGGATGAAGGAAAAATTTTATTGATTAATCTATCGAAGGGAAAATTAGGAGAAGAAAATTCCAGCTTTTTAGGATTAGTTTTAATCCCAAAAATTTTAATTGCAGCTATGAGCAGACAGGAAATACCGGAAGATAAACGCCGTGATTTTTTTCTTTATGTCGATGAGTTTCAAAATTTTGCCACTCCGGATTTTGCTACGATTTTATCAGAAGCCCGTAAATATCATCTTAATTTGACGGTTGCCAACCAGTTTATTGGACAGATGGATGATGAAGTTAAAAATGCTATTTTTGGAAACGTCGGAACGTTGATCTCATTTAGAGTTGGAGTAACAGATGCCTCTTATATGCAAAGAGAATACCAACCGGTATTTGGTGAAACAGATCTGATTAATATTGAGAGATTCCATGCCTACATGAAAACGATCGTTGATAATGAGCCTGTTCCGCCTTTTTCGGTCGACATGACTAAAGATATTAAAATATTTAAAGCCGGAGCAAATGAAAAAATTGCTAAAGCAGTTATTCAGCTTTCCCGATTAAAATATGGCCGTCCAAAAGAGCTCGTAGAAGCAGAAATTAATCAAAGAGCGAGACTTTAATTTATGTTACCAACCTATAAGACCATTCTTTCCCAAAGGTCCCAACTTAACTCCAATACTTATCTCTACCACTTTGATTTAATAGAGCCAAAAGAAATAATCTTTAAGCCCGGTCAATACATTATTCTCAAAGTTCCTTCTGACAAAGGTCCCATTTCCCGTCTTTATTCAATAGCTTCTTCAAATAATGAGAAAAATAGCTTTGAATTAATCGTCGGGTTGATTCCTGGAGGACTTGCCTCAAATTATTTATTTTCTCTTAAAGAAAAAACCAAAGTTATCTTTCAGGGGCCAGCAGGCTTATTCGGTTTAAGGGATAACAATCATGCAAAAACATTTTTAGTAACAGGAACAGGAATTGCCCCAGCAAGGTCTATGTTAATTTCTAAAAACAAATTTCCTGTTTCCAATTTTCAAATATACTGGGGACTAAAAAATTACAAAGATGTTTATTTGTTTGAGGAATTAAAAAAATTTAATATTAAAATCTGCTTATCCCGCGAGGAAAATCTTAATATGATCCCGGAAACAGACAGAAAATATTTTCAACTCGGACACATTGACACAACATTAGAAACAAAGCTTGATAACAATGAATTCTATCTTTGTGGAGGCCGCCTGATCGTTGAATCTCTGAAACAGTTTTTATTAGTCAAAAACATTCCTTTGGAAAATATAATCTTTGAAAAATTTTAATCATTGGCTTCTTTCGAAGTAAGCTTTTAAAATATCTCTAGCGATTGGTCCGGCGACGTCTGATCCCTGCCCTCCTTCTTCAATTAATACGGTCACGGAAATCTCAGGATTATCAAATGGAGCAAAAGCCGTAATCCAAGCGTGTGGCATTCCCGATTTTGCATGAGATTCAGCTGTACCGGTTTTGCAGGCAACTTGGATCTTAACCGGCTCGGTTTTCCCGCTTCGCTCCTTAACCGAACCGGTTTGTGCTACTGTAAAGTCGAATAATGGCCAACCAGTGCCTCCTGTTGAACAGGCCTGTTTCATCCCTTCGCGAATTAAAGAAATGGTTTTGTCAGAAATAGGCAATTTTTTACATTCTGGTTTGCCCGCCCCTACCTTTAATAATTCTGGTTTGCATAAATATCCACCATTGGCAAATACATCAGCAACTAATGCCATTTGTAAAGGGGTTGTTCCCACATACCCTTGGCCGATAGCAAGATTATAGGTGTCGCCTAGATACCAGTTTTCTTTTAATACTTCTTTTTTCCAAAAAGTTGAGGGGATAAGCCCTTCAGATTCATCTAATCCGATTTCCGTATGTTTTCCCAATCCAAAAATATCCGACCATTTTTTTATTTTTTCTACCCCGGCTCTTTCTCCGGTAATATAAAAGAAAATATCATTAGACCTTCTGATTGCTTTAACAACATCAACCATTCCTTCTACTTTGCCATATTGTAAAAAGTACCAGTTGCCAAAAGTAGCCGCCCCAGCTTTAATGCTTCCGCGGTCTTCAATTTCTGTTTTATCATCAATGGCTTTTTCTTCCAAACCTGCTGTTGCAACAACCAATTTAAAGATTGAGCCGGGGGGATAGGTGGCCTCCGTAACACGGTTAAATAAGGGATTGTTTTTATTAGTTAAATAACTCTGTATGGCGGTATTTGAATTATCTTCAAAATCTTGAGAATTGAAAGAAGGTGATGAAACGCTGGTTAATATTTCTCCAGTTTTTGGGTTGGTGACAACTATGGCGGCTTTAACGTTTTTTACTAATTCATAAGCTTTTTTCTGTAGTTCAAAATCAAGAGCTAATTGGATTTTGTTTCCGGCAGTTGGAGGGATTACGTCAACAGTTTTTAAATAATGTCCTTGAGCATCAATTTCTACTAATTTTTTTCCTGGTTGACCCCTCAGTTCACAGTCAAACAATTTTTCCACACCCTTTTTCCCGGTTCGACTTCCCAATTGAAGTTTAATTTGGCAGGTGTCATTTTTTAGATCATTGACATCGGCAATTTGGCGGTAACCAATCAAGGGGGCAATTGATTCTGGGTTGTGATAAATTCTTTTTGAAATTATTTTTTGGTTGTTATCTAATAATCCCGGATTAATTTTTTGATTAACGTTGGGATTCAAATTTTGAGCGATCGTAAATCCTTTGCGGTCAACTATCTCTCCCCGGGGAGCTTCAATGATAATTTCCCGAAGCCGGTTTTGTTCCGAAAGAGTTCGATAATAACTGCCTTTGACGATTGTTAACTGAAAGAGTCTTAAAAATAAAACAATTATAAAAAGAAAGATCAATATAATATAAGCAAAAAAAGTATTTTCAATTAATTTATTATCAGATGAAAAAAAATGCAATCCTTTCGAATCACCTTTTTGAAAGAATGGAAGCCTGTTCATAAAAATTATAGCAAAGTCGGGGTAGCGGGACTTGAACCCACGGTCTTCAGACCCCCAGCCTGACGCTTTAGCCATCTAAGCTATACCCCGTTTCGTTGATTTATTTTATCACAGATATGATCTATAATATACGAATGGAAATAAAGATAATAAAAATTGAAAAACCTGAAGAAGTTAATTTTATTTTAGCCCAATCACATTTTATAAAGACAGTAGAAGACTGTTATGAGACTTTAGTTGAAGCGGTGCCGGGAATAAAATTTGGGCTGGCTTTCTGTGAAGCCTCAGGAGAAAGATTAATCCGAAAAGCCGGGACAGATGAGAAAATGACAGAACTTGCAGTTTTAAATGCCAAAAAGGTCGGGGCAGGTCATTCTCTATTTATTTTTCTAAAAAATACTTTTCCAATTAACGTCTTAAACAGAATTAAAAACATAAGTGAAATTGTTAATATTTTTTGCGCAACCGCCAATCCTATTGAAGTTATAGTTGTCGAAACAAGACAAGGCCGGGGAATAATGGGGATAATTGATGGAGAATCACCGGTAGGTGTTGAAAATGAAAGCCAAGAAAAAGAGCGAAAAGAATTCTTACGCAAAATCGGCTATAAATCTTCTTAAGCTTTGGTGTAAAATATACCCATGACAAAAATATCCAAGGATTTAGTAAAACATATGTCCAGGTTGGCAAGAATTCCAATCTCCGGACAGGAGGAAGAAGAATTGGCGAAAGGATTTAATAAAACTTTGGAAGTAATTGACAACCTATTTAAGGTTGATGTCAAAGGAGTTGAGCCGACTCATCAAGTAACCGGGTTAGAAAATGTTTTACGCGAAGATAAGGTGGATGAAAAAAAAATGTTGACCCAGGAACAGGCCTTGAGTAATACAAAAAACAAACATAACGGGTATTTTGTTGTAGATCAAATTTTAGCGGAAGATTAATATGAAACTAAATGAATTAACCTTAAAAAAGGCGATCGATCTGATAGATAAAAAAGAAATTTCTTTAAAAGATGTTTATAAGGATATCAATGAAAAAATAGAAAAGGATAATAAAAAACTTAATATCTATCTTTCTTTAGACAAAGATGCTGAGAAAAAAACCAAAGAACAAAAAAGTAAACCCTTGCGGGGCTTGCCCATAGCCATTAAAGATAATTTTTTGACGGTCGGATTACCAACAACTGCCTCAGCAAAAATTCTTGAAGATTTTATGCCCCCATATGAATCAACGGTCACAAAGAGATTAAAAGAGGCAGGTGGAGTTGTTATAGGCAAAACAAATTTAGATGCTTGGGCTCATGGATCTTCAACGGAAACTTCTGATTTTGGCCCGACAAAAAACCCCAGAAATCCAGATTATTTACCAGGAGGCTCATCCGGTGGAAGTGCGGCTGCAATCGCCGACGACATGACGATCACAGCCATCGGTAGTGAAACAGCCGGTTCCGTTCGTCAGCCGGCGGCCTGGTGTGGTGTAGTTGGTTTAAAACCCACCTATGGCCGGACCAGCCGTTATGGAGTGGTCGCCATGGGTTCATCGCTCGACTCTCCTGGTCCGTTAACAAAAACCGTTGAAGATTCAGCCATACTTTTAAATGTTATTGCCGGTCGTGACGAAAACGACGCTACAACTTCGCCGTTACCGGTTCCTGATTACACAAAAAATTTAAATAATGGTGTAAAAGGAATGAAAATAGGAATATGTTATATTGATAATCCAAAAATAAAAGGAACAGAAGCATCCTCATCTGTTGAGAAAGCGGGAAAGTTATTTGAGTCTTTAGGGGCAAAAGTTGACATGGTGTTAACGTCACATCATTTAGAAAAAGGAAAAGTACTAAATCACGAACACGCAATTAGCGTTTATACAATAGTGCAAAGAGCTGAAGTATCAAGTAATTTATCTCGTTATGATGGTGTTAGGTATGGGAAAAATAGAAGTTTTTTTGGCCACGAGGCAAAAAACAGGATAATGCTCGGAGTATTTGGTTTATCCAGTTCGGTTAGTCAAGAAGAATTGGTATACGAATATGCACAAAAGGTCCGCAGTCTTTATATAACAAATTTTAAAGAACTATTTTCTCATTATGATGTTTTGATTTCTCCAACTTCGCCCAGTTATGCTTTGCCTCTTGGGGCAACATCGGGTGACGCGATGTTCGGAGAACTGCAGGATATGTTGGTTGAGCCAAGCTCTTTAGCTGGTAACTGTGGTATCTCAGTACCATGCGGATATGATTTAAAAACCAATCTTTATCTTGGGTTAAATATAATGGGAAATTATTTTGAGGAAGGAAAGGTTTTACAAGTTGCCAGCGCTTATGAAGAAGCAACCGCATGGAATTCTTGGCTAAAAAAAATATGACAGAGTACGTACCAATTATCGGCATGGAAATTCATGTTCAACTAAAAACAAAAACAGGTTTATTTTGTGGTTGTAAAAATGATTCTAATGCTAAAACACCAAATATCCATACCTGTCCTGTTTGTTTAGGTCTTCCTGGTGCACTT
>Ga0172379_10006403_pt1 | contig 15795 bp, 14 predicted proteins | sample GrowelOW334metaG_FD_119756 | JGI IMG/M metagenome (GOLD analysis project Ga0172379, IMG submission 119756) | Groundwater microbial communities from an aquifer near a municipal landfill in Southern Ontario, Canada - Groundwater well OW334 metaG | ecosystem: Environmental > Aquatic > Deep... | reverse complement strand
TCTCTATATTTAGACCAAAAAAGGAACTCTCCGCAAAATTCAAAAGCTCGATAAAATTATGAGATCAAAAAAAATTCTTCTCAATTTTTTCGAACTTTGAGCGGCAAAATTACGTTGTACTAGTTAGAGCAACTCTACCGACAGAGAACAGATATATGTACAGCCTCAAAGAAGCACATTCACAAAACACCGTTCTCACGGTATCGCAATTAACCAATCGCATCCGCGATACCCTCGAAGGTGAATTCGATGCGGTGCAAGTTGTCGGCGAAGTATCTAACGCCAAAATATATCCATCGGGCCACTGGTACTTCTCTCTTAAAGATCAAGAAGCGACTTTGCCCTGTGTCTGTTTTAAAAATTCGAATGCTTCCTTGCGCTTCAAACTTGAAGACGGCTTGCAAGTTGTGGCCCGGGGCAAACTTAGTGTCTATCCCCCACGCGGGGCCTATCAAATGATAGTGACAGGCATTGAGCCTGTGGGCGTGGGTGAGTGGCAGTTAGCCTTCGACCAACTGAAAGCCAAACTCGAAGCAGAAGGCTTGCTCGACCCAGCTCGCAAAAGAGCAATTCCGATGGTGCCTCGCCGAGTTGGCGTAGTAACGAGCCCTGTAGGAGCGGCTCTGCGCGATATTTTAAGTGCCCTCTCTCGGCGCAACCGCAACGTATCGGTTTTAATTGCTCCAGCTAAAGTACAGGGTGACGGCTCAGCTGAAGAAGTCGCTCAAGCAATTAGAGATCTGCAAAAGATGCCAGATATCGATGTCATCATCGTTGCTCGCGGTGGTGGCTCAATCGAAGACCTCTGGTCATTCAACACAGAAGTGGTAGCAAGAGCGGTGGCAGAATGCACGGTGCCAATCATCTCAGGAGTAGGTCACGAAACTGATACCACCATCTGCGATCTTGTAGCAGATTTGCGGGCACCAACGCCAACAGCCGCAGCCGAACTCGTAGCCAAAGGCAGCGCTGAACTACTTGAGAAATTTAGTCACCTCAATCGCCGTATGATGCAGTCAATCGAAGAGCGAATGCATTATGCCCGAAGAGAGCTTGTTCGTTTCTCACCAGTTAATGCCTTGAATCGTTATCAAGATCGATTAGAGCTAGCCTCGGTGAACATCTCTCGGCGAAAGCAACACATAACAAATAGAGTTGAGAGACTGCTAGCAAGTAGCACGCACCGTTTCTCTGAACTGCGTGAAAAGCTTCACGCTCTCGGGCCAGACAATGTGATGAGCAGAGGTTTTTCAGTGCTTCGAACCGCCGAGGGAAAAATCATTACGAAAGCCCAAGATCTCAAAGTTGGTGACCTGGTAGAGGCGCTATTGCGCTCGGGCAAAGTCACATTGAAAGTAGAATCGATAGACACGGGGTCAACCAAGAATGACTAGCAATGAACCGCCACCCAATAAAAATGATGACGACTTCGAGCAGCTCTCATTCTTCGCAGCACCAAGTAGCGAGGCCAAGGCAGTCGAAGCAAAGCAAGATACAGAGGAAGCAATGCCGGATGCACCTGAAGTGATTGAAGCGAAAGAAGTACTTGGGGAATCGGCGCCGGAATCAGTCAAAATTCCTGAATCAGTCAAGATTTCTGAATCAGATAAGATTTCGGAACCGGCCAAGAAAAGCAGAAGCAAAAAAGCTGCAAAATCTGACACCATCGCGGTAACTGAGATAAAAGAAGAACTAGCGAAGCTAACAGAAGCAGCAATACAACCCTCAAGCAATGCCAACGATTCTAGGAGAACAGCAATCATGAATGTCACAGAACCTGAACTAAAAATAGACTTCGAAGCATCGCTAGCTGAGTTAGAAACCGTAGTCAAAGAGCTAGATGGCGAAGTAAAACTAGAAAAAGCATTGCAGCTATTTGAGCAAGGCATCAAGCTTTCAGTCGAATGCGAACAGTTTATCAAAGGTGCAGAGTCCAAAATTGAAATATTGAAAAAGCAGGCTGATGGCTCGCTTGCTACTGAAGTTTTTCAAGGCGAGCGGGTTGATTTAGACGACTAGATTTGACTCGACTGCCTAAATAGACAGCCCGCAACGCATGGCAATGCTGGCCGCTTCGGCCCGATAGCGCTCAGTGATTGGGTTAACGCTAGGCACCAGAGCTACCGAGCTATATTCAACATCGGTAATCATGCGCAATTAATTGCGCTTAGACAATATTATCGGAAAAGTAATACTTAGGAAACCCTGACAGGCTAACTAAATAGTTATTGTCTTGGTCCCAACAATTTGAAAATTTTTGCCTTTAAAACTAGACAAAGTCGTCCAGTTATACGAAATTGGTAGCCAAGAAAATAAATGTACCATCTCGCCAGGATAAGTGCAAAACTGACACTAGCAGTAGCTAAGCAGCAATTTGTTGAGTGATTGAAGCCGATAATTATTCGAGGCCAGCAACATTGATACAGGCTCCCAATTTAAGACAATCGGGAAAAAATGGCACTCTATTAGCGACGATCACCATCATCGCCCTGACACTTGCCATCGGCTTGTTGGCGTACCAAAAGCTGTTAGTACTTTCCGAATTGCGAGCAACGGTTGATCGCAGTGACAAGGTGCTACTAAAAATCGAAGCGCTGCTCTCTGCCCTCAAAGATTCAGAAACGGGTCAGCGTGGTTATTTGCTTACCGGAAAATCTAACTATCTAGAACCCTACAAGCAATCTCTCTCTGATATATCAACAAATTTTAGGTCCTTAAAAAGATTGACTCAAGACAATGCAAAAACGCAAGAACTATTGGTTCAATGCGCACCTTTGATTGAAGAGAAACTAAGCTTTACGAAAGACACCATAGACTTAAGAGAACAAGGCAAGACCAACGAAGCAATCAAGCTAGTCGTCAGTGAGCGCGGTCAAATCTTGATGGATCAACTGCGACAAATCATAAGCAAAATACGCGAAGAACAAGAGAACCTCTTCAAAGTGCGCGATGCGAAACTGCAGAGTGACAGTCAACGCACATCAGAAATTATCGCCGGTATGGCAATGTTGGCAGCGAGCTTAACGCTTATCGCTTTGTTCGTTCTGGTCTCTCAAAAGAAACAGCGAAAAAAAGACGAGAGAGACATTCTCGAGCTAAATCGCACTCTTGAACTAAAGGTCAAAGAGTTGAGTTTATTGAATTCGGAGCTTGCCATTGCTAGGGACCAAGCCCAAGCGGCATCAAAATTCAAATCAGAATTCGTAGCAAACATGAGTCATGAAATACGCACACCGATGAACGGAATAATCGGTATGTGCAACATTCTTCTTCGCACAAAATTAGACGACGATCAACTAAGTTACGGCACAGCAATCAGAGATGCTGGCAACAATCTGCTCTCAGTCGTAAATGATGTTCTCGACTTCAGCAAAATCGAGGCGGGCAAAGTAGAACTGGAACTGATCGACTTCAACCTAATAAATATTGTTGAAGGAACCTGTGAAATTTTAGCCGAGCAAGCCAGAGTGAAACAGCTTTCGCTCATGAGTTACATCGATCCGAGCCTACCTCAAATAGTGCTAGGAGACCCAGAAAGGCTGCGACAGATCTTGCTAAATCTTGCAGCCAATGCCATCAAATTTAGTAGCAGTGGAGAAATTATTGTCGAAGCAAAACTTGAGTCAATGGAGGCAAATACAGCGACCATACGCTTCCAAGTAATTGACAATGGCATTGGCTTATCGGCAGAAGAACAAGAGCATCTGTTTGAACCATTCACCCAAGCAGATGGCTCTATTAGTCGCAAGTATGGCGGCACTGGCCTTGGTCTAAGCATCTCCAAAAATCTCACAGAACTTATGGGTGGCACCATAGGAGTTGACAGCAAAAAAGGCATCGGCTCTGTGTTCTGGTTCAGCCTCCCCTTCGAGGCCTCTGGTGAAAAAATCGTTAGTAACATACAACGAGACTTACAAAATGTACGCTTGCTGATTGCTAGTGACGAGCCTCAATCAGCCGAGATCATTCAAAAATATGCTTCTTCTTGGGGCATGGAAAGTGCCATCGCATCTAATGCAGAAGAAGCTATCAATAAACTGTTGAATGCGAAAGCCGAGAGAAAAGCCTTTACCGTTGCCATTGTAAAACTAGTAATGCCAGGCGAAAGCGGCCTTGCCATGGCAAAAAAAGTATTCGAAAGTTCTGAAATCTGCATGACCAGGCTGATTTTGCTAAGTTCTTCCGACCCGCTTGGTCTCAGCGAAGAAGCAATCGAGCTGGGTTTTGACGGCTACTTAGCCACGCCAGTTAAACAATCAGACCTGCTCAATTGCCTAATCAGCGCAGTCAACGCCCTCAAAACAGACTTAAACACACAAAGCGATGCCGCCCCCAAAGCAAGAATTAGCGGTAACAAGCTTGCGGCCATCAGCCCAAAAAATCTCGTTCTCGTCGCCGAAGACCATCCCATAAATCAGCTAGTAGCAAAGCTTCTGCTAGAAGACCTAGGCTTTGAGTGCCACATAGTCAGCAATGGCCAAGAAGCAATCGAAGCCTTGAACAGAAGTTCTTACAGTCTAATATTCATGGACTGCCAAATGCCAATTATGGACGGCCTCACTGCCACTGGAATAATTAGGAAAGCCGAGTCTGCAACCGGCATACGCACACCAATAATAGCCATGACAGCCCACGCTCTGGCGGGTGACCGCGACAAATGCATAGCCGCTGGTATGGACGACTATGTTGCAAAGCCAATCGAAGCTAAAGAATTACAGCAAACCATCGAAAAATGGATTACACCAGACAATAAAGAAGCACTAGTTCAATAACCCATAACGGTCAAAGTGCTATGGTATAGCTCCAGAAGCTACCAAGATACGGTGCGCACGTAACGTCAATGCAATCACTCTCAAGCGTGCAAGTCATAACGTGGCAATTGGTTTATAACGGTGAATGTGCCTATTCCGGAATCCACTCTAGGACTTCGATATTACGCTTCTTCCTATCAACAAGGCTAAAGTAGGGTTCTAAGTGAATTGTCTTATACCCTGGAACCGGAGACAAAGAAATAATATAGGTCTCGCTTTTAATCGGCCACCAACGCCAATTGTCTCGGGGAGACTCTCCTCGATATTTGGTATTGTAGATGGTGATATCGCGCAAAATATTGTATTCATATCCACCATCCACAGTAGCAGGCTTTACACCGGTCTTCTCGAGCCATTCGATAGCATGCCAACGGGCACGATTGGAACTCAAATATTCCTGATTGCCAGCAATCGAATAGAAGGCCAAGGCCACAAGAAGCAGGATAGAGAATGTGTTTACCAGTGCAATTTCTGCTCGTTTGGCGCAAATACCAATCGCTAAAAGAGTAGGGGCTAAGGCAATTAGATAATATCGATCGGCCCCTCTTACTATCGTCTCCAAGGTAAGAAAAGCAAGACAAACAAGCGTGCACGATGTCACCTCCGCCGCAGGCCATACACACGCCTTCTTCTGAAGCAAGGGGACGCAACTGGTTAGAACAACCACGAGCGGTATCATAAATATGAACGACAAAATGGAAATTATTAATCGACCGGGCTGATCAAGTGGATGCCGAATAATACCCAAAATACCTTGTGCACCAATTGTGGTGAAGCGCAATATGTTCTCAGAAAACGGCATGGTTTGGTGATAGACACCGATAGTTACTAGTGCCGAAGTTAGCACGATAATGCAAACTCCCAATGTAATGTGGAGTGGCAGTAGCTCATTTCTTCGAGATCCTGCAATTTTCGTCACTACTGAAACTAAAGCTGGCAGGCAGAAAAGAGCTAGGTATCACAAAACCTGAATAACTGCACTTAGTACTGGCACAGCCATTTCTGGAGCTGCGAAAAGGAATTTCTGAACTACGTCTGAGTGGGCTTTCTTGACCAAATCATAGCCAATGTTGACTGAGCCAGACTCAACGTAACTGGTCATGAGCCAATGGTCGCAGGCCGCGGCAGAGGCTAAGGGCAGAATAATTGATGCTGCGAAATAAACAAACCGATTCTTTTCGGCTCCAAATCGTTTACTCAGGCAAAGTGGGATTAAGACCAGAAAAATTAGCGCTGACTGTCTTACACTTACGGCAACCGCCAATACAACGAATGCCAATGCCACCGTCTTTAATGAGTTTTTGGCTAGGCCTCTTGTTAGTAAAGCAAGAAACACCATATTCAATGCCAAAGCAGTTGAGTCGCTCATAAAGCCAAAGGCGACATTTAGCAATATTGGGTTAGCTGCGTACAAAAGGGTTAAGAAAGTAGCAGCAGCGCGTGGTATACGCAATGATGCCGCGGCAACATAAAAGGCAATAGCACCAACAATGGTTACAAGAAAGGAGCAAATTCGCAGACTAACAAAAGAATAGCCCAGCACTTTTGCAAATAAGAAACCTAGGGCAACATGGGCAATTCCAGCGGCACAAACATTGGGCATAATCAGACCTTCGCCCAACAACAAATGCCTTACACCCTCTGCGTATGCCCAGTCGTCGTTGAGTGGAAAATCGCCGGCAATACCGATTGCGAAAAATGCAACAAAATAAAAAGCCCCTATCAAGAGATAGGGGCTAATTCTTCTGAGCTGGTGTTTATTGAACTTCAAAGTTCCGTTTTAAACTGCCGCAGCTTCGACTTCTTCTTCAGCTGCTGGAGCCTCAACTTTAGGTTGAGCACCTTTACCTGTAGTCGGTGTGGCGCCTTCACGAAGAATTTCAAGGTTCAACTTGGTTTGAACTTCGTTGGCTAGTTTGACAGTTACTTCGTATACGCCCAGAGCGTGAATTTCTTTGTCAGTTTTTACTAGACGCTTGTCGATAGCAAAACCAACTTCTTTCTCGATTAGGTCAGAAATTTCTTTGTTGGTGATTTTGCCATAAAGCTTGCCGCTTTCGCCAACTTTAGCAACATAGTGAATGGCGCCAAGATTGGTGATTTTTTCAGCTTTCTCAACAGCAGCTTGGTGCATTTGCGCAGCTTTCTTCTTCAAGCCAGCCAAATCTTCTTCACGCTTTTTGAGAGTGCCTCTAGTAGCTTCAACACCCAAACCACGCGGTTGAAGGAAGTTACGGAAATAACCGGGGGCGGCCTCAACAATGTCTCCAGCTTGTCCAAGCTTTTCAACAGAGTGGTGCAAAATTACCTTCATGACATCTCCAAGCGCTCTTACGCGTTGCCTACAACATATATACGGGAGGCTAGATTAGCACGCTCTGGCAACCTTGCCAACTTTGCAGCCGCCATTTAGAAACCTTCCGAAATATCAATTTCCTAATATGAAAGAACAAAGGCCTAATAATCGTTCTTCTCTCTGAACATGCCGCGCACCCCAGACGGGTCTGCGAGGAAGCCAAATCGTTTATAGAAGCCGTCAGTGCCGGGGTCGGCATAAAGAGTGACCAGCGGGATAGAGTACTCGTCAAGCTCTTTTAAAAGCTCGCACATAACTAGGCGGCCAACTCCGAGGCGCTGGTAATCAGGCCGGACCACCATATCCCAGACAGTGGCGTTAAAAACTTTATCACCGGTTGCTCGCGCAAAGCCCACCAGTTCTTCTTTATCCCAGATAGAGACCACGGCTAAAGAGTTCTCTAAAGCACGAACTATCAGGTCTGGCTCTCTGCGACTCCAGCCTACAGAAGCACACAACTCTTGGACCGCATTTGGAGGCACGGCCTTGTCATGAGAAACGCTCAAGTTATCAGGCAGAGGTTCCTTCGAATTTTCGTTTCGCCTCCAAATACCTGAAAGAACCATCTACAACCTCTCTAACAGCGCCACCGATTCAACATGATAAGTCTGAGGGAAAAGATCCACAGGCTGTACACGCTTAACTTTATACCCGGCCAAGGAGCTGTTTTCTCCATTTTCTGAGGTTTGCGAAAGAATTTTCAAGTCGCGGGCCAAGGTGGCTGGGTTACAGCTGACATAAATAATGTGTTTCGGCCCACGTTCTTTGATCAAAGCCAGAATATTAGGGTCAATGCCCTTACGAGGCGGGTCGAGCACTATCAAATCAATATTCTTGCTCTCGCGCTTCTTCTCAACCATTAATATGGCAAGAGCCTGTTCTACGCGCCCTTCAATGAAGCTGACATTGGTCAAGTTATTGAGAGCAGCATTCTCTTCGCCATCAGTAATGGCATCGCCCACTTCTTCTATGGCAATCACTTCATCAGCCAAGGCACTTAGCCACATGGCGATTGTGCCCACACCGGCGTAGGCATCTACGACAACAGGCTTCTCTATTCCGGCCAAATTCTCTTTAGCAGCAGCACCAATAAACTCAAGCAATTTAACTGCTTGCAGACTGTTTACCTGGAAGAAACTCTTAGATGAAAGCCTGAATCTAAGCCCGTCTTGTAGTTTCTGTGGAAAGTCAGTGCGAGTGGTGGCTAAGCGTTCTTCAATATAACCATCACCAACCAAGGTGATTGTGTGCTCTCCAAGAATGCGATTACCTTTATCTTGATTGAAGTTAACTACTACTGACTCTACTTCAGGATGAAGGTGTGCAAGCTCTTCGCCTAAGGTAGTAAAGGAATGGAGATAATCAATGTTGTTGAATTCTTTGATTTTGATAGCGGCGTGATTGACCACAATTGTCACAAGAATCTTGCCAGTGGCAAAGCTCATACGGAAATTGAGGTGACGCACCATGCCCCGGTGGCGCTCTTCATCGTAGATTGAAATGCGATATTTTTTGAACAACATTTTTGCTGTCTTCAGTAGCTCATCCATGACACTAGGCTGAATTGGGCACGAATCAATGTTGACTAAATCATGACTGCCGCGCTCATAGTAGCCAGCCAACACTTGAGTGTTCTTGTATTTGACTGGAAACTGCACTTTGTTGCGATAGTGAAAAGGGTCATCACAACCAACGATCGACTGCACCAACTCTTTGGCATTGCTGAAGCCACCAATATGGCCAAGAGCGTCAACCACCAATTGCTCTTTGTGCTTGAGCTGGTGAGCATAATCAATATGCTGCCACTGACAGCCACCACAACGTTCATAGTGATAGCAAGGTGCATCAACGCGCTCAGGAGAAGGCTTGACGATCTCTTCAATAGCACCACGAGCGAAATCTTTGCGCACATCAAAAAGGTACACGGCTAAGCGATCGCCTTGAGCGGCTCGCTCAATGAAAACAGGAAGAGAATCTATTTTAGCTACGCCATCGCCGCCATTGGCCAGCGATTCAACATTTACTTCTACTTGGTCCCCACGCTCGAGCGTATGGGTGTATTTTACCTTGGCCACAAAGTCCCCTCGTTAGCAAGTCTGATTTTTCCAGGGGCATCATTGAGAACAGACTGGTCAAGGCAGTTGGCTAAGGCGACTTTCGCCTCTTCGTATGCCCCTTCGTCTTTGTTGCGCGCCAGGTCTTCCATCTTGAGAAATTGCCTTTCGGCAGCAGCTACATCATAACCATTTGCTTTAAGAGAAAGAATTCGCTGCTTGAAGTCTTTACTGTTTTGGTTGTCTGAGTAATTAAGAATCTCGTAGTAACTTAAGGCCTGATAACGACTTTTCAAACTATTTGCTAGAAATGGCTCTAGCGTGACCCGCGCCAGAATCTCATCTTTGGTCAGTTTGCGGCTTGCGAATAGAGCCAAGTCGCGCTTGGCAACGACAACTTCTGTATAACAATTCTGAGCGGCCACAGGAAAATAGGAAAAGATATAGCTGTCAAAGGCGTCAGGGAAAGCATCACTTAACTCTTTGCTCAGCAAAATAGAATTGATTTTGAGGTCTTTTATTTGAGCTCTAGGATCTTGATAGAGACTAAGTCTCAGACGTCCACCGTCAATTCTTACCTGAGCAGCGGCCGCCTGTGGAACATATTGACTGCGCTTTAGACATTGGGCAATGTCAGGCAACTCCTGACAAAAGGCCGATTGAGAAGAAAGGCTGCCAAGACACAGCGAAACAGCGATACTGAGTCGACAAAGTTGAGCTGCAAGAGCTTTTGGCATTGACCGGGAAGAGCGCACTATATTTACCGCTTTTAATTAAGCAGAATAAATCTATCACGTGCTTCACCCCAGTACATGAAGCGAGGCAAAATTCGCCGCTATAATGACATCTATGACTATCAACTTAATTCACGTCTCTGACATTCACTTCGGCTCAGGCGAAAGCCATGGCCGACTCAATCCAGAAACAGGTCTCAACGTTCGCTTTGAAGACTTTGTAGCGGCTCTGACTAAAGTAGTCGACTACTCAATTGCAGAGCAGTGCGATATTTTTCTATTCTCTGGCGATGCCTATCGTAATGCCTCGCCAGAGCCAATTTATCAAAAGATGTTTGCTGGACAGTTAAAGCGCCTTAGCGATGCGGGAATCACCAGCATACTTGTCGTCGGCAACCATGACCAAGTGCTACGTGCGTCACAAAGCCATGCTATGTCTGTGTTTCAAAGCCTAGAAGTTCCTGGCGTGCTAATGGTAGATGGGCCCATTTCAACAGTAATTAATACCAAAAGTGGTGCCCTTCAGTTAGTCGGCTTGCCGCACATTACCAGGCATCAGCTCATGACTTTGGACAAGTACAAAGACTTGTCGGCTGGAGAAATAGACAAGGTACTAAAGGAACATATCCGCGACTTGCTTCGCGGTTTCTATTTAAAATTAGACCCCGCAATCCCTACCGTCGTCACTGCCCACATGAGTACAGACACGGCCTTGGCAGGCATTGAAGAAGAGCTTCTGGTCGGCTACACACTGACTTTTCCTACCGATATGTTTGTAAGCGACCGCGTCGATTATGTTGCCCTCGGACACATTCACAAATACCAAGTGCTGCGCCAAGAAAATCCGGCCATTGTCTATGCTGGCTCACTAGAGCGCGTCGACTTCGGTGAAGAAAAAGAAGATAAAGGCTTCGTCCACGTAAAAATCGAACGGGATACTAGCGGTGGCACAACCGAATTCAAGTTTATTTCAATAAACCCACGCCCATTTGTCACAGTAGAGGCCGATCTTACTGAATGTGACAATCCTAGTGAATTGCTCAGCAAGAAAATCAGTAAAGCAATTGTTCCCGGTTGTGTACTACGTGTACGCTATAAAATTGGTCAAGAAAACCTCAACTTGGTAGACGAAGACGCACTCAAGCAACTAGCCCAAACCGCTCTATCAGTAAAATTTTGCGCTGAGATAATTCCCTCACACCAGCGAGCACGTTTACCCCAGCTCACCGAAAGTGCAGTTCTTAACCCACTTACAGCAATTGACACATATCTCACAGAAGTGGCTCCAGAGAGAAAAGATCGGTTACTCTCAAAAGCAAAAGAGATAATGGGAAAACTAACCGCTGAAATCAGCGGCACCGATAGCAATAGCAAAGGTTGACCAGTGCGCGTTACTTGCAAATTACAGAAAAAGATACTTTTTGTTTTCACCGCAGCAATCATGACTGGTTGCACTCAGGGAGAAAACAATGAAGTTACACCTCAAGGCACCATAGCACTAGAGAAGATTACTTTAGGCGTACCAGAATCAACTCTGAAAGAAGCAATGGTAACTTTTGTTCGTGACCCCTCAGCCCAGGCTAATGCTGGCGGCAAAACCCAATACCTGAGCCGCCCTAAAACAACAGCAGGTGGTCAATATATGGTGCAGTGCAAGGACGGCACTGTCTTTCAAATTAGCGAAGTTTTCGCTGAAACACCGACGAGCAAAGAGCCTGCCGTTATCGAACTGCGTAAGCTGCTGCCCCCAGGTGCTCCAGAACAATCTCGTGTAGAGGAGAAGGCCTCTAGTGATATCTATTACTATGGCTCTGATCTTACCGGCGAACTGATTTTCAAGGATGCAAAAAAAACTCAGGTTGTGAATTTGACAGCTACCAACATGCAAACATTAAAAGAGGCACTAAAAGCCACAGAAGCAACGAAAGAAGAGCTAAAGCCATTGGTTGAGAAAGCGCGGAATAGTAACTAGAGTTTTTACAAGAGCCAGCGATAACATAAATCGTCGAAGAACTGTTATCTCAGAAAATCATTTTTGAATATTCAGCGCCACTCATGAGCTAAGCGAAAGAGCGTGCTACCATCTTGAAATCGAGACACTAAGAGCCTCGAACTAACTGGAAATCTATGAGTAGTAGTCTTCAAAATGAACCCGGTTCTGCAACACCTCAAGGTCTTAAAGAAGATCAGCCCTTAAGCAATGTTGAAGATCGCAAAGGGCTGATAAGTCTCTGGGTTCATCGTCATTTACTTGGCCTTATGGTCAAGCGCGACAACATGGGAAAATACAAGGGCTCTCTACTTGGCATGCTTTGGCCATTGATAAGCCCTATTGGCCACTTGCTTCTTTATACATTTCTTTTTTCGATTATTCTAAAAGTTAAATTTGGAGCGAGCGGAAGTACTAGTAATTTTGCACTCTATCTTATGGCTGGCTTGTTGCCATGGGGCGCTTTTTCCGAGGCACTATCACGCTCTTCTACAGTTGTCCTTGAACATCCCAATTTAGTAAAAAGAGTTGTCTTTCCCTTACAAATATTGCCTTTAATGGCTGTCATTTCAGCTCTTGTGACAGAAGCTATGGCTTTCATAATTCTGCTTTCAGCTGTCTTGATCTATAAACACTCACTCCCCGTGACCATTCTGTACTTACCGATGATTGTGCTATCACAATTACTTCTAACTGCCGGAATCTCTTGGGTAATCGGCAGCCTCAGCGTATACATAAGAGATATACGCCATGTAATGGCGCTTGCTCTTGCAGCTTGGATGTATGCCACCCCTGTGGTTTATCCAGCCTCAGCTTTAGAGGGCAATTTATCGATTCTTCTCTGGCTTAACCCGATGGCTGGAGTTGTTTCTGATTATCGGCGAGTTATTTTAGACGGGCTCCCCCCTGACTGGGCACATTATGCTGTTTACACGGTAGTAGGTATACTTGCCTTCCTGCTCGGTTTTAAATTCTTTGAAGGCACAAAAAAATCTTTCGCCGATGTCATGTAAGTCTCACGCCCTAACGACCGCTATAGCGTATGATAGTTGGCTGATTGAAACCTAGGCATAGAGACAATTTCGATGACTGATCAGCATAAACTTTTCGGCGCATACGATATTCGCGGCATATACGGAAAAGGTTTGGACGAGCCTTTCGCCAAGAATGTTGGTTTTGCATATGGGCATTATCTCAAGCCTCAGGGGGGCGGAAGAGTATTAGTTGGCTCCGATGCGCGCAGCTCTTCACCAGCATTGAAAGCAGCCTTTATAGAAGGCGTCCTCAATACAGGAAACGATGTTCTAGATATAGGTATTTCATCAACCCCAATGGCTGTTTGGTATGCGGCACAAGCTGGGTTTGACGGTGGCGCTGTAGTAACAGCTAGCCATATGGGCAAGCAATACAACGGTCTCAAGCTATACGCGAGCCAAGCAAAGCCCTTAGGCGCGAACAATGGTCTCGGTGAAATTCGGACAAAAGTTGAGGGCGGCACCTGCTCAGGTTTGGCTAATAGCAATACAGGCAAACTAACTACAGTTGATATCATTCCTGAATACGTGAGCTTTTTGCTTCGTCATGTCAGACCAGAACGTCGCTTAAAAATCGCTCTCGATGCTGGTCACGGTGCTGCTGGCCCTGAACTAGAAGAGTTAGCCAAAACAGCCAAGCACTTGGTCGAGTTCATCCTGCTCAATTCCACACCAGATGGTACCTTCCCGAAACGAACACCTAACCCGCTTGACGAAGGTTCACTAAGAGAGCTGAGCGATTTAGTAGTTTCTGAAAAATGTGATTTTGGAGTATCGTTTGATGGTGACGCCGATCGTGCTGTTTTTGTCGATGAGCACGGCGTGCAAGTAGATACAGGCCTGATGATTGGCTTAATTGGAGCTGAGCTTGTTCGTCGTCATGGCGGCGGAAAAGTAGTATACGACCTACGCGCTAGCAGAGCCGTGCCTGAATATATTGTGTCTCAAGGTGGCACACCTATTAGAACAGGCGTTGGTACTCAGTTTATGATGAACAGTATGAAAGACCATCGCGCTCTATTTGCCGGTGAACTTTCTGGTCACTACTACTATGCTGATATGTATGCCACCGACAATGCTTTGCGCACCATGCTTGAAGCCATCAACGTCGTAGCTCGCGGCACAGCAAGCCTTTCTAAGTTGATAGAACCGTTAATGGTTTATTCTAGCTCTGGTGAAATCAATCTACGTGTTAACAGTATCCAAGACACCTTAGGAAAGCTTGAAACTGGTATCGCGGGCGGCACCAAAGAACACATCGACGGACTCTCTGTTAATTTTGACGACTGGTGGTTTTCCGCTCGCGGCTCGCAAACAGAACCAGTATTGAGGCTAACAATTGGTGCTGTCACAAAGCAGATCTTAGATGAAAAGAAAGCGCAGCTTTTCGAAATAATTGAGAGCTAGACCGCTAGGAAGCCTCAAACATTATGACGAGCTACCATAAGAGCACATCATTCTGGCTAGTACTAAGCACAGCCATGCTGGCTCTCATAAGCTCGTATATTTTAGGATTCACACCTATTGGCTTTGAAATATCCAATCAATCGGACCGTCTTGATGTGTTGGATAAAATTGATGAGTTTCCTAAAGACAATAGAGCCACCATTCTCATGCTGGGCTCATCATTGGGAATTTTCCCCGCCGCCCTAGCTGATTTCGTAACCTTTGGCGAACCTAAACCTGGCGCCGACAAATTTCTGCACTACTCCTCTTATCGTTACCTCGACGAGCTACTAAACAGCCAAACCGATTATCAGGCAACAACCTTGAATCTCTCCAATCAAGGAGGAATGACCTCAGAAGACTTGCTCTTACTCAAAGGCGCCTACAAAGCTGGTATCAAACCAAAATTGGTTATCTTGCTCACCGGTCCTCGAGACTTTCTTGATCATCAAACCAATAAGATCGGAGAATCAAAGTTGGCAAAAGCACTGTTGGTGAGAACTTCAGACTCATTCTGGAATTTTACGGAAACTCCAACTGCAAACCTTGAAATACTAACCAGTCGATTTTGCCCTCTATTTGTTGAACGAGATGCCATCACTAAATTTCTAACAGCGCGCCTCAAACAAACAATAGCCTTACTCTCGCGCAAGGCCTACCGAGAGAAGCCGCCTTCAACAGGGGGCTCACTTGAATCGATAAAGGATGAGCCCGGATCTCCTGAAATGATGGAGTTCTATACTGCCAATTACAAAATCAGATATTTGCCCCTAGATTGGAAGCGCTGGCAACAGGAGAGTGAAGCACTTAAGCAATTAATAGAATTTTGCAACTCAGAGAACACACCGCTCTTATTGGTGGCGATGCCCCTAAGCAAATTCAATAGAGACCTCTTACCCGAAGAATTCTTGAACAAACATAGGATTATGCTGGCCAATCAAGTAAAAGCGGCACAAAGCAAAAATGCAAAAGTAGTTTTCCTAGATCTTATCGACAACAAGCAATTCACGATTAATGACTATATGGACACTGTGCATCTGCGATCATGTGGTGGCATAAAACTTGCAAGGCGAATAAGCGAAGAAATTCACTCGCACGATTGGTTGAACCAACCTAAATAATGGCCATAGATATCTCGATATGAAGGCAATTTCACTGAGGCTACATAAGATGCAGCAACTTTTTAGAAGCACCACCCTGTGGCTGATGCCTTACATCTTGTTATTCAGTGGCTTAGTTTGGTGCATCGTAGAACTAACCTTCCTAAGAGATGACATCATCTTTCAATCGGATCGGCTTGTCGTTTTGAATAAGCTAGATAACTGGGCTCATCAACGACCTCAAACAGATGATGCTCAAGAAAAATCTGT
>Ga0172379_10006402_pt1 | contig 15797 bp, 15 predicted proteins | sample GrowelOW334metaG_FD_119756 | JGI IMG/M metagenome (GOLD analysis project Ga0172379, IMG submission 119756) | Groundwater microbial communities from an aquifer near a municipal landfill in Southern Ontario, Canada - Groundwater well OW334 metaG | ecosystem: Environmental > Aquatic > Deep... | reverse complement strand
TGGCGGAGGCCCGTTCGACAGCGCAGGAAATCGCCGGCAATGGTTCTCGACAAGCGGGGTGACCGAAGACAACCGGGTGTCGCGTGTCGCGGGGGCCATGCCGGCGCTGCATGCCCTGGTGCGTCACGCCCAGGACCGCTTCAGGGTTTTGCAGTCCGACACCGCACTGGTCGGTTTTTCCCAGGGCGCGATCATGGCGCTGGAATTCAGCGTGGCTCATGATGGTCATGTCGGCAGGGTATTGGCATTTTCCGGGCGGTTCGCGAAGCTTCCCGAAAGCGCGCCCGGGTTGACGACATTGCACCTGCTGCACGGAGAAGATGACCGCGTGATCCCGGTCGAGCATGTGCACGCGGCCTATGAAAGGCTGATGGAACTGAATGGGGACGCCACGCTGGACGTCGCATCATCCGTTGGCCACGAGATCCATGCCGCGCTTGCCGACCGCGCCATCCACCGCATGCAGACCTGCATCCCGCTGCGCAGCTGGAAGCAGGCGTTGAATAGCGCATAGCGGACCATCATGGGCGAAAACATCGTTAAGGATCCGGCCGCTTCACCCTGGGCACCGCTGCATCACAAGGTGTTCCGGATGCTGTGGATCGCCTCGATCTTCTCGAATATCGGCACCTGGATGCACGAGGTCGGCGCAGGCTGGCTGATGACCTCGCTCGCGCCCAGCCCCTTGATGGTGGCCCTGGTGCAGGCGGCCACGTCCGCCCCGGTATTCCTGCTGGCCCTTCCTGCGGGCGCACTGGCCGACATCGTCGACCGGAGGCGCTACCTGATCGCATCGCAGATATGGATGCTGATCGTTGCGGCAACGCTGGGCGCACTGACACTTTCAGGGCTGACGACAGCCACTATCCTGCTGGTCTGTACTTTCGCCCTCGGCATAGGCACCGCGATGATGATGCCGGCATGGGGCGCGATCACCCCGGAACTGGTGCAGCGCTCCGAGCTCCAGGCTGCCATCGGCCTGAACACGATAGGGATGAATGTATCCCGGTCCGTCGGGCCCGCGCTTGCCGGCTTGATCGTTGCCGCCGCCGGACCGGGAACGGTCTTCATCCTGAATGCGATCTCGTTCCTTGCCGTCATTGCAGCCCTGAAGCGCTGGCAGCGCGCGCCCACGGAAAGCGAGTTGCCTGCCGAACGCGTCATCGGGGCGATACGCGCCGGCTTGCGTTACGCGCGTCATTCCCCGGCGTTGCGTGCGGTGCTCACCAGGGGCGCCGCCTTTTTTGTGTTCGCTAGCGCCTCCTGGGCATTGCTGCCGCTGATCGTCAGGCAAGAGCTGGACAGCGGTCCCGGCACTTACGGATTGTTCCTGGCCTGTCTGGGCGTAGGCGCTGTTATCGGCGCGTTGCTGCTGCCCCGGGTGCGCACGCGAGCATCGCGGGACAGGATCGTGGGAGGCGCCACCGGCCTTTACGCGATCGCGATGCTGGCGCTTGCCCATAGCGGGAATGTGTATGCAGCCGGAACGGCCATGCTGCTTACCGGAGTGGCCTGGATCAGCGTGGTATCGTCACTGATGACGGCCGCCCAGACGGCCCTGCCGGGTTGGGTGCGGGCACGCGGCCTGGCGCTGTTCTGGGTCGTCTACATGGGCGGCATGGCTGCGGGCAGCGCACTGTGGGGGCAGGTCGCCTCGTGGCTTGGTATCCCCTACGCGCTGACGGTGGCAGCCATCGGGGCGTTGCTCGGGATCACCGCAACATGGCGATACCGGGTCGGCCGGCATGATGCGGCTGATCTTTCGCCGTCGGTCTACTGGCCGACACCGATGCTGGCCGATGACCTTGAAACCGACCGGGGACCGGTCATGGTGACGGTGGAATACCGCATCGATCCGGCAAGGGCCGGCGAATTCGCAAAGACCATGCACCAGCAGATGCGCAGGATCAGGCGGCGCGATGGCGCGTTCATGTGGGAGCTGTTCAACGATATCGGGGATCCGGATCGCATGGTGGAATGCTTCATGGTCGAATCATGGTTCGAGCACCTGCGCCAGCATGAACGGGTGACGGTTGCAGATCGTGAAATCATCAAAAAGATGCAGGCGTTCCATCTCGGCAGCGAGCCCCCCAGGGTGACTCACCTGGTCGCCGGCAGGAACTAGCCGGGCATCGGGTCAGCGGCAGGGACTCAGGCGGCGACCCCGAACAAGGCCCCGACGCCTGCTGTCAGGGCCATGGCCAGGGCGCCCCAGAAGGTCACGCGTATCGCGGAAGCGATCACCGGCGCGCCGCCGGCGCGCGCGGCCAGAGAGCCCAGCAGCGCGAGGAACAGCAGCGAGCTGATTGAAACAGCCCACATCAGTGCAGAGGCCGGCACGGACAGGACAACCAGCAGAGGCAGCACAGCGCCCACTGAAAAAGTGGCTGCCGACGCAAGGGCTGCCTGAACCGGCCGCGCGGTCAATGTTTCGGATATGCCCAGCTCGTCACGCGCATGTGCGCCCAGCGCATCATGATCCATCAACTGGGCGGCGACCTTGGCGGCGAGTCCCGCATCAAGTCCGCGCCCGACATAGATAGCCGACAATTCCTCGTGCTCATGCTTGGGGTCGGTCGCCAGCTCCTTGCGTTCCCTGTCCAGATCCGCGCGCTCGGTATCGGCTTGCGAACTCACCGAAACATATTCGCCGGCGGCCATCGACATGGCGCCGGCCACCAGGCCGGCCACGCCCGCGATCAAAACACTCTTCGAGCTCGCGCCTGCCGCCGCCACGCCCAGCACCAGGCTGGCGGTGGAAACGATGCCATCGTTTGCGCCGAGCACAGCCGCGCGCAGCCAGCCGATGCGGTGTGTCCTGTGTCGTTCTATGTGTCTCATATGTTCATTCTACAATCTTAAAGGCGCAGCCGGCCTCTTTCATCCGCCCGCCAACCGCTCGATTTTGCAATATGGCCATGCTTCCTTCTATTTCCCCGGAAGTTATGTTAAGTTTAGCCCCGTCAGGGTTATCCCTGCACACTCGTTTGCTGGTTTTTCTATAATCATAACCACATCATTTGGGAGCGACACATGGCGACAAAAAGCAAGGCGGTAAAGAAACCCAGCACCAAGTCCGAGATCCTCGGCCATATCTCTGACAAGACCGGCCTCAATCGCAAGCAGGTGAGCGCGGTGTTCGACGAGCTCGCCGGCCTCATCAAGCGCGACCTGAAAAGCTCGGGCATGTTCAACCTGGTCGGTCTGATGAAAGTCAAGCTGGTGCACAAGCCGGCGCAGCCGGCAAAGAAGGGCATCAACCCGTTTACCAAGGAACCGATGACGTTCAAAGCCAAGCCGGCGCGCAGTGCCGTCAAGGTGCTGCCGCTCAAGGGCCTGAAGGACATGGTGTAAGCAACCGGTTTGACACCGTACCAAGGCTGCAAGCGAGGTTTGCTTCCAGCCGGTACGGCTTTTACCGCTGCTCGCCCCACTGCGCCGTCAGCTTGCGGTCACGCCTGTTTTCCATCAGGTGCAGCATGAACGCGCAGTCTTCGCGGTGTATCGTGATGCCGCGGTCGCGCGTGACGTAGCCGACGATGGCATCTCCCGGTGCCGGATTGCAGCACTTGGCGATCCGGGTCATCAGGTTGTTCACGCCGCCGACGGTGATGTCGGCTTTTGCGGTGCGTTCGGTTGCGGGACGGACTGCCTTTTGTTTTTCTGTTTCGATCACCCTGGCGGGCAGCTCTTCCCGGATCGCCACGGCGATGCGCCGCTGGGTGACCTCGTTGCGCCCGATGGCGGCGAGAAAGTCCTCAAGTTTGTTGAAGTGCAATCGCTGCGCAAGCTTCTCCTGATTGATGGCGGTGACGCCGAGCCGGTGCAGCTCGCGGTCCAGTTGCGTCCTGCCTTGCGCGATGCTTTCATCGATGTTCTGGTTCTTGAACCAGGCGCGCACCTTGGCGCGGATACGCGCGCTTTGCAGGAAGCCGAGTGACGGGTTGATCCAGTCCCGGCTCGGCCCGCCCTGTTTGACGGTCAGGATCTCCACGCGCTGGCCGTTCTGCAATTTGTAATTGAGCGGAACGATGCTGCCGTCCACCTTGGCGCCGCGCGTGCGGTGTCCCAGATCGGTGTGCAATGTGTAGGCGAATTCCACCGGGGTCGCGCCTTTGGCCAGGTCTATCACCTTGCCCTGCGGCGTGAGCACGTAGACCCGGTCATGGAACAATTCGTTCTTGAATTGCTCCTGCAGGTCGCCCTGGTCGGCGAGGTCCTCTTTCCATTCCAGTATCTGGCGCAGCCAGGCGATCTTCTCGTCGAACCGGGTATCCGATTTCACGCCCTCCTTGTAGCGCCAGTGCGCGGCGACGCCAAGTTCGGAATGCCGGTGCATCTCGAGGGTGCGTATCTGCACCTCGAGCGCGAGGCCGCGCGGGCCGACCACGGCGGTGTGCAGCGAGCGATAGTCGTTGCTCTTGGGGTGCGCGATGTAGTCGTCGAATTCGCTCTCGATCGGCGGCCACAATTCGTGCACCAGCCCGAGCGCGGTGTAACACCCCCTGATCCCGTCTATCCTGTTTTCGTCCACGAGTATCCGCACCGCGCGCACATCGTAGAGCTCGCTGAAATCGAGCTGCTTGCGCTTCATCTTGTTGATGATGCTGTAGATGTGCTTGGGGCGTCCGGTCACTTCGGCGGGTACGCCGGCCTTGCTTAACACCTGCTGGAGCTGTGACACCACTGCCGCGATGTATTGCTCGCGATCCGTCCTGCGCTCATCCAGCAGCTTCGCGACCTTCTTGTACAGTTCCGGCTCCAGATAGCGCAGCGAGAGGTCTTCCAGCTCCCACTTGAGTTGCCACACGCCGAGCCGGTTGGCCAGCGGCGCAAAGAGGCTGCGCGTCTGCTGCGCGACCAGTCGCTGCTGCTCGGTGCCTGCGCCGGACAGATGACGCAAAGTCTGGGTGCGCTCGGCCAGCTTGATCAGCACCACGCGTATGTCCTGCACCATCGCCAGCAGCATCTTGCGCAGGCCTTCGATCTGCTGCGCGGCTTCGTCCCGGTTCTTTTTGTGCAGGCCGGGCATCTCGCTGAACTGCTGGATATGCTCCATACGCGAAATGCCGTCGACCAGCATCTTCACGTTGCTGCCGAAATCCTTTTCGATCTTTTCCTGCCAGTCATCCAGATACCCGGGCACCGCATGCAGGAGGGTGGCGGCGATGGTTTCGTGATCCAGGTGCATGCCGGCCAGGATCGCCGCCGCGCCCAGCGCGTGCTGCAGCAACGGCGCGCCGGTGAGTTCGAACTGACCTTCGTAGAGCGGCCCGGCCAATGCGCAGGCGCGGCGTATCACCCCGGCTTCTGCGGGAACAAAGAATTTCGATACGTCATCAAGCAAGGACTGGGCGCTCGCGGATAATGCAAATGATTCTTGAGGGATGGTAACCATGGGGCATTATTGCATTGATGCGCGAGCCACATAAAGCCGCCCGGCTGGAACAGCACAGGCAAGCCGAACACCTTCGCGACACCATGAAAGATTGTTCACGGCACTAGGGTGCGGGCCGGGACGGGCGGTCTTCCATTCTGCGTTCGATATCCGCCAGCGTTTCCTGCGCAGTCTGTGCAAGCGGACCGCCCAGGCCGACTGCCCGGCGGGCGGTCGCCAGCGCTTCCTCATAGCGCGCTTGATCGGCCAGGGTTTGCGCCAGGTTATTCAAGGCGGCGACCGAATCGGGATGGTCCTGTGCGGCTTGGCGAAAGGCGGTCTCCGCCCGGGCCAGGTCATGCAGTTGATATGCGGTATTGCCGACGCCGATCTGCGCGGAAAGATTGCCGGGCCAGCGGTTCAATGCGGCAATGTAGGTGCCTTGCGTGCGTTCGGGGCCGCTGATCCTTTCCAGTGCGCTGACTGCGGCAACAAATGCTGTCGCTTCTGCGGTTTCCGGGATCCTGCCCGGTGGCAATGCGACCATCGCCCAGTAGCCGCTGCGCGCCCAGGTGTATTCGAATGTCCTCATCGGCAATACCTGCCGTTGCTCGGGTCCCGAGCGCAGGATGATTTCCGCAAGGTCCAGGTCGTAGCCGATCGCGATCGCGTAATGCCAGACCGGATACCAGGAGAAAGCCAGGTTCTGCAATACGACGACCGGCGTGCCGGCTGCGATCTCGCGCAGCATATCGTCCAATTCGGGCGCCAATTGATAGGCGATCGCGCCATGGCGTCGCGTCGCGGCCAGCATCTCGACCTGCAGGCTGCCGTGCCGGTCGGGCAGGTAAAGTTCGGGCTTCAGCGTTTCGGGCGTCGCCGCGATCCCGGCGGAATTCAAGGACATCGCCAGCGCTGCCGGCCCGCATTGAAAGGCATCCTGCGCAAAATAGGGCACCTCGGTCAGCTCGACGTGCCTGGGCAGAGAGGCCGGCGGAGAAGCCAGCACCAGGCGCGTCTGCGGCGGGGTCGCGCATGCGGCCAGGCAAAAAATAAAAACGCCCACTGAATAGCGGGCGTTCCGGATCGGCATGGCGGTTATTTAAGTGTGCGGGTAAACGGGAAGACTTTGGTCAGCCCGAGGATATCCGTTATCAGCAGCACGATGAAAATGGTGAACAGAAAGCCGAGGATATCGCCGCCGGCGGGCAATTGATCCAGTTTGCCGGCGATCCTGTGCGCTTCATCATCGGTCAGCGCATGGACGCGCGCTTGCGCCTCGTTGGCCGTCACACCTTGCTGTTGCAACTGGGCGAGCACGTCCGCACGGTCCAGGAACGCGCTGATCCTGGCGCGGTCCTGCCCCGCCAGTTCATGGGATACGGCCTGGCCGGTCTCTACCATGCCTGCAAAAGCGGGTTGCAGCGGCAAGCCCATGGCCAGCATGCTTAACATGACCACGCGGCTGGTCCAGCGCATGAAACGGGAATATTGTTGTGTCATTTGATTACTCCTGGTTTGGGTGAGCTTTGAAAATAAGATTCCGCAAAGATTATGGCGTTTTCATTATAGCCAGGCAACAAAAAAATAGTATCAATTTTGCGGTTCCGTGACCCTGAAAGCCAAAAGCCAGGCCGGATGTTCAATGACATTCGCTATTTTGTATAGCGCAGCAGGAACTCGAGCAACCTGTTGCGTACCGTTTCGTCGTTCAGCGACTGGGTGTGGTTTGCGCCCGGAACTATCCATAGCTGCTTCGGTTCACCGGCCCGCTCGAACAGTTGCCGGGAATGGTGCGGCGGCACCACCGCATCCCGGTCGCCGTGTATCAGCAGCAGCGGCAGGGGGCTGATCGCGGCGACCGAGTTTGCCGGGGAATAGTCATCGTCGATCGTCAACCACGGCAGCCATTGGAACGGCCAGGTCAGGAAAAAGCCGGCAAGTTTTTCCTTGACGATCAGGCGGTAATCGAAAAAGGCACTGTCGATGACGACCGCGCGGATATTGTCCCGGTATGCGCTGTGCGCCGCGTAATAAATGGCGAGCGCGCCGCCGAGGCTCTGCCCGAAGATGACGATCCGGTCTGGGTCGACGTCCTTGTGCGCCAGCAGGCTGCGCATGGCGGCATCGATATCGAGCTGCATCCCCGCCAGCGACGGCGTTCCGTCCGAAGCGCCGTAACCGCGGTAATCGAGGGCAAGCACGTTGTATCCTGCGGCGGGCAACCATGCAACGTTGCGGAAATGCGTGCTGATGTTTTCGGCATTGCCGTGCAGGAATAGCACCGTCGCTTTCGCCTTGCCGCCATCCCTGGTCCTGTTTCTATCTTGGGCGGGAAGGAACCACGCATTGAGCGCTGTGCCATCCGCCGCCTGGAAAGTTTCTGTCCGGTATTCGATCCCGTGCCGCTCAGGCGTGTCGATCAGCAGGCTGTGGGGATGGAAAAACAGCTTCGTGCAGCCGGACAGCAGCACGGCGAGCAGAAGCAATCCCAAAGCACGCATATCGAGGGCACGCATATCAGAAATAGTACAACATCGACACCGAGCCGCTGTTGTAAGTCCTTTGCAATTCTCGGCTGCGCGCGACATCCACCCGCAGTGCAAGATCTCGACCCAATGCCAGGCGCTGTTCCAGGCCGAATGTGCGGGGTGTATCGCGCTGGCCCAGGAAATATCGCATGCCGCGCACGTAACCGTGCAGGCGCCAGCGCGGGCTGAAGTCGATCAGTCCGCCCGCGCTGGCGCCTGCGCCCAGCGCATACCCGTTCCCCAGATATTTGCCGAGCCGTGCACCGCTGTCGAACAGGGCATACCAGAGGGCCGTGCCGCTCGTGTCAGACCAGGCTCCCCCTGTGCCGCCATCCAGCGAAAAAGCCAGCGGTTCGCTGCCATCGGGTGCGCGGACGCGCTGCCACCCGGCGGATATCTTCCATGACATGGACTGAAAGAAGTCGTCGCGCGGGGTCAGCGACAGGATGTTGACCGGCGTGAATCTCTCCACCCGGCTGGTGCCGGAATCGTAGTGGCGCAGGTCGAGGCTGAAGAACTCGATCTGCGCGCCGCGCGCATATCCGCCATCGCTATCCATGATGTCGTGGTAGGTGGCGCGCGCGCTCAGTTCCTGAAAGTCCCGCCCGCCGGTGCGTCCGGCGCCGAGTGTGAAACGCGACGAACCGTGCCCCTGATCAGGATGTACTGCCGGCATCGGGACTTCCGGCTCGTGCCCGACAATGTCCAGATGACTGCGCGCAGTGAGCAACTCGCGCGCCAGCCCGGCAGGGTCGGCCACATCATCTTTGCCGATGATGCGCCGGTAGTTCACGTAGTCCTGGCTGGCCTCGAACACTGCGGCTGCACGATCGCCGGACAGTGCCCGCAAAGCCGGATCGTCTGCGGCGATGCGCCCCTTGCTCAAATCCTTCACCAGTCCGAGTTCCTGTCCATTCAGCGCGCCCAGTCTGTACTTTACCACCGTAGCGCTAGCCGGGCGGTAGACAACCTGCTTCACGATACCCGGTTGCCTGGCGATCTCGCGTACCGCGTCCGAGGGGATGGCCCACCAGCGGAACTGGCTGGTGAGATCCAGTTCCGGTCTCGCCACCTGCAGCAGTCCCAGCAGATGGTAGGCACAGTTCTCGTCGAAGAAATAATACTGATAATAAGCAGAGCCGAGCTCCCAGGCATGCATCAGAACCCGGTCCACCTCTTCGGGGGTGAGATTCAACCGGTATTCCCACAGATCGCGATTCTCGAGATTGCTGTATTCACGCACCTTGACGTAGTAAGGCAGGATCGAGAACACCCCGGGATAACCGCCGAACAGCCCCTTCACTGCAAATGCGAGGCCATTCGTTTCATCGGTGTTCGCCGCGAAGGTGATGGCGTAAGCAAGCAGCCGGGTTTGTTCATCCTGATCCTTTGCGTCCACCCTGACGAGAGGATGGCCGTACATCGAGGACGGATTGTTCAGGTATGCAGAAGCGAAGATGAGCGTCAGCCCGGCAGGGTTCAGCGTGGCATGCCACTGTTGGTAGCGTTTGCATTCCTGATGCGGCAGCCGCTGGGGATCGAATGCAAGCTGCTGGTTAAGCCAGGTGTAACGCGCGATGAACAGGCACTGGGGATTCTGCTGCTCGTTGCTTTCCTCGCTGTCCGAGTAGAAGCTTGCCAGCGTGGCTTCCAGTTCCGCTTGGGGATCGTTCTTTCCGTCGGGCGCATTATAGAACTGCGGGCTGTCGACCAGGCCGTGGACACCCGGAGCGATAAGATTAGGGACGTAGTGGACCAGTTTTATCCATTCCGGTCGCTCTGCGAGCCGGAGTTGCCTCGATTTCGCAACGAGTTCCCCAAGGTATGAGCGATCCACTGCGGCGAATGCGGAAGCGTGGAATAGCAACAGCGCCGCACAGGCAGGAAGCCACATCAGGCGCATAGGCCCTGTCGGGTACATTGATCGGATATTTTTGGTAAGAAAAAACCCAGTGGTGCGACCACTGGGTGTTGGCGACTTGCGTTGCGGTTAAAGCGCGGCCTGATAATGCGAAAGAGTCGCATCCGATGCCAGGACTTCGCGCAAAGAGGCGACGACTTGTTCGGTCGCGACGCTCTCGTTGGTGAAGATGCGTGCCACGTTGTCCTTGGTCAGGCGGTTGAATGCAGCCTGGTCCTTGGCTTCGATACCGAGCAGATGTGAGAGTGAAGCCAGGGTTTCGCCGTTGCCGACCGACATGTCGCGAGCCAGCTGGTCTTTGTTGCTGTCGATGAACATCGCGGTCTTCATGTTCGAGGAGACCATGCCGTCTTGTGTGCAGCCGAGGGTGCCGGTGGTGATACCAAAGGTCTGGTTGCCGAAGCTGCCGTTGGTTGTGATCGCCAAAACTTGCGGAGCGATACCTTTTTGGCCCTTGAAGATCATCGAACCTACACCGCAACCCCCGACGTTGTCCGCGGCCATGGCCAGTGTTGGGAATGCTGCAATTAGAGACAATATTGTTATAAGCTTTTTCATGTAAACCTCCCGCAAAGTTGATAGAAAAGATCGCTGCAATTAACGTTCAATGAAAGAAACTCCCTGAGCGTCGAATACTTTATACAGGCTATTTCCGCGTATTGTCAACGCACTGTTTTTTCCGGGCGGTTCCCCGGTTTGCCGTTCAGGCGAGCACCTTGAGCAACAGCTTGGTCGCCAGCGCCAGCAACAGCAGTGCGAAGAGTTTGCGCAATAACCCGACTTTCATGTGATGCGCGGTTTTTGCGCCCAGGGGCGCGGTGAGGACGCTGGCGAGTGCGACCCAGAGCAAGGCAGGCAGATAGACAAAGCCCAGGCTGTAGGCGGGCAGAGAGTGTACGTGCATGCCGGTGAGGACGTAACCGACCGTTCCACCGACCGCGACCGGGAAGCCGATGGCGGCCGAGGTGCCGATCGCATTCCTGAGCGATACATTGCACCAGACCAGGAACGGGACGACGATGGTGCCGCCGCCGATGGATACCAGGCTGCTCAACCAGCCGGTGAGTATCCCTGTCAGCGTCATGCCGGCCGTGCCGGGTAACTGGCGGGAAGCGTGCGGGCGCACGCCGAGCAGTATCTGTGCTGCCGCGAAATACACGAACAGCGTGAAGAATATGCCCAGCCCCCGCGTCGGGATGGACGAGGCGAGCAGCGCGCCGATGCCGGTGCCGACCAGGATGCCGGGGGTGATGTCGCGCACCACGCGCCAGTTCACCGCGCCGTGCTGGTGATGTTTGCGCATGCTGGACAGCGAGGTGAACAGGATGGTCGCCATCGAGGTGCCAAGGGCGAGGTGCATCACATGTTCAGCGGGGAACTGTTGTGCGTCGAACAGCAACAGCAGTACCGGCACCATCACCAGGCCACCGCCGACGCCGAACAACCCGGCCAGGAATCCGGCGATTGCCCCCAAGATCAAATAAGCCGCATACCATTCCATCAGTCGCGCGCCAGCCTGGCGGTGATGAACTTCCATTCGGCCGGGTCGAGCGGCGTGATGGACAGGCGGTTGCCGCGCTGCAAGGTGCGCATGCGTTCCAGTTCCGGATGCTTGCGCAATTCGTCGATGGTGATCAGCGCGATCTTCCTGACCAGTTGCACGTCCACATTGAACCAGCGCGGCTGTTCAGGCGTGGCCTTGGGGTCGAAATATTTGCTGCTGCGCTTGAATTGCGTGGCGTCCGGGTAGGCGGTGCTGCTGACTCTTGCGATGCCGGCGATGCCCGGTTCCTTGCAGTTGGAGTGATAGAACAGCACGCCGTCGCCGGCCTTCATCTGGTCGCGCATGAAGTTGCGCGCCTGATAGTTGCGCACGCCATACCAGGCCACAGATTGTCCAGGCAGCGCGGCGAGATCGTCGATGCTGCAATCGGTGGGTTCGGATTTCATCAGCCAGTAGCGCATGGTTCATGTCCACGAATAAAAAACGACTATAGGTCCACGAAAGACACGAAAAATACGAAATCGACCAATTGTCTTTTCGACAAAAACAATTCACTCATTGAATATCGCTGCGCGCACCATTTTGTGTGCTTGGTGTTTTTCGTGAACTAGCCTTTGGGGTGATAAAAAAATGCGGCCGAAGCCGCATTTAAAATAAAGCCCCCCGCCTGTGCCGTTGACCCAGCATCTTGAACCTGGGTTCAAGTGGGCCGCTTCCAAGTCACATCAGGTACATCCGCCAGATGGGGATGCGCACAACAGTAACAGCTAAGGTCGCGGCCTAAGCAAAGCTTATTGGTTCAAAGAATTATAGGCCTGTCGAACACCGCAGGGGACAACTCAAAACAGCGTGTCTTGTTCGGCTAACGCCTGATCGATCGCTGCCTGCATGGAATCCATTCTACGCTTAAAGTCGGAGAGGTCAATGCCGCGCCCGACCTTGGTGCCGAGCAACTCGTGGGTGATATTGAGTGCCGCCATCAGTGCGATCCGCTCGACGCTGGCGATCTTGCCGGCATCGCGGATCTCGCGCATACGCTTGTCCAGATAAGCCACGGCATCCAGCAGTTCGCCTCGTTCCTCTTCCGGGCAGGCGATACGCAGTTCGCGGTCGAGAATCTTGACTTCCAGTGTTTTGGTGGCGTTGGTCATTTTTGATCTTCGGGTAAAGTAAGCATCAGCTTTTCCAGGCGTGATTTTGCATTCTCTATCTTGTCGGTGTACAGACGATTGCTGCTGAGAGCGTGCGCCAACTCTTGGCGTAACTCCTGATTTTCGGCACGCAGCTTGCCATTAACTTGTATCAGTTGGGCGAGTTTGCCTTCCAGCGCGTTCAATTCGTTTTCCATGAGATGACTATAGATTGAAAAGTGCTGATAAGTCAAACGCTAAGGCTGATTTATGCAAGCAGTTTGTAGGTTCTCGGGAATCTTGGATCAGCAAGACCCGGCTGGTTCGTGATAAAGTGCGCGCCGCTTTGAGGTGCTCGCCTGTAACCAGACGAGTTAAACGGGAAGCAGGTGCGGGAACATCGGTTCCCCATGCCTGAGCTGCCCCCGCAACGGTAAGCGAGTGTGGATTTGCCAGTAGGCCACTGTGAGCGATCATGGGAAGGCGGCAGATCAAGACTTGCGAGCCCGGATACCGGCCTGAATGCAACGGTACAGGAGATGCTGCGGGTGGCGCATCGGAAAGTCTGCCGCACAACATCTTCACCCTCCGCTTTGTGCCGCGATCTTTCAGAAACAATCCCGCTTGCGGCATTTCCTGATTTTTAATTTTCCAACGGGGACGCTTGGAAATTTTCAGGAAATGACAATGACACACAAACTACTTATCTCGAGTGCACTGATCGCTGCGCTCTCGCTTCCTTTTGCAGTTCATGCCGAAGCTTTGCATAGCCAATCGGCTCAGTCAGCAAAAGACGCTGACATAAACCGCTGGTTATCACCGATGGAACTGACCATCGTTACGCCCACGCGGATGCCGCAGCAATTGGACAAAACCATCGCTGATACCACCGTGCTCACCGAACAGGACATCCGCGATTCCGGCGCGGCGGATGTACCTGCATTGTTGCAACGCGTCGCGGGTGTGGAGATATACCAGGGCGGCGGCATCGGCAAGCAAAGCAGCCTGTTCCTGCGCGGCAGCAATTCCAGCCACGTCCTGGTGTTGCTGGACGGGGTGCGTATCAATTCCGCAACGGCCGGTACTACCCAGATCGACCAGTTGATGCTGGATCAGATCGAGCATATCGAAGTGGTGCGCGGCAACGTCAGCAGTCTGTACGGCTCGGATGCGATCGGCGGGGTGATCCAGATATTCACCAAGCGCGGCAAGGGAGTGCCTGCATTCAACATCAGCGCAGGGGCAGGTTCGCATGACACGCGGCGATCGTCTGCGGGATATGGTGGCGAGACAGAGGCTACCTCGTACAACGTACAGTTTTCGAAATTCCACACTGGCGGAGTGTCCGCAGTTAAACCCAGCCTGGTTCCGACGGTGAATCCGGATGCGGACGGTTACGACAACACCAGCGTGGCAGGTAATCTGCGCTATGCCTATGCCGATGCGCACAGCCTGTCGGTATCCCTGTTCGACAGCAGCGGCGAGAATCAGACCGACAACCCGTTCGGCTCTAGCACCGATGTGAACAGCAGCAAATCGCTGATCCGCAAGTTCTCGCTGGGGTCGGAAAATCGATTCAGCGAAACATGGCAGAGCAAAGCGCAGCTGTCACGGGGGGTGGACGATATCCAGAACTACTTGAACGGCGTGCCGGATGTGGCGCTGGGGGCCCAGTTCAAGACCACCAGCGATCTGTTGTCGTGGCAGAACACCCTGCGCTTCAGCACGCAGGATGTGCTGCTGGTCGGGCTGGAGAGGCTCAGGCAGCAGGTTACCAGCAGCACAGTCTATTCCCGCACCGAGCGCAGCGACGACAGCCTGTTTGCCGGTTATACGGGCAGCTACGGGAGCCAGCAGGTGCAGTTCAATCTGAGGCGGGACCGGTATTCCGATTCCGATGCCGCCAATACCTGGCTGCTCGGGTATGGTTACGATGTGGCCGACGCCTGGCGCGTCACCGCGAGCGCCGCGACGGCATTCAAGACGCCGACACTGAATGACCTGTACTATCCCTACGTGGATTATGGAACGTTTGGCGGTATCAGCTATTCTTATCAGGGCAATCCGGACCTGAAACCGGAGCGTTCGCGAGATACCGAGCTGGGCCTGCATTACAGTAACGCCGACCAGCATCTGGATGCGGTCTATTTCGACAACCGTATCCGCGACCTGATCGTGATCACCACCCAGCCCGCTTCTACCATGACCAATCTCGATGCGGCGCGCAACGATGGCCTGGAACTGGTTTATGCCGGGCTGCTCGGCGATACCGATGTGCGATTGGCGGCGACCTGGCAAAATCCCCGCGACGCCGATACCGGGCAGTCCTTGCTGCGTCGTGCCAGGCATTTTTCCAGCGCCGGTGTCACGCGGCGCTTCGGCGCTGTGAAACTTGGCGGGGAGTGGCAGCACAACGGTGCGCGCACCGACATCGATATCAACACTTTCGCGCGTACCGCGCTCGCGGCATACGATGTGGTCAATCTGACCGCAGGTTATGCCATGGATGAGCATTTCGAGCTGACGGCACGCGTGGACAATCTGTTCAACCGTGATTACATGCTGTCCCATGGCTACAACAGCCCGGGCCGCGCCCTGTTCGCCGGGTTGAATTACCGGCAATAGCGCAACCGACTGAGGGCAAAGGCGGCGCGTCCGCCTTTGCATTTTGCCTGGCTTCGTGTACTGTTGTACCCGTTAAGGTCAGGTCTGACCCAGGAGATTCCATGAGCAACATCCAACCCAGAAACATCGCAATATTCGCAGCGCTGGCAGCGCTGATGCTGGCCACCCGGTTCAATCACTTCGGCTCGGCGTATGCGCTGCCCGATGCCTCGTATGCGGTGTTCTTCCTCGGCGGCCTGTATCTCGCCAGGTTCGCACGCGTATCAGTCATCGCATTCATCGCGTTGCTCGCGGAAGCGGGCATGATAGATTTCTACGCGACTTCCGTTCAGGGTGTCAGCGACTGGTGCATGACCACTGCGTACTGGTTCCTGATCCCGACCTATGCCAGCTTGTGGCTGGCCGGGCGATGGTTTGCCTCGCGGCGCACCCTGCAAGGTGTGAACCTGGTCGGCTTGGCCGTCACCGCATGGGCGGCCAGCAGCTTCGCTTTCGTGTTTTCCAACGCCACCTTCTATGCGTTCTCCGGACGCTTTGCGGATATGGGCGCTGTCGAATATGCATCGCGCGTCGCACAATATTATGCGTCGTATGTTTCAGTCGCGATGCTGTATATCGCCTGTGCCATCGCGCTGCACATCGCGGCCGATATCCTGGTCCGGCAGAGGGCACATACACACTGACGGTCACTCGCGGTGGCTTGGCTGGC
>Ga0172379_10006401_pt1 | contig 15798 bp, 11 predicted proteins | sample GrowelOW334metaG_FD_119756 | JGI IMG/M metagenome (GOLD analysis project Ga0172379, IMG submission 119756) | Groundwater microbial communities from an aquifer near a municipal landfill in Southern Ontario, Canada - Groundwater well OW334 metaG | ecosystem: Environmental > Aquatic > Deep... | reverse complement strand
TTTCCCATTTATAAAATTTGCGAGTTTCGCAAATTTTTATCCAACCATCGCAACGAAAATGTCCTCGATCATCAAGGTCTGGACTTCGCAAGTCTTCGGTTTGTACCTGTTGGAAATGTCGTCGAGCATCTCCTTCCTGAAATCCTTGACCGTCAACGACAGTTCATGTCCGAATCTTTCCTTTTTTAGAAGACCTGAAACGGACAAGCCATCAGGAATATTGTCATCAAAAACCATCCTGATCTTCTTTACTTTGTCTTTCAGTTCTTCGACAGGCATTGAAACAAGAAGATTTCCCTCATGCATGATTCCCACATGGTCGGACAGTTTTTCGACCTCGTTGACTATGTGAGTTGAGAAGAAGACTGTTCTTTCCTCCACTGCAAGCGCCCCGGCAATGCTTTCCATGAATTCCCTGCGGACAATCGAGTCAAGCCCGGAAGTCGGATCATCCAGGATCAGAAGTTCTGAATTATGACACATTGCAATGATCAGCGCCACCTGCGCATACATTCCGCGCGAAAGTTCTCTTAAAGTCGGATTTCGCGGCAAGGAGAAACGGGAAAGAAGTTCATCCGCCAGCTTCTCGTCCCAATTGCTGTAGAATGATCTGCTGAACCAGAGAGTTTCAGCGACCGTCATCCAGTCATACATCTTCTGGTTTTCCGACACATAGCCGATCTTAGATTTGACAAGTTCCGGACTTTTTTCAGGATCCAGTCCGAGGATTTCGACGGTGCCGGAACTCTTTTCGAGGAGACCGAGAAGCATCCGGATCGTAGTTGTCTTTCCTGCGCCATTTCTCCCGAGAAAGACATATACCGACCCTTTCGGGACTTCCAAGTCAACCCCTTTCACCGCCTCTTTCCCGCGGGCATAAGTCTTTTTAAGCCCTTTAGTCCTGATGGCAAAATCGCTCATGGCATTCTCCTATCGTATTTCAGTAAATAATAATTAAGATTCTGAAATTAGGCGGCCAAAGGCCGCAACTTTAAGTAGTTTGCGATCTCCGAGCGCAAGAAACAAATTCGCCATTTGCGCCAAGGATGTCGCAAGCTACTCGCAACTTTTTTGGAACGCCAGCACCTTGCTGGCATCCTTTTTAATGTGGTACAGGCGTCTCGCCTGTGTTTTAAGAAAGAATAAGAACAGGCGAGATGCCTGTACCACATTCTTTTACATAATCCAAAAAGCGCGGCTGACACCGCGCCCCGCGATAAACTCGGGGGAGCCACTCCAAAAGATTGCTTCCTCCTTCGCCAAGGCTACGGGGGACAGGTCGCAATCAGATATCACAATCAATTTTCGCAGACACAAGTGATGTCATCCTTTCCCTTTGTGTTTTTCCCCAGATTAAGGCCTCCATCATCCTTCTTGTTTTGTCCGATGCTGTAGAGGATGAAACCTTCTCCATTCCTGCGGTAAACAAAATTCTTTCCGGAAAAATAGTCTGTCGAAAGCTTTGGAAGGATTCCCGGCACGATCTCTTCAAGTTTTTCCGGATATGAGCCGTGTTCCGCCTTGTAGATTTTCAGCGCAAATGCCTGACGGTTCAAGTCAACATAAATCTTATATCTGTATATTGATAGATCATAAATGTTAAGAAAAGGAAAGAATAAATGGCCTTGGAATTTGCGATTATCCTCATCTACAATTTTCAATATTTCCTCTAGATCATCTATTCTGAACAAGTGGCTTTGACGAATAGAGGATACCAAATTCATATAGAGAACCTTCTTGTTGCAAGGTTTCCCAAAATAGTCTATCAGCAGATATTCAAATATTCTATTGTTTATTCCTGGCAATGAACCTCTCTGATACTGCCCTGTCAGATATTTATTTATCCTGTCGTAATAATCTGAAACAGAATCCTGAATCATCTTTTCAGGAAGTTCCATGCTGGTCTTGTCCAGCCTTGACAGGAAAAATCTGAACTGTTCAAGATATTTTCCATCGGATGGAACTTTGAGAATGATCCCGGCTATCCCATTTTCAGAACCGCTTAAGCTTGCATGCATATAATAAACTGGTTTTCCCGGGGCTCCGTCAAAAAGCTTGGAAATCTTCTGGCATAAGGATATGACTTCATCATATTTCTTATCCGCTAAAAGGGGTTCGACATGCAGTTTGAAAATACTTGGAAACCTAGAAAGTTCGCGGCTCTCTTTGCAGAAGCCATACTCATCAAAAGATATGCTGAATCTGCGGTGCGGTATCGCAACGATTTCATCTACGGTATCCGAAAGTTCCTTGTAGTCCGGATCATTGAAAAGCAGTTCCTCCGGGGGCTTCCCGTTTTTTCCGGTAAAATAATTGGCGTAGATTTTCTTTTCAAGCGCAAAGGCTCTCTGATACAGGTCATCGGACTTCTTTTCCTCATCCGTCAGCTTGTTCAAATGCTCCACATTGACTTTGAGTCCAGCAATTTCGGCTTCGCGAGTAACCCTACAAAGTTTCCAGCCCGCATAAATGTCCAATGTCAGAAAAAACAGCACTGAGAAGATGGATAATGTGATGGAGACTATTGCGAGTAGAACTACTGGACTTGCATCCTTTGACACTTTTTTCTGCCATATGGTGTAGCCGGTAAAGAGAGAAATTGCGGTAAAGATGATTAACAGGACAATAAACGTTTCTCTAAGATCAAACGTGATAAATATTACAGAGGCAGTGATATGGGGAATTGAAACAAATATTAATAAAAGACCTGAAAATGAAAGTAATAAATTAATTTTCCCTTTCCCCTTGATATTGGGAAGCAATGTACCGGCAAAGACATAGCTATAAATGAAAAGCAACCCAAGAAAACCTCTGAATATGCCTTGCGGAGACTTGAAGAAATCGCTGCTATACAAACCAAAGATTCCGAACGACAATAGAATCAGTATGAACAAGATGAGAAGTCCGGAAAAGTATTTCACCCAGAATATTTTTGCCGTGGAGACTGGTTTGATCAGAAGGAATGATACCGTGTTATTTTTAAGTTCATAATAAAATGATGAAAAGAGAACGACAAATAATGAGATAATCGGAAATATTAATCCTCCTATAAAATATTTTGAAAAACCCCAGTCATCACGTCTGACATCCGGGAAGATATATGGCAAGCAGGGCAAGACTATTCTTACAAGAAGCATAAGCATGATTGCGATAATCACAAACGTCCTGCATTCACGCCATTCTTTCCATATGAGGGCTTTTATCGAGGTCATTCTTTCTCCTTGTTTGACAAAGCTTCTGAAAACATTTCCCTGATTTCCTTATCGGTATATCCAAAACTGCGAGCCTGTCCAAGAAATGCATTAAGCGATTCGCTTATTATCTTATGTTTTTCCTTGGAGAGCGGCTCCAACACATTTTCGGAGATATAATTGCCCTCACCACGTTTGCTTTCGATGATTTTCTCGTGTTGGAGTTCCCTGTAGATTCTAGCGACGGTATTTGGATTTATTCTGAGTCTTATGGAGAGATCGCGGACGGAAGGAAGTTGGTCACCCGGCTTCAGGGAACCGCAGACCACAAGCAGTTTTATCTGCCGCATGATCTGCAGATAAATCGGGACTCCGCTTTCAGTATTGAGTTTGATATCCATACAATTTTGACCAGTCCTTTTGTCTGTACCAGCATAATAGTACAATGGTGCATCATTGTCAAATAGCGAAAATAAATTAATCTTAAAAACGCCTTAGCGATACTACCGCGATTGATTAAGTAGATACGAGTTCAAGCTTCAGCTTGGATATTCTCTTTAATGCCAAAAGAATTGGGGACAAGCTAAAGCTTGAACTCCAACAAATATTATCTCCGCATAAACCTTCCTGTCGTTTTGCAATTCCCTCAACACATCAATAATTTTTTGCTTGAATATGTCCTTTAACTATTTATACTTATGATCTCATTATGAAAAGCAAATTCAAAAAAATATTCTGGTTTGTCCTTAGGATAGTTTTGGCTGCCGGGATTATCGGCTGGCTGGTTTACAAGAATTATGACAAACTCGCAGAAGCCGTGCTGAAAATCAATCCTCTGTGGCTGATCCCGGCGGTTCTGCTTTACGCCCTGCATATTGTCGCCGGTGCGTGGAGATGGCAGATTCTCCTCAATATCCAGAAAATACACCTCTCGTTTCTTGAATCACTTTCACTGACGCTCCAAGCCCTTTTCTTTTCCCTTGTGATTCCCGGCGGTGCGGTTGGAGGCGACCTCGCAAAAGCCGGATTCATCGCGGCAAGAACCCAGAAAGGGGAACGGCTCAAAGGAGTATTTACTATTCTCATTGACCGTGTCATCGGAATGATCGCCCTTTTTGCACTGGCCGGAGTTGTCGGGATAATGTCGCTTAAATTTCTAAGAAGCCTCTCCGGCATAATGGAACTCGTTATTTACGCCCTGATTTTCGGATGTATCATGGGACTGGCTTCGGCGGCAGCGCTTTTCTTTCACAGGAACCTGGAGAAGACAAGCTTATTCTCATGGCTGATTTCCCATGGGGACAGGATGTCAAAAGGAGCCCTCCACAATCTCATGAACGCAATGGACAATTTCAGGGCAGAGTACAGAATACTCTTATTCTGCTTTGCCATAAGCATATTGCTAATACATCTGAACATTGCATTGGTCGTGTACTTGATAGGACACGGAACCGGAGCGGAAAACCTGACTTTTCAGTTATCAATACTGACATCCTCCCTCGGAAACACTGTCGGCGCCCTTCCGATAACACCATCAGGCGTTGGAACCAGGGATTTTGTTTTCAAGGAACTGCTCAGCGCGGGCGGAATAACCGGACAGTCTCTTTTAATTCCATTGATCTACACTTCAATATTCCTTTGTTTCAACCTTTTCGGCGGACTTATATTCATATTCAGTAAAAAGAAAAACAAACAGGATTTGCCATGAACAGAAACGTATACCTTAATATTGTTGCAACAGTTCTCCTTTTATGTGTTCTGGTTATAGGGCTGGCGCTGGTTTACTCCGTTGACCTCATGAGGAAACGCACCGAACAGGTTTCAGAACAGCTCAATGGCATCCAGTCGAAAATAAACAATCTCGAAAAAAAGATCGCCGAAGGATCTATCGCTCCGCTCCAGACGCAGGACAGACAGGATCAGAAAGCCGGAACTGTTGCGAAAATCGCAAATCTTCAGTATTACAATCCCGACGCCGAATCCGGCGGCAGGCTGATCAGCGCAGTTGCAAGCGAGACAAAAAACATGAACTCGCTCGTCAATAACGAGGGTTTCGTATCCGCCATATGGGATTACGCAACTGATTCCCTTGCCGACAGGAATCTCGAACATGTCGAAATTTTCGAACCCAAACTTGCCGAAAGCTGGTCTCTGTCCGACGATAAGATGACCTATACGGTAAAACTCAGGAAAGGCGTGCTCTGGCATGATTTCACCGATCCTGTCACCGGAAAAAAATGGACCGATGTTGAAGTGACCGCCAATGACTTCAAATTCTATGTGGATGTCGTAAAGGATGAGACAAGCGACTGCGCGCCACTGCGGACCTATCTGCAGGACATGGAGAAAATCGAGGTCGTGTCGGACTATGAATTCAAGGTGCGCTGGAGCAAAAAATACTTCCTGTCAGAGTCAATCACACTCGGGCTGAATCCGCTGCCAAGACATCTTTACCATGCGTACGAAGGCCCTTTTGACGGCAAACGGTTCAATGACGACCATGAAAGGAACCGCATGATAGTCGGCTGTGGCCCATACTGTTTCGACCGCTGGGAGAAAGGACAGCGGGTTGTCCTCAAGAGATGGGAAAAATATTACGGCAAAAAATATGGTGTCATGCCGCCGATAGAAAACGTGGTTTTTGAAATCATCCAGCATCCGAACACACAATTCCAGTCCCTCCTTTCCGGAACAATCGACAGGATGGGGCTTACCCCGGAACAGTGGAAAAGCAGGACGAGCATTCCCGAATTCGACGGAAAGAACGGCAAACTCGTGAAAATGAAATATCCGTCCCGGAGCTACAGCTATATCGGATATAATTTTAAAAATCCGCTTTTCCAGGATAAAACAGTCAGGCAGGCGCTGACGCATCTTGTTGACAGGGAAAGGCTGCTGAAGGAAGTTTATTACGGCCTGGGAAGAATTGTTTCAGGCCCGTCATTCATTGACTCTCCGTACTATGACAAAAGCATCCAGCCCTATCCGTTTTCCGTGGAAAAGGCGAAAAAGCTGCTGAAGGAGGCGGGATGGAAAGACTCTGACGGTGACGGGATTCTGGATAAGGACGGGAAAAAATTCGAGTTCACAATCCTCGGTATTTCAAACCATCCGATACAGGAGCGGATACTCCCCATTGTTAAGGAGGACATGGCGAAAGCGGGAATTGTCATGAAAATAGCGACCGTCGAATGGTCGGTTTACACACAGCGTCTGGAGAACAAGAATTTTGAAGTCTGCATCCTTGGATGGGGGATGGGATTTGAAGACGACCCGTACCAGCTATGGCATTCAAACGAGGCGGAGAAGCAGGGTTCGAGCAACCATATATGTTTTAAGAACAAGGAAGCGGACAGGCTCATAGAAGAAATAAGAACATGCTTCGATCTTGACAGGAGAATCAAACTCTGCCATGATTTTCACCGGCTTCTCCATGAAGAACAGCCCTACACCTTCCTTGTTTCCCCATACAGCCTTGTCGCCCAGAGCGGAAGCTACAGAAACGTACGGGTATTCCCCGGCGGTATTGATTCAAAGATAATGTGGTGTCCGAAAGCCGAGCAGAAAGCAGTTCCGTCGGGAAAATGAAGGAATCGGAGAATCGGCGCTGAGGACATCAGAACAGCTCCTTACGAGCTTTAATACAAACCTTGAAAAGATCCAAATATTTTTTTAGGAATAAAAAAATTGAAGACAAAAATCTTAAAACTCAATGCATTCATAAAAGACTGCGGCAAGGTCATGGTCGCGTATTCCGGGGGGATTGATTCCTCGTTTGTCCTCAAACTTTGTGCTGTCCAGCTTGGAAAGGCAAATGTCCTGGCCGTCACCGGCGCTTCGGAAACATTCACGAAAATTGAACTTGACAATGCGGTGGATTTCGCAAAATCAATCGGAGTCAGGCATGAGATCGTCACAACCAGGGAAATAGACAATCCTGATTTCAGGTCCAATCCTCCCTTGCGCTGCTACCACTGCAAAAAGGAGTTTTATTCAAAGCTTGCGGAACTCGCAGAAAAACGGGGTTTCAAATACATTTTCGACGGCTCGAACAAGGACGATCTTTCGGATTACCGTCCGGGACGGAAAGCGGCGGCGGAGTTCGGGATAATCAGCCCGCTGATAAAATTCGGGCTGACAAAAAAGGATATCCGCGGACTCTCGAAAAAGATGGGGATAAAAATCTGGGACAAGCCTTCCAATCCGTGTCTGGCAAGCAGGGTGCCCTATGGCGAGGAGATTACCGAGAAGAAACTTGAAATGATTTTCAAGGCGGAAAAATTCCTGAAGGACAGAGGATTCATTAACGTAAGGGTGCGGCATCACGGGAAACTCGCCAGGATTGAAGTTCCCGAAAAAGAAATAATAAAACTGTTGAAAGAGCCGTTGAAAAGCGCCATCATCAAGGAGTTCACCTCCATCGGCTTCACCTGGGTTTCAATAGACATCAAAGGCTACAGGACCGGCAGCCTGAATGAGGCTTTTGGGAAGTAATTTTTAAACAGGATGAGCCTGTTTAAAAATTACCTATCGTATCACCCTGTAAACCACATCGGAATATTTTCAGTATTTCATTGTGCTCTCCGTGATTCTGTGAGATACCCTATATTACGTATTTATTTTTCCAAAGAACTGTGCTTCTCTCGTATGTATCTTGCAAATATCCCCAGCTGGCCATTTATCAAGTGAGCCTTCAACATAAATGCGGAGAGCCGAGTATGGTGTCTATTCCCAAAAAATCCCTCCATGCTTTCCGGCATGGCGGGATTTTTTTTGGTTGAATATGTTGGACAGTTACTTCTGCGAATTCAGCAGAGCCTGGTCGAAGTCGGCTATGATATCCTCGATATTCTCGATTCCGACGGAGACACGGATGAATTCAGGAGTGATTCCTGCCGCTTTCTGGGCTTCTGGACTCATCTGCTGATGACTTGTCGAAGCTGGATGGAGAACAAGTGTCTTGGCATCCCCCACATTTGCGAGATGGCTTGCGAGTTTCACTGAATCAATAAATTTCATCGCCGCCTTGTGTCCGCCCTTTACACCGAATCCAAATACGGAACCGAAACCGCCTTTCAGATATTTTCTGGCGGTATCGTGATAAGGATGATCCTTAAGTCCGGTATAACTGACCCATTCGACAAGTTTGTGCTTCTTCAGGTATTCTGCAAGCGCAAGTGAATTTTCGCCGTGCGCCTTTATTCTCAGCGGAAGTGTTTCCAGCCCCTGTATGAAAAGGAAGGAATTGAATGGACTCGGGCAAACCCCTATGTTCCTCATTCCCTGAACTCTGGCCTTTACAATATAGGCGATGTTTCCCGCACCCGGCACATTCTTAAGGGCATCCCAGTAAACAACACCGTGATAGCTGGGATCCGGAGTCGTGAATTCGGGGAATCTTCCGGTTGACCAGTCGAATTTTCCGCTGTCAACAATGACTCCCCCTATCGAAGTGCCATGTCCGCCAATCCATTTTGTGCATGAATGAATCACGACATCCACCCCGTGTTCAATGGGTTTGCAGAGGACCGGAGCAAACGTGTTGTCCATGAAAAACGGCAGACGTTCCGCGTGTGCGGCCTTCGCAATATTTTCAATGTCCGGGACATCGCCTTTCGGATTCCCGATTGTCTCCGCATAGACAAGCTTAGTGTTCGGCTTAATCGCCTTTTTGACATTTTCCGGAGTGAAATCGTCAATGAAAGTGACACTGATTCCGAAACGCGGGAAAGTATAGCGGAAGAGAGTGTCTGTTCCGCCGTACAGCGAAGATGAACTTATTATATGGTCTCCAGCCTGCGCGACATTTGTAATCGCCAGGAAAATGGCGGCCATTCCGCTGGATGTTCCGAGAGCGCCGGTGCCGCCTTCAAGTGCGGCGACCCTTTTTTCCCAGACATCGGTGGTGGGATTCATGAGGCGCGTATAGATGTTGCCGAACTCTTTAAGTGCAAACAGATTTGCCGCATGCTCCGCAGATTTGAACACATAACTTGATGTCTGATAAAGAGGGACCGCCCTCGCCCCGGTAACCGGATCAGGCACTTGCCCCGCATGAAGAGTTGTTGTCGAGTCTCCTAATTTTCCCATGGTGAAATTCCTTTCTGAATATTGTTATTTGTTAATTGAACAGCGCTGTTGTCAGATTACATATTCCAACGCATTCTCCTTATGCTCTTCAAGTATTGACGCCAAGGTTATCTTTTCAGCCGTGTCCCTGAGAGAGCTTGCAATCTTTTTCCAGACATTGCTTGTCTGACAGTCTTTAACTCTTGAACAGTTTTTTTCATCGGACACGCAATCCACCAGAGTAAGCTCCCCTTCAAAAAGCTCTATGACATTGAGAATATTTATGTCTTCCGCCGCTTTGTTGAGGAAATATCCCCCGTTGCAGCCGCGCATCGTCCTGACAAGTCCGGCGTTTTTCAGAGGAATCATAATCTGTTCCAGATAAGGCTCGGAAATCTCCTGCTTTTTTGAAATTGATTTGCCCTGCGCCGCTTTTCCGTCGCGGTTGTCCAAGGCAATCTGCAGGAGTATTCTCAATCCGTATCTTGATTTTGTTGATAACCTCATTCCGAGCATATCCTTTATTGTTTATATCCACAGTATACATTAAAAAACACCGCCTGCAAATGCTATTATATTTTTTTCATTCAAATAAGGGTTCCAAAAATTCATAATTTGAATGAAAAAATATAAGTGGTAGAATATGAGCCTTGTTAAAATGATATAATTCAAAAATGAAGAATACACATGACAGACAAACTTAAAGAAAAGCTTTCGTCGCAGATCACAATATTTGACGGTGCGATGGGAACTGAAATTTACAAGAAGAATTTTTTTGTCAACACCTGCTTTGACGAACTTTGCATTACCGCCCCGAAAGTCATCTCCCAGATCCACAAGGAATATTTTGAAGCTGGCGCGGACGTTCTCACAACCAACACTTTCGGCGCAAACTCGAATAAACTCTCCCGTTTCGGGCTCGGCGACAAAGTCAGGGAAATAAACAGAGAGGGCGTGAGACTCGCCCGTGAAAGCGGAAATGAAAGCACCCTCGTAGCTGGTTCTGTCGGCCCTGTCGGGAAAATCCACAATCACGCGAACCATTCCCCGGAACACACTGTTGAAATACTTGCCGAACAGATTTCCGCCCTGGAGGAAGGCGGCGCGGACTTTATAATTTTTGAGACACTCCCTTCGATGGCGGACGCGGAATCCGCATTCCTGGCAATCAATAAACAATCGAAGCTCCCCTATGTTCTCAGTCTTACGCTCGATGAAAATTCCGAATCCCTTAAAGGCGAACCGATTCAGAGTCTTCTTGATGTTTTCAAAACCGGCGGAAGGAAACCTTCTGCAATAGGACTCAACTGCGGGGCCGGCCCCGAGGGAATGCTTTCATCCGTTGAGAAGCTTGCCAGCCTGACCGATCTTCCGATAATCGTCCAGCCGAATGCGGGCATGCCGAAAAATGTCGAAGGCCGCCTGATTTACATGGCAAGCCCCGAGTATTTCACCACCTATGCAATACGTTTTGTCAATCTCGGCGTACGTGGAATTGGCGGCTGCTGCGGAACTTCGCCTGAACATATCAGGGACATTTCCCGCAGTATTCGCCCGCTCGCCAGAACCGCATCTTTTGAGAAGATTATTGTCAAGGAACATCAGGAACATCTTAAGAAGCCGGTGCCGCTCGCCGAAAAATCGCGTCTCGGTGCGAAGTTCGCAAAAGGCGAATGGATAGCGACCGTTGAAATTGTCCCGCCGAAAGGATACGATCTCGACCCCATAATTGAAAAGGCGAAGCAGTGCAAGGCTTCCGGGATTGACGCCATAAACATTCCCGACGGGCCCAGGGCCAGCGCAAGAATGTCCCCGATTGTGACAGCCTCGAAAATCCAGGAGCGGGCCGGAATAGAAACCATTCTCCACTTCTGCTGCCGCGACCGCAATCTTATAGGAATGCAGTCGGATCTGCTCGGTTGCGCCGCCCTGAAAATAAACAATATCCTTTTCATAACCGGAGATCCTCCGAAACTCGGGGATTATCCTTTCGCTTCAGCCGTATTCGATGTCGACTCGATCGGGATGGCGAAAATCCAGAGCAGGCTCAACCGCGGAGTCGATATCGGAGGGAACGCGATAAAGGATCCCACGAGGGCCCTGATAGGTGTCGGAGCCGATCCCAACGCCCTTGACATTGAACGCGAACTTCGCAGGACACGTGAAAAAGCCGAGGCCGGCGCCGAATTCATTATCACACAGCCGGTCTTCGCCGTGGAACCACTGATTTCATTCATTGAAAAAATAAGCGGCCTCAATCTCCCGGTGATTGCCGGAATATGGCCTCTGTCGAGTTACCGCAACGCCGAATTCATGAAGAATGAAGTTCCGGGAGTTGTGGTTCCCGACCCGATCATGGAACGCATGGCAAAAGCGAAAACCAAAGAGGAACAACGCCTGGAAGGAATTCTCATCGCGAAGGAATCCATAGAAAAAATCCGCAGCTACATCCGAGGAATCCAGGTCAGCGCCCCGTTCGGCAACGTCCAGACCGCCATTGACGTGATCAATTGACTTAAAATTTTCCTTTTGGCAAAGGAAAATTTACAAAGGAGATTTCAAGTGAATCTTTCAGATGCCATCAGGAACCGACGTTCCATCCGCAGATATAAACAGAAACCTGTAGAAGACAAGCTTCTGCTGGAACTCATGGACTCTGCGAGATTCGCACCCTCCGCCTCAAACATGCAGCAGCTCCGCTACGTTGTCATAAGAAATCAGGAAACTGTCCGGAAAGTTTTTTCACAGACTGCCTGGGGCGGTCATGTCAAGCCCAAAAGGAGTCCGGAATGGCTCAAAGACGCACCTCTGTCTTTCATCGCAGTGCTTGCACCAGCCGAATCTGCGAAAAATTTCAAACACATCTATGCCGATGCCGGTGCCGCCATACAGAATATTCTTCTAAAAGCCGTGGAACTCGGACTCGGCTGTTGCTGGATTGGCAGTTTCAAGGAGGAGGTCAATTCAATTCTCGGAATGGGTTCTGACACAATCGTCATGTATCTTGTGGCTGTCGGATATCCGGATGAAAATCCTGTGCATGAGGATATCAACGCCGGAACTCCAACAAAATATTTCCTCGACGACAAGGACATCATCCACGTCCCGAAATTTAAAGCTGAGGCGATAGTCGAGTGGAAATAAATTTTGCAACGATTAAATCACAAATTCAAAAACACTCGGCAAGTTGACCGCTTTAACTCTCTTTATCCTGCAATTACAGTTATCCTTTGACTTGACAGTTCATATGTCTTATTGTCTGTTTCCGCTTCGACTGTGCCTTCTCCGAGATGACACAGCAAATGGAATGTTTTTTTATTTTTAATCCAGCCGCTAATGCGAATATCTGCTGATCCTGCGGATTTTATATTCATCAGTTTCGGCAGGTCGTTCTTTACCATTTCCCCTGTTAATTCTTCGAACGTTGTGCCGGAGATTTTTTCAATGCCTGCGGATGTCTCAAGATATCGCGGGCTAGTCCCATGCCGATAAATCCTGAGATCTGATCCAGCGTATTTCGCCAGCAAATCCCAAGTGGATTTGCTCCATATTGTCGAGCCCGGAACAATTACATGGGAATAACTGGCATTGCCTGTTTTCAGTGCGCCGTTTTTTATTTTGGCATTCTGGAAGTCAGCTTCATCAAGCAACTGGATGCCCACGTGCGCCTCCAGACATGCCAGGACAAGATCCGTCAGCTCTCCACGCAACCCTCCAGGTTCCGACTGCCAGAATTTATTCAGGAGATGAAATGATTTTATCGGCCATAGAATCGCCACCGGTGCGATTTGAGTTGCACCGAGCAGCATTTCCTGAACCGGCTTCAGGTCTTTTGACAATTGCATCAAACCATCCCGGAATTTAGACGCCGGACCGAAATCAGGAGGGCATTCAAACTCGCGTTCCGCCCTTAGCGAGTGGAAGATTCCGTGTACTACCGGTGTGGTCATTCCCATAACTGTCTGCCAATTGAAAATTTTTCGCACTCTCTCGTCAGCACAATCTTTCCCTGAACAGGCAAGGGATTCACTCATTACGCCTGCCATCTTATGCTGCTGCGCCGAAGATACGGCCGACAGTATCCCGATATTGAGCAACGGATGCCTGCTGTCCCCGACCGCCGGAATGATAAGGTCAAGCCCGGCGAGAGAAAGATGTTTCTGTAAAGGCATCAAATTGGAAAGGGTAAGAGCCTGTGTCACGGGATCATCCTCGGGACTCATGTGCCCGACAAGTTTCAGTCTATGCTTCCTGCACCATGCAGACACGGGTTTCAGCCATGCCTGTTCAAACCGCCTGCCGCACCATTCCCGGTAATTTAATTTAGTACGGATGCACACAGGTGTTTCAACGTTTAAAAACAGATCAAAGAGCCTGAGTTTCAAATCGTAACCATAATCTTTCTGGAAACCCTCAAGGAGTCCGGGAGTCCAGGGGGTTTCTCCATAATACTTGGCTTCATCTGTAAATATCGCGGAGATCTCTTTCCCGAACATGTCTCCCACACATTGCAGATATTTTTCATGTGTGTACTCGATGAACTTTTCAGTTGCTCTGGGATTGAGCGGGTCGGCAAGAAAGTTCCATTTCGAATTAGGCACAGCTTCAACCGTAAAAGCGACAAGTATTTGATTTTCTGAAATATTCCCTGTCTTGATAGCATATTCGGGAGTATCTGCCATTGCCCTGTCAGAAACGTAAAGAGGAGTTGCCGGATAGTACCATTTGCTGTCCCGGTTTTTCATCATCGTCCAGCTCCGCCGAACTACTCCTACATGACTTGTCCTGTCTGAAATCAGCTCTGAATTTTCTTCTGACAGCAATGCGCAGAACAACAGCTTCCCCCTGGCCGGAAAACACCATAGGCCGTCTTCCTTGATTTCATCCGGGGACGCCTGATACATTTTAATTTTATGCGCAATGAATTCGGGATGGTCAAGGACAATCCGTCCGCCTGCGTTCCCGCTCGGGAACGGATCTTCGTCGTACAGCCAAATCTCAATCCCCTTAGCGGCAAGCTTCTTTGCCGTCCTGCGGATGAAATCAAACCAGTCGCTGCTCCCGTACGGCAACAGCAAACCGTCACGGGGATGCAGACAGACCGTTGAGATCTGCGCCCGGCAGAACTCCTCGATCTGCCTGTCTATGGCAAAGTCATCGCAGTAGTCGTTCAAGCACCAGAAAAAGGTTAATCCCAACGGGGGAAATTTATGAGAATAAGACATTGTATTGTAATCCTTTTTTAAGGTTTAAATCTTGAGTAATTCCTAATTATTGAAAATATATCATCAAAGAGGTATACTAATCCCTAATCCCTAATCCCTAATCCATGGGTTAAAATTCATTCCACGGAATTGCCGTCACCTTCTCTGTTAATTTCTGACGCCTTGGGCATCTGCAGACGAGATATGCCCTATGGCTGAATTTGCCATGAAGCTCAATGAAAGTTTCCAAATGGCGCGCATCCCCAGGCAAAGGGTGGTCTGTCCACTTTATTTCAACCGGAATGACTTCATCAGGTGTTTCAATCACAGCATCAACCTCGGCGCCAGTCGCGGTCCGCCATGTAGAAAGCCTGTATCCGCTCCCCATGTAGAGACATCGGTAATAAAGCTCAATAAGTATCCATTGCTCGAAAATATGGCCGGGGTTCAGCTTGATCAAGGTGTCGTTCAGCGGAAATTCAGCGAGAATATGCCGCACGCCAAGGTCGAACAAGAGGAAACGGGGGGCGCTGATTATACGTTTCCTGCTTCTTTCAAACGAAGATATTCTTATTCCAATGTAGGTATCCTCAAGAACCTGGTAGAAATTCCTGACAGTATTGACAGCCACCCCGATGTCTGAAGCAAGTTTTGTAAAATTCACAAAATTCCCCGACTCCAGTGCGGCTATCCTGAGAAATCTGGCAAACGCCCCCATGTCATCAACGACATTTTCCTGCCTAATCTCATTTTCTATGAATAAATCAGCATATGATGCGAGTGTCCGGCTCCATGACCTGCGCTCCTCATGATAAAGCCCCGGAAGGTTGCCGAATATAAGGCAGTCGGAAAGATCGCGCGCCGGAAATTTTCCGCTTTTCATCCCATGAAACGGCAGAATCTCGCAGTCACGCTGTTCAGCCTGAATCACCGGCGAAAGAATATGTGTGTGGATGCGCCCTGGAAGAAGGTTCGCCGATTTCCTTTTCAGTTGACGGGCTGAGCTTCCGGTTATGAAAAAATCATATTTCGCCGGATTTTTGTCATAGAGATACTGCACATCATCAAGAAGTGCCGGAACTTTCTGGATTTCATCAATGAGGACCGAGTCAATTCCTGTCATGGCTTCCAACTCCCTGACAAGCAGCCCGTCATCTGATTCATATCGTCGGCGCAGCCGGCGATCCTGGAGATTGATCGTGAAAGTCCTATCCTTCGATACCAGACAGTGATTCAGCAAGGTTGATTTGCCTGTCTGCCTTGCTCCGAGAACGAGGACAACCTTGTTTCTGTTTCCAGAAACCTTTCTGCCGACACTGCCGCGCATAACCTGA
>Ga0172379_10006400_pt1 | contig 15800 bp, 11 predicted proteins | sample GrowelOW334metaG_FD_119756 | JGI IMG/M metagenome (GOLD analysis project Ga0172379, IMG submission 119756) | Groundwater microbial communities from an aquifer near a municipal landfill in Southern Ontario, Canada - Groundwater well OW334 metaG | ecosystem: Environmental > Aquatic > Deep... | reverse complement strand
TGAGCCCAGTATTCTTTCATGCCCGCAAAACCTTTTTCGGCGATCAGGGCCGCAGCATGCCGTTGCGAGTCCTGGCCGATGGCCTGGTCCCAGAAGCGATGGACGAGCTCCTCGCCGCCCTGTCGGCGCAGCCACTCGAAGGTCCATTCATAGTGCCCGCAAAAATCGTAACATCCGATCATGACGCTTTTTCGATATCCTCCATTTTTTGCGGGCCGTCCGCAGCTTCCCTCGGGAAAAACGTTTGCAGGCATTGTCCGTTTCCTCCTTTGACACGGACCGTGAGTCCCGCTTTTTCGGCAGCGGCCTCACTGACGTAATAGCAGTGCTGGCAGAACCCGGAATCGATGGTTCGATTTCCCGCGCGCAGGTGTCGGATGGCCGGACAGGTTTGAACATCAAGGATCACGCGATCCTTTTCCTCATGCACCTCCACCTCCGCTCCGGGCTCGGCGGCGAAAAATGCCCGCCAATACTCGGCCACCGCAGGAAGCCCGCCGGCTTTCCAACGCTGCGAAACAGGATCCATGTATTCGCGTCCAAGATCCTGCCAGTAGGCAGTCAAAGCCCCGGCTCCGAGCGTCTCGCGAATAAACCGAAACGTGGCATTGATCGCAAAATAGAAATCCGCGGCCCCAACCGGCTTCGTGTCGTGATAAGGAAGCGGATTCGTCATCTTAAAAAACTCTGGATAAATGATTCTGTTGTCCATGATTCTGTGATTCCTGACATGGCAAAACCATTCACAGCAGAATCATTCTTGCGGAACAAATCACCCGGCTGGTGAATGAAATCGCATGTCATAGTTTCCTTCAATATTCTGTTTTTCATTCGCGTCATTTCGCGGCTCTGGAGGAGGGAAGGCCGGAGAAGTGTCGTGCGGAAAGACTCTGAAGAAATGATTCTGCTGTCCATGATTCTGTGATTCCTGACATGGCAAAATCATTAACAGCAGAATCATTCTTGCGGAACAAACCACCCGGCAGGTGAATGAAATCAAATGTCAAAATCTTCTTCAATATTCTGTTTTTGAGTTCTTTGCGATCTTTCGCGGCCAATCCAAGTGGCGGTTCATGCTGGCATGAGCATGGCTCGCTCGTCCACGAGGACGCGGTCAATCATCGCCGAGCATTCCGGCGTGAGTGGATAGTCGAGATATGCGCGATTCGTGCGGAACACCCCCATCCGGACGAGCGTGGTTTTCAATCCGTTCAGCCAACAGGCGACCTTGGGCCCGCCGTAAACCGCATAGAGCATTCCGAGCATGCGCTGCTCGATCTCCCGCGCGGCCGGAAGATCGTCTTCATCGAGTTTCTTCATGATCTCCGCCACGTAGCGGGCATTCAGAATTGTGCCGCCCAGCATGACCCCGTCGTAGCCGGCCGAGAGATAGTCCACACAGAGGAACTCGTCCCCGAGCAGAAGCGTCAGATCGTCGCGTTTCCTCCGGGCTTCGAGCAGAAGATCCCGCCGCGGCACGTCGCCGGAACTGTCCTTCACCATGTGCAAGTTCGGATGCGGAAGGATGCCGCGCAGGACATCTTCGGGAACAGCAACCAGCGAGGCTGCGCCGCGTTCATAGTAGCAAACAGGCACTGGACTGCGCTCAAGAACCTCCTCGTAATAGCGCCGCAGGGTCTCCGGCGTGACATTCATCGATAAGTAGGGCTGTGCCACGACAGCGAAGTCCACCCCCTCCAGCGCATGGATCTGCTCCAGCACCCGCTCCGCGGAATTGTCGGTCACCTGGACCGCCAGGCGAAGCCTTCCCGCGGAATGCTCCCGCACCGTCTGCACCAGCGTGAGTTTCTGCCGGTCCGTCATCCAAGGCCCTTCCCCGCACGTTCCTGCCAGGAACAACCCGTCCACGCCGAGCCGGACATGGTGTTCAACCATCCGCGCCACACTCTCAAGATCCACCTCACGCGCCTCCGTGAAAGGGGTAGGGGTGGCGGACCAGATTTGACGGCGAGGGCTGGAATGGGGCGAGGTTTGTTTCTGTTGGTTCATAAGATAATAATAGAGTTCGAAAAACTGACGGGATGCCAGTTTTCACCGGCAACCTCTTAAACATACGAGGTGGACGTCAACTAGTTGAAATATTATTCAGGGCTTAAGGCCGGATTTAACTTTTCGAAGATGTCGTCTGCTTTGGCTGCCCAGATAAAAAACTTAGGGTTTTCATTTTTAATGGCTATTTGCTCGCGGAGAGCTTGGATGGTGAACCGAATTGCTTTTCCCCACCAACCTTGCAACTCAGTTTCCATGCGCGAACCGTAGGCTCGACGGGGACACCGTGTCAAAGATGAAACCGTGGTAATGTTAGATTACCACGCTGGAGTTTGGCGGAGCGGCAGATTCGCCTTTGTGGAACTGGGGAAAGATCCGCGTCTCGCTTGGCTTCAAGGGATTCCCATCGGCCAGTTGGAGCACCGCCCGGACCACCCGATGCAGACTGACATTCCAATCCACGACATAGCGGGCGATGTCGGGGGTGATGTGGGAAAATGCCTTGTCCTCTGTGTTCCAGTTGCAAATGGTGTTTCCCCATCCGCCTGACGGAAGGTGCGTCCAGCTCCATGCCCTGGCTGGAGTGGGTGGGTGGGGCCGCTCAAACGCCGCCAGACTGTTTGAGCGGAATTGCGTGTTCATAATAATTGTTTGAGGCGGTTTTTGGGATGCTCTAATTGTTTCACCAGTTGACATCCACTTGTTTCACTTAGCGCACTCATGGGTGTAACATATGTCTTAGCATTTGTCTTACAATCCAAGAAGCTTCACGGCGTTTTTTCGGGCAATCTTTTTAAAAACTTGTTCGCTGATTTTTTTCGTATCGCGCCATTCTAGCAAAAGTTTCTGCGTCAGGAATGGCTGCTCGAAGTTACAGATATCCGTGCCGAAGAGGAGACGATCCTGGAACTCCGTCAGAAATCTTGGCCCGTAATCCTGATCACGCGCGAGTGCCTGACTGGCATCTGACAATTCGCCGTAGAGGTTGGGATAACGGCGGAAGAGCTTCGCTACCACTCCTTCTTCCTTGATCGGCCCGCTCGGCGGGTTCCATCCGACTTGTTCTCCGTCCGGACGAAAAGTCGTCTTCCTCTGAGCTGGCGTTTCCAACCGTCCGATCTCCGCCCAGAATATGGGGCCGTGTCCTAGAACGGTGAGCTTCGGAAACCGCTGCAAGGTGTGCTCCATTTGTGGCAGTCCGGGATCATCGTAGAGTCCAAAATCCCCACCAACACGATCGGAGCCATCGAACGTCACTGGCAAACCCACTGCCTCCGCGTGCTTGAACAGATTCTGGACCATGGGGTCCATCACCGGCACGTTGAGCATGATCTCGCCAACGCCCTTGCATCCTTGGTCGCGGTAGAAGCGGAGGAGACGATCCAGCGGCGCGTCCACGGCGTTCGTCAGAGCTCGCGGATCAATGTTGCACCACGGAATGAAGCGATCGGGGTACCGCTGCGCCATCTCGAGGATGTCCTCATTGGTCTGAGGAAGGTAGATTTCCGGACTTACGATGGGGAGCAGCACCCCCCGCTCAATGCCGGCCTCGTCGTAGCGCGCAATCACCTGTTCCGCAGTGCAAAACTGAACCACAAAGGGGATGGGCTTTCGGTACGCGTGCGCATGAATATCAATAAACATATTTGTATATTTTGGTTGTGTTGTTGACGTTGAACTTTCAAGTGGTTCGGACACTTATCCCCAAGAGACCGACAATCACCTCATTGGCAATCGCTTCGATGAACAGTGACGCCAGCTCCTTGCTGGGTTCGAGCGGGATTCGTTGCACCATGCCATGATTGAAAACGCTGAAATACACCGTCTCGTTTTGGTTTTGCAGGGCTGCATTGAGCCAGTCATCGAAGTTTTCAGGATTAACGAGGCTGACGGTTTGCTTCGACTGGTCACGGTACGTGACCGTGAAGCGGGCGTTTTCCACCCGACTCTGCATAGGGTTGGTGACTCCGATGAAGAACAGAGCCAATTCTTCAGCCCTACCCGACAGCGGAATTTGGATCACGCTTGGAAAGTTGTCCCATAGCGAAACGCAGGCCACATTCTGGCCAGATGCCGGCGTCCGGAATCCGATACCGGAAGGAGAACGGAAGACCTCCTTGGCCTGCCTGAGCGCGGCATCGTCAACGCGGACCGCATTATGACCGCCATGATTCCAGTCCCAGGCATACCGCCCGTTCAAACGGGATCCGATGGAGTACCCCTTCGGGCGCGGAATGCGATATTCGAGGGCATGGATTTCTTTCAGCGAACTATTGAAATGCCGCGAGATTTCCAGCGGTTCAAACATAGGCGCGGTATTTTCCCCAGCAGTTTGCCGCCTTGGAGAACCCGATTTTTGCTCCACCCCAAAATCTGCCGCCAGCCAGGCGTCAAACGAACCGTTTTTTACCCGGACAAAGTCCGTATAGTTGCCGGGTGCAGCCCGCACTTCGGCACTCACCTCGGTCGCTGACATGGAGATATTTCTCAAGGCGCCGGAAGCATCCTGAACCTCCGTGGCCGTTCCATTTCGAACCTCTATAAGCAGATCGCCGCACTCCACCACACATGGAGGATAGCTGAGTGCGGGGACCGGCTGGTCGCCATGGATGATTTGGAACTGGAAGCAGCCAGTTTCAGATGTCTCCACCATGAGGAAGCAATGGTTAACCGCCGCATGCGTCTGGTACGGTACGGGGGTGCCATTCAGCTGCACTTCCACGATTTGGGCGGAGCGGAGCGGCAATTTGATGGTTTTGCTGGCCTTGGTTGCGCAATTGATCACCAGCGTTTCCTGACGCCCCTCCCGCGAGTAGTTGAGCGAGAGATCCTTCAGTTGAAGACTGGCTTGCGTCCAGTCGCTGGGGAAGTTGGGAGCAATCTCAATCAAGTCATCCAGCAAGCGGAAGCGGATTCCAAACAGTCCCTCGACGATCAAGCGGAGATACATGCTCGAGACATCGGAGAAATCCAGGTCTCCGCCGTCGGAAATACCATGGGCAGTCAGGACATGACTGGACAGTCCCGGGTTCTTGCCCAGAAAATAGCTGTCCACGATCGCCGTCAACAGCGACCATCCCTTGTCCGCCAACCCACTCTGATAGTAGGATAATGCGAGATGGATGTTCTCAGCCGCGAAAATGCCGCAGGTCGAATACTTCTTGGGATACCAGTTCGAGGAATAAACCAGCCGCCCCTGGCGGGCGAGCGTCGTTTCGTTGCGCAGTTCGGTCTCGGTAAACCGAAGCATCTGGTAGGCCTGAAACATGTCTGCCACGCCGCACTCGATCGAGAGATATGCCGTGGATAATTCCGGCGAAGGATGGACGAGTTTGTTCCCCACCGTGTCAATGTATTCGGCGATGACTCCCTTCTCGGGTATCCACAAGTTGTCCTGGATCGCATTCCATATCTTCGCGGCGCGCTGCTGGAACTGCCAGCTTGGGCGGCCCATCTTATCCGCGATCTTGGCCATCAGGAGATTGGCGCGATAATTGTAGGCACTGGCCTGCGCGCATCCGCCGCCATTATACGAATGGCCGTCGGAGATCCATGTGTTCAGGAAATTCTGGTAAAGCCCATCGCTGTCGGGATCGAGGATCCGCTCCTCCCAATCGAGGATTCCCTTTATGTCTTCAAACAACACTCCCGTCAATTCGAGGTCGCCGCTCCATTCCAAATGATGGAGCAGCATATCCATCGCCACTTCCTGCATGTTGTAGATGTCATGCCCCCCCAGAAAGCAGGGAATATAGCCGGTGCTGTTCCGAATCTGGTGATATTGACTCCCCTCGTGGTCAAGGTCCGGGCGGTCTTGGCCGTCATACCAGACCGCCTCTTCTCCCGGAGCGTCCTTCACGATTTCCGCGAAGTGCGATTTGATCGCCGTCTCCACCCGGTCGTGCCAGCCGATGACAGTTGGACCATACCAATTTCTCCACCCCAGAAAAGGCGTATGGTAGGCATGCGCGCCATGATAAAAGGTGTTCTTGTGCCATGACGCATCCATGGCCAACACGGTCGGCGGCACCGTCAAATCCAGCATCGCATCCGGGGTGCGCACGCTCACCGCAGATTGCTTCCGACGGATCTGGCGTTTGAGATCTTCAACCGGTTGTTTGCGATTCAACCATTTATCCAGAATGCTCTCCTCCTCATTCCTGATTACGACAAGGAAACCGTCCAGGGTTTCGCCTGGGCCAATCGGGGCAAACATCTTCACCACGCGGGGTGATGTGCCTACCGGTTGATTCTGGAGGAACATCGCCGGAGCGTCATCCTGAAGGGATAAAGCGTCTCCGAGTTGGACCTCCATGGGAAAACTGGTCCCAATCCACATCGCGTTTCCTCCGGGACCTTTCAACAGCGCCCGGTTCCGACCGCACGTCACGGTGTTGTTTTTGCAATCGGCGGCGCGGAATTGACGCGCTTTAATCAATGGATATTCCAAACGACTGATGTAGTCGGTCATGCCTCCGAAACCCGCACAGAAAAGAATCCGTTGATCGGTCGTGATCCGATAATGCACCAAAAAACCGTCCTCAGGCATCAGAGGAAAAACTGCCATGTTCACTCGGACGTCCGGGAACCATGGGGAAAACTGACGGAATTCGTATTCCATCCAGCCGTTTCGAAAAACAGCGATAATATCCTCCGAATTGTGAAACCAATGCGAACTGACGTCCACGTCGCCGGAGTAGAAGGCCGGTGTGGTGATTCCAGGGGTTAGCGCCAGCCCGCTGAACAGAACGCCACTTTTCGCATAGTTGCCCGATTTGTTCTTCGACCAGTCGGTGGCCGCCCCCATGACCAGAGGCAGATCGCCGGCAAAGGTAAAATACCGCTCCGGACGATCATCGTGGGCATGCGATCCGTACAGTGTCCGGTTGAACAACTCCCGGCTGCCCATGATTTCATAGCCTTGATCTACCGGTTGATAGCGGGTTTTCATATCGAAACGTGTATCATTTTTTCGCTGCAAGAGGACAGGTTAAAAACGGCCCCCTGAGCTTTTCATCCCTGTGGGTCTGATACCCCGAAGCTTGCTTCGGCTTTGTTTCGTGCTCTTGTGAATTCATATTCTTAAATGCCTCGGGGCTTGCCCCGGGGTTCTTTACGTGGAGTCCCTGTTCGCATAGAAAACGCTCTCGCGCACCGAACCGTCCCACCGTGTCGACTTTCAGAACTTCACTGGAACTTTGTTTAATCGTCATTAGGAAAGGTTATGACACCTCCACTATTTTCCGACAGATGTGCCAGAAGTTCCGTTTGCAACTTTTCCGAGTGGAAAAATGATACTTTTCATAAGGACTTCAGCCGGGATCACACGGCGACATCGCGCGGTACCTGCTGGATGCCCAGTCCGCCATCGATGACCAGTCGGGCTCCCACCAGCGTGGGGGCGGCATCCGAAGCAAGAAACAGCGCCAAGTGGGCGATCTCCTCCTGGGCGGTGGGGTTCACTGCGGGAGTGTTTGTTTTCCGCCGATGTTCGGTCCCGGGCGGCAATTGCTCCCACCTCGGAGTCCAAACATAGCCGGGGGCAATTGCGTTGACCCGGATCCCCAATGGAGCCAGTTCCAAGGCCATGCCGCGGGTCAATCCGTCGAGTGCGGCCTTGCTGGTGCTGTAGGCGCTGTGCCTCCATATGGAGCGTTCCCCGGCCAAAGAGGAAATGTTGATGATTGCCCCGCCTCCCCGCTTCTTCATTTCCATGGCGGCAAGCTGTGAGCAGCGAAATGGCGCGAAAAGGTTCACCTCGACGACCTGGCGGAAAAATTCCGGGGTTTGTTCGAGAAACTCTGAGTTGCCCAGTCCGAGATGAGCGGCATTGTTGACAAGCACATCGGGCATCAGCCCCCGTTGTTTCAAATGACAGAAACCGGCGTCGATCCCGGCCTCGTCGCCAAGGTCGAATCCCTGAGCCTCAAGAGCGGCCTCCGGCAATGTGACAAGAAGGGCTTCGCAAGCCAGTTCGGCCTCCTCTTGTGAAATGCCATGAATCACAACCCGTGCCCCGGCACGTGCGAACTCCGCGGCAATGGTATGGCCGAGGTTCTGGGTCGAGCCTGTGACCAGCACTGTCTTGCCCGTGAAATGAGTGGCCGGGGCATTCATGCCAAATCGTCCTCCGCATCCTGGGAAAATGTTTGGGCCGCATCGACAGGCCGGATCATTGTCAGGTCACCTGAGTAGTGGCGCAAATCGTGGACTTGGTAGGGAAAACGGGCCAGCGCCGCCTCGTTGATTTCGACCCCCAGCCCCGGAGCATCGGGAATGGTCATCTCGCCGTCGACCAAGTGGCAGGTTTCCATTGCGACTTCGGAACGCCACGGAACATCTGTAGCCATGGTTTCCAAGAAGGAGAAGTTCGGGGTGCATGCAGCTAGCTGGAGGGTGGCCGCGTTGGCCACCGGGCCTGAGGGATTGTGCGGGCAGAACCCGATCTGCCACATCTCGGCCATCGCCGCAATCTTTCGCAACTCCCAAATGCCGCCGGCATGCGAGACATCGGGCTGGATAAACTCCGCGCATCCTTTTTCGAACACTTCGCGAAAATCCCAACGCGTGTAGAGGCGTTCTCCCAACGACAACGGCGTCCGTGTCCCGGCGCGCAGCCTGGCATAGTTTTCAAGGTTGCCCGGGATGAGCGGCTCTTCGAGCCAAAGGATGTCGTAGTCCTCCAAAGCGCGGGCGATGCGCCGGGCTGTGGGCAACTCGAATCGCCCGTGAGCTTCAATGATGACTTCCGCATCGGCTCCCACTGCTCCGCAAACCGCATCAACAACATCGAGTGCCCTGCGCAGGTCGCTTCCGGACAATGTGCGGAAGGCGGAGCCGAACGGATCCCACTTCAGGGCTTTGTAGCCCATCGCGACCGCCTCCGTCGCCTTGTCCGCAAACGACGCCGGTTCCTTAGCCCCCGCAAACCAGGCGTTGGCGTAGCATGGAATGGAGGAACGCACTTTGCCTCCCAGTAACTGGTAAACAGGGACTCCGAGGGATTTGCCTTTGATGTCCCAGAGCGCCATCTCGACCGCCGAGATCGCGCTGGTGAGGACCGGACCGCCCCGCCAGTAGGCGTCGCGGTAGGCATCCTGCCACCAAGCTTCGATGCTCGCCAAGTCCCGGTTTTTCAGGCCGCGTTCCAGTTCGTGCAGGGCTTGGATGACGGTGTTTTCCCGATATTCCAGCGTGGCTTCTCCCCAACCGTGAAGTCCGTTTTCGGTCTCAATTTTAACGAAGACCCAATTGGTCCGGTAGGCGTCGCAAACATAGGTTTTTAATTGTTTCAGTTTCATTTTCGAAATTCGCTTCTTCCTTCTTTTCGCAAACAATGCCGGAAACCCGGCATCCAGAGATAGTTATTGCACCCGATTATAGTTTTAAATATTCCGTATTTTCTTTTGACGTGCTATCTTTTTCAAAAACAATAACACACGCATTTTTGCTTACAAAAATATGGTGCCAAACAGTTTTTTTAACATTATATGCCTTCCGCTTTTCCATTTGATAGTGCTTTTGCTTTTCTCCAACAACTAAGGTCGCGCTTCCGCTTGCCAACATAAACACCTCGTCCGTAAGAAGGTGGCGCTCCATCTGAACGAAGCATGCCTCATCAAACCTACAAGCATAGTTAATAATGGCAATTCGCCAGTTCTCGCAGGTAACCAACGGCATATATCCTTCTCCGTTATATTCTGAAATCTCTAGATCTTGCATGACGTTATTCCATTGATTGCCTATTTGCGATCAAATACTACAATAACCTTGGTGAGTCTCGGCGTATTTAATGAATTAAATGAAGCCAGCGTCAGTCGATATTGGACAAAATTTCCTGAAAAGGTCAATTTGTCCACTCGTTGATGTGCTGTCAACCATGTATCCCTGCCAGTCGGGCCTTGCCAGTCCGATTTGTCCAAATCCTCCACGTTGTCTGCAAATCTGAACTGCGCTTTAATCCATGATTTATGCGGAATATCAGCAGTCCAATAAATTTCACTGATTCCTGAGCCTGGCGGCATCCGATAGGGCTCGCTAATGTAATACTCATTTGGAGTTCTATCCATTATGTTTCCAGGATCAACATTTCCCATTCCGTGGGGGCCGGATGTAGGCAAATGTGTGGTGCTCTTTTCATCAAAGCCATTCGGACCGTTGTGCCAAACAGTGGAGTATGCGATATGCGCACCATAAACTTTATGATTTGCAACTGCCAGGTCAATCCATCCGTTGCCATTAAAATCGGCTGCCAAATTCCCGGACACCGCATGGGTGCGCATTGGCAATCGCTTATGTGGCAGAAATCCTTCAGCTCCTTGATTCCAGTAGATATGCGAATCAATGTCGCGCAGACGTCCATCCTCATATGATGCGACAAAAAGATCCAGAGAACCATCATTATTGAAATCGGCTACAGCCAAGGAATTAACCGCGTTGGAAGGCAACAAAGTGCGTCGATCCTCACTGAAGCCATCAGCGCTGCCCCAGTAGATATAAACAAAAGCATCATGAGCGATTTGCAAAGATTGCGTATGTCCGCCAAAAATCAGGTCCGGATAACCGTTGCCGTTCAAATCAGCCACCTTTGCATTGCACGAATGGCGAACGTGAAAGACTTGCTTGTTGTCAAAATTGAAACCACCCGGTCCGCCCCAAAGCACAAAACTTGTAAAGCCGTCGATCATCGTGACCACCAGGTCGAGCCAGCCATCACGGTTGAGATCCGCTAGAACCATAAAGCGCGGCTCTTTATATATTCGACCATTTTCTTCCATGACTATTTCAACGCTGTTTTCGAGACTGAAGCCCGTCTCTGAGCCATAAAATATTTTCAGTTTATTATTATCGAAACCGCAAAACACCAAATCAAGATAACCGTTGTGATTCAAATCGCCACAGACTACGCCATGCGCCCGGGTGGTCGGCAATTTTAAATCCGGCGTTTGTTCAAAGCCCTTGGGCGAATTGTAGTAGATGAATGATCCGGGATCAAGCCACGGCGACAATTCTGCGGCATTTGCCAGCGTCAGGTCCGGCATTCCGTCATCATTCAGATCGCAACAGACCATATCAGTACAGCCCCAAGCATGAAGATCAGTTTTCCGGGAGGCGTTAAAACCATCAGCGCCTCCACCGTAAATTGTAACATCGGCATCGCCAATTAGACTTCCGCTACGACAATTATTTACAACCAGTTGTCCGTTCACCGCGAAAACCCGGTACGCGTCATGGGCAGGTAGTCGCAACGCTTCCAGATTTGCTAAGTCGCTTTTTTTATCAACTGGGAAAACCAGTGCTTCACTCGTATAGGATTCATGGGTATGGCTTTGACAAATCACAATATCCGAGCAGCCGTTGCCGGTAAAATCGGCCAATAGCACATCGCAGGCGTTGTAACATTTTACCGCAATGCGGTCCTCTTCCAGCCAACCGCCGCCGTCATTTCCCGGGTATATCCACGAGCACTCCGTTCCGGCACTGGTATCGCGGCAGGCAAAAACCAAATCAAGATTCCCTGAACCTTTGATATCCCGGGCGGCTACGGCGAAGGCATTTTCACATTTAAAGATGATCGGGTTCCCTAAAGTTCCCTTTTCGTAAGGATAGAAGCTTGTCCGTTTTTTTCTAAAGGCGCAAAGATAAAGTGCTTCGCCAATTGTTAAGACTTGCGCCAGCGGTTCAGGTTCCTTGACTGCCTGGGTATAGGAATCCCGTCCTTTCTCTATCACCACATAATCTTCGTCTGCTTCAAGCAGCAACTCTTCAGTGGAAAAGTCGATGCCATCTGGAGCGCCTTTTATGCTGGAATAAGAGCCATCTTTTTTTCGGATTAGCAATGTGTCGCAACATCCGTCATGATTATTCGGGATTACCGTTACATGCACGGCCTGTTCAAAAGCATGAACACTCACGTTGTTCGGTTCGAATCCATTGTGACCCTGATAGAATATCTTAATATCATTCTCCGAAATAAAAAGCAGATCTTTTTTTCCGTTTCCGTTAAAATCACCGGCGGTTACACATATGGCCCGACCGGTCGGCAGATAGTTTACATATTTACTGCTTAAGCCTTCGTTTGAGCCATAATAAACAGCGGAATTTGTCACTCGCGTCATGCCGTCCCACACGCAACTGACGATCAGATCTTCATAACCATTGCCGTTCAGATCGGTCACACACCCGGAAAACGAACCGCCAATATAGAGACTGGTGCGTTTTTTTGGGTGGTTAATCGGGTCAGAGTAAACATCCAGCGGCACTTTCTCTTCATGATTTTGAGAGTTACAAAAAACCAAATCGACATAACCATTTCGGGACACATCAGTCTGGTGAATCCGTTGCAACACTCCCTTTTTTGACACATATAAGTTTTGCCCGCCGTTGCCGAAAGTTCCTTTTCGAAAACCATCAAACCCTTCAGTAATCCAATTCATATTTTCCTTATTCTACTCTTTGTTCAAGGAATGAAACAGACAACTCCAAATTCGTTATTGTGAAATCAGTTTCTCCCTTATTCGTTATTTCAATAATTACACTCTCGTCCTGCATTGTGTTTCTATCAATACCACAGATGTCATGGCTAAAGCTAAATTCATGGTTATTGATCTTAACTATACTGTTTGTTCCCAAGCCATCTATTTTTAGAATCCATTTAGCATCTGACTCTGGTGTCGGCCCGGTATAAAGTTTAAATATCTTCGTCTTTCCCTGGGCAAGTGTGGACGGCAATGGAAATGGATAAATTCCGTTTGCCATTTTCTCAGCAAACCACTTTTCTTTATAGCCAGGCACCCGGTTCATCTCATCAAGTTCACGGATAGGAGTCTCTACATCATCCCACGTGATTTTAAAAGTGCGGCTTTTTCCGTGCAATGTTTCTATGGAGCCGCAATCGGTAAACATTGCACGGTTAGCCGGATTATTGCGGCGACTCATAAAATTAAATAGATATATGTCATCAGCTCCACGATGTAGCGCTCCCCATGCTGCCCCACGAATCTCCTCAACTGTCATAACGGTTCCAAGCGACCCAGGATAATTAGAAAGCGCATTTTCTATGTCGGCAGTTACAAGAAATCCTGATTTATTAATTGCAGACTTCCATTCATTGGCGTTGATTTCGTAATTGGTATAGAAATATGGTGAAATGATTAAACGGTCCAATAACTCACGTTTTACCCATTCCAGCGCGTCAAACCCAAGTTTCAGCGCGTTCTGCGGCTTAACCGGAACACGCACACAGAGTTCGATTTTCCTGCCAGACTTTTTTTCAGCCTTTCGCACACTGTCGCAAATGCGAGTCATCATTTCAGTTATTAGATCACGTTTGCCGTACCCTTCACCTTCTTTGAAATAAGGGAAGCCTCGCATCCAGTCTATAACAATACCATCAATATTATAAAGCTCTAGCACTTCGTGTATTAATCCCATATAATACGTTCGCACTTCTTCAAAAGTGTAATCGAACCCATTTTCGTAAGGATGATCGGATACACGCATTTCCGGATGGTCCATCCAGAACTTGGAATGCAAAGGATGTCTCTCATATTCACTGTCGTGAATGTCATTCATTCGAATGGTAACATATCCTTTCATCCCTTTTTCTCTGGCGCGGCGCAATAGGTAAGAATTAGAATCAATGCCATGATTGGCTAATACTTGAATGCCTGATGCTCTGCGGTATACCCACTTGTCCTTGAGGGCCATCATATATGGTTGTTCCAAACCATTTGCCATATCGAAACCATCTAAGTAGGTCTGCCAGACTTTGCTTGGGTAATTAGTCAATTGGGCATTTACGCCTACCACAAATGTTTTAACTTGCGTATCAACCAGCCTGTCAATCAACAGATCAAGATCTGCCGTTATCATTGTGCCCGCCTCAACCGGATAAAACCGCGCATCACTGTCTTCGTCAAACAAAATCATTGCTTTTCCTCCAGATAAAACGTCTTGAAAAGCAACGGATTCTTACTCCCCACTATCCCATCAGTCAAGCCCATCCAGTATTCAACCTCTCCACCCGGCCGGTCGATATCAATGTAACTGAAGTTAAATCCGAACATCCTGCCTGGCTCTGGCCGTAAAGGCTTCAGATATTCCCATGGAATAGCTAATTCATAATGCCATACATGTTCTCCCGCCTTAACGACGGCGCGCTCTATTCCCGGTGTCGGCCCCCGCAAATGCTTGTTAACTTCTGCCGTCGTCCAGCAATAAGACTGAGCACCTGCCTTGGTTAGGGCGATGCCGTATTCATAATCGTCAGGCCCATAACCGATGTCGTGAATCACGGGCAGCAAAGCACTCCGCTGAGTAGTAAACGCAAGCTGAAAGCCGTCCCCGCGCCAAATGTCTTGGCCCGAATGCTCCTGGATGAAAACATCATCCATCACTTCCGCTGCGAAATAGAAACATTTCTCATCATACGCCACCCATACTTTCATGCTTAGGTCTTCAGGTCCAGACCATGCGCCTTGGGACAAAAGATCCAGCCCTTCCCCACTAGGGAACAAATTAGCCGGGGTGTTGAGTGTTATAGGTTGAAACATGCGATACTTATCAAGATTACCGTCGATTTTCATCTCACCGCTCATGCGATGTATCGGCAATAACATTATCTCTTTGTCTACAGCCATTCGTCGGCCTTCCACTTCTATGCTCGCCGCGAATTTTTCGTCGGCAAAGCGAATAAGGTTTTCCTGTTTCAGCCGAAAGGGAATCGAGATTGTTTCTCCGGGCGGAATATCCGCATCCTGCGTCGGTATGACCCAATCGGCGCTGGCTGGAGCGGTGGCGACCACATGCGCCTTCAAGCCTCGACTTGTCTTGTTATGGATAAAAATGCTCATTGTTTTCATGTCCGTTAACCGCGCCTCCGAGTTTATCAACGACAGCGACAGCTTGCCGTTCTCAAGCGCCGACTTCATTTGCGCCGCGGCAACATCACTCATTAAAAATAGTGGCGCGTCGGTTAACTCGATCTCCTGCCTGCCAGGCTGTAAATCCATGCTTTTATTACCCATCATGTCGTATACGCCCGTTTTTCCGGGAAATTCCGCCGACAACGATATTTTATCCGGTAATATCGTCCATAATGCCGCGACGGTTCCGCCATCTTTGTTAAACACATACATGTATACCTCATCGCTTGATTTGATCTCTACCGGGTCAAATACTCCGCCAAGCATCCTCGCTGTCGTAGCATAGGCGGCCACCGCCGGGCGCGGGCTACCGTCTCGCCATAAGCCGTAGTCAGTCTTGTGATTAAGTCCCCACCAATTAAAAGCGAAATAGTTATACCAACCAACTTCAGGAACAGATCTGGCAATAATCAATCCACGCGCGACCACTTTCGCCATATCCTTAGCATACGGGCTGTCCACCGGCAATGCGCTGACAATCTCAACCCCCCTCTCTCCTATGACAATAAGCTTCTTGCCACTTGGCCTCATAATATTCAAAGTCTCTATAAGTTTTTCCCTAAATTTACCGCGCTCCTCCCCAATAGGATGATGGCCAGGCCCAAAGGTTCTCGGGGAAACATAGGGGTCATAAAATATGCCGTCTAGCATATCGGCGACTTGAGGCCATACCTTACGCAGCACAGTTTGTCCTCTCATAAAATCCCCCCCGCAAACTCCAACACCGCCAACGATACAATCTGGATCAGCTTCCTTCGCGGCTTTGGCGCCTATCCGATACAGTTTGATATAATGTTCCAATCCTTCATGTTCGCTTTCTATATACCTAAGCCCAGATATTTCTGTGGGGAAATGCCATACTTT
>Ga0172379_10006399_pt1 | contig 15800 bp, 10 predicted proteins | sample GrowelOW334metaG_FD_119756 | JGI IMG/M metagenome (GOLD analysis project Ga0172379, IMG submission 119756) | Groundwater microbial communities from an aquifer near a municipal landfill in Southern Ontario, Canada - Groundwater well OW334 metaG | ecosystem: Environmental > Aquatic > Deep... | reverse complement strand
TCTTTTCACCAGTATAGAAATTTCTCATTGATTGCTTTGATGGGAGAGAGTGGCGATCGTCGGAGAGTTGATTTCATACTAGTAGTTTCTCTATATTCAGTTGCACATCATCAGCGGAAAATTGTAGGTTCCGAGAACAGTATGACGAAAGAATAGGCATGAACAAAGAATACTATCGCGAAGTTGGTCAGTATTATGACATAGACGCACAAGACTATGATGCGCGGTACTGGGCAAATCCGGTCCTCCAGCGGATGCGTCAGTCGTTTCGCGAAGAGACCAAACGATATTCAGCCGATACGATGCTTGAAATCGGATGCGGTACTGGTTTTGATTTAGTCCATTTCGGTCAAACGCATCCGGACAGGAAGATCTTCGGAATCGATGTCTCTGCGGAGATGGCTCATCGGGCACAAGAACGGATCCAAGACAATGGATGTGCCAACATCGTCGTCCGACAGGGAAGCGAGGGTGAGATCTCCTCTGTGTACCCCGGTCAAACATTCGATGTGATCTATGTATTCTTCGGTGCGCTGAACACTGTGGACGATCTGAAACGTGCCGCACGCGATGTTGCCGCAGCACTGAATCCGGGAGGACATCTGGTCCTCACATTCGTCAATCGATGGTATTTAGGAGGAATATTGTTGGAACTGGCACGGTTCCGTTTCTCGTCGGCATTCTCCCGACTCCGGAAAGTATGGAGCGGATATTCGCCCTACAAATTCCTCCCAAGCCACTGTTATACTCCAGCCAAGATCATGAAAGCATTCTCAGAATTACAGCTCCGTTCACGAAAAGGATATTGTATTTTCCATCCTGCATGGTATTATACTGGAATCAATAGACGAATCAATAGATTCAGTCGATTATTGTGGAAAATGGATGCCGTGGCAAATACAACCATGTTGTGGCAGTTTGGAGAGTATTCACTCTTTGTTTTTCAGAAGTGAAATAGTTTTGCGCAGCATCGCATCGATGGCCGGATACCGATCGGCATAGTGAACCTTGACTTCCGGAAAGCGCGTTATTAATGGTATGGATGAAGTTAGCGCTTCTCGGACAGTCGTGCCGTACATTCTTTGCAGTTGTTCATGTGTAATGGTTTCCAAACCAACATTGAGAATTCCTGCCAGCGACCGAGCAAACGTTAATTGACTCACCGGAAGCCCGGAAAAAATATTCAGATCCTGCATTCCATTCCCATGCATCGCAAGGTTTACGATTTGTCCCGCACAATCCTCTACATCAATCAAAGACATCAGTTGTGTCCCGTCACCGTAGACCGGCACTTTCCCGGTCTTCTGAAAATAATCCCAATAGAACACTTTAAACCACGATACCGGCCCAACGATCCATCCCGGCCGCGCAAAGCGTATATCCAGTTTTTGCACCTTCTGTGCATCGATCCAGGGCTGTTCACCTTTCATATAATACCGTGCATAGGCAACCGGTGAAAGTGCCGCCGTTTCATCCGCAAGCGTTCCTTCCGACTGATGACCGTAAATGAGCGAGCCGGAAACATAAATTATGTTGGGAGACGAATGCTGTTTTAAAAAGAATTGTATCAGCCGGCGATTTGCCGCTGCACCCCTTTGCGCCGCAATGAATCGTGTTACAGCAGTTGTTCCCCCGAGACGTGCAAGATGAAAAACAATATCGGGAGGATATCTTTTCAGCCACGTCAGATCAAAAGACCCAAGGTCTCCGCTCATGGTATTGAACGATTCCAGCTTCCTGCCGGGGATCCTCTTGTGAACGAGCATATGGATGAGATTATCTGGATCTTTTGAAAGCCTATCCACTAATGCACTACCGATAAATCCGGTCCCACCAAACACCCAAATATTACGTCTTGTCGCGTTCATGATTTCAAAATTCAATGATCGAATTAAAAAGTGAAAGGAAAGGTCAATTCACAAGGTCTGCAGGATGACATAGTGTATATCACGATGTCACTACAATCCCAAAAATGACTGTTTCTGGAGGAATTGCGACAGAATGGACTGTTGCCGGTCATTTGGCCAGCAGGAGGAAATATCCGGTGTTATAATGAACAGCGCCTTTTGGGAATCGTGTCCGGGTGATTGAAAAACATTTTCCCAGTGTTCCTTGTGGACCTCCATCAACTTCCTGTTTAGCCATCCCAGCGGCAACAGATGCATCGTCCACTCTATCCCCATCTGAAGCCATGAACGGGAATGGGAGATTAGCAGTTCTGCCGGGGATTGGGCGGAAGCATTCGGTAAAAACTCTTTTGTCCAGTTGTTATTCAGCTGGAACTGACGAAACGCCGGTTCGTTCCAGAGTACTTTTGTCGTCACCACTTCAATGGCAGTATAGAGGTTGCGATGGTGCTGCGAGTAACCGTTTTCAGTAACGTAATAATTCGTACAGAAATATTTTGAGTTGCCTAACAAAAATACTTTCCTGAAGATGGTCAGGATTGTTTTGCAAATCCACAACCGATCCGGCGCAGCGACGATCATAAAGTCAATATCGCTTGAATCATCAGCGACATTTTTTGACAGCGAACCGGTAAGAAAGATGGCCCGTGTGAACGGTACACGCTTGATAAACGCAGCAATGATTCTTGCATATGATAGCATTTTTTTTGCGCGCCGTTCGCCGGAAAAGCGGTACTCAACGTAATTCTCTTGTGCTGTTGACAGAAAATAGAACCCTTCTGATTTGGACAACGTTCTTTCATCCGCCAGAAGATCGGCACATGCAGCAACGTCGGCGGACGATTCGGCTGGTTTCGGCATGAAGGTATAGATCTGCTCTGCTGTAAGCGGATATTTAAAAATGTCGAAATAAGCGACGGTTTTTATAATTTCATCGCGAAGATTGGCATACAGCAAAGGCATTTTTATTCTTAGTTGATTGTTTTATTTAAGATAAATTATTTTCGCATGTTTCGCAATGAAGGCGGCGGAATTCATGACAACCGGCACGAGTTGTTTTCTGTTACGGTGCAGCAAACGCCATAACACTTGCACAACAACATTGGGAATCCATACTTCCCCCTAGCAGTACACGATATAGTAAGATGTATTTTCTGCTACATTCCTTCCGTGTCATTTCGGTTCCAAAACAGACAGACGAGTCGTTAACCATTGTCGAAAATTTCAACATAGTACAATTCTCAGTTTTGCTTTTCCCCGCTCTCAAATTTGAATTGTTGCGATTTCAACTCGTCATTCCTGAGTATTTTCGAATATTTTTGCCGGCGTGATTTTTGCTATAAAATTCTCATTTGTATGAACCGATCAATTGCGACATCGTTGTAATGCGATTGTTCTTGTTCGACATTCACAAATATTTTCACCGTCATTTTACTGACCAACAATAAAAAGGACTGCATATGAAAACATTCTACTCGCTCGTATCGCTACTGGTGATGCTGTCTGTTTCGCTCATTCTGCAGAGTTGCAATGAAACCACCAATCCTGCGGCATCGACTAGTTCCATCGATCCTCTACTGATTGGCGCATGGTACGATTCGACAAATCACGACGGCGTTGAGATCTCATCAGACGGAACAATCCGTCACCTGACCGTAAATACGCAGGGCAAACTTGCGTATGCCAGTGAACCCGATTATGTCAGCGGAAAAGTAACAAAAGCATCCGAAGGTGTTTTGGCAACGGAAGAAAAATATATTGAAAACAATGCAACAGTAACATATGTGGGAAAGGGACGATACACATTTACCAACAGCGGAGCAAATTTAACAATTTATCTCGATTCCACGAATGGTCAAGCGGTCAACCGTGTCTTTCATTTTATCAAAAAAAGTATTGGTGCAACCGTATCGGGAGGATCGACCGGTACCCAAAACACATTGTCATTAACCGTGGACGGTCAGACATATAATTTTACTGATATTACCGTTACACAGACCGGAACAACTATTGATATTTCTGCAGCACATGCAACCGTCCCCTATTTTACTTTTTTCACGGTCCGGACGGTTGGCTCTCATGCAATTGATGGTGATACTACCGGAATGTGGTTTGAATTTGGATCAAAGACGTATACCAGTAGTTCAGGATTCATCGGCATCGGTACAATCACGGGAAAAAACACACAGGGAAGTTTTTCTGTGGTTGTTCAGGAGCAATTCAATCCCCAGAATGTTAAGGCCGTCACTGGACTATTTGACGTAAATCTGCCATAGATCGATTCGAACTATTGTTGGGAAAAGCCGCAGAATTTTTATTGCGGCTTTTTTTATCTTTCAAAGAGGTGAATTATCCATTGCGTTTATACTATCGGCATACAGTTCATCGGTTTCTTTATTGCACCCAAGGTATAGATTTCGTAAATTATCCTAATTAAGAGAAGATGACGGAAAACAGTTTTACGGCAAATGTATTGATGGCGCTATCGTCTAGCGGCTAGGACGGAGCCCTCTCAAGGCTTAAACACGGGTTCGATTCCCGTTAGCGCTACAGATCGGTTGGAACTTTTACAACTGAAGTGTACCAGAAGACATACCCAAACTACAAACCCGTGAAATCAAAACGATTATCACGGGTTTTGTATTTTTGAAGCAGGGCAGCGGAAAATATTACTGAACTGATATCATTCTATGGGGATCAAGAAATAAAATGTACTACCCTTGCCGACAGTGCTCTCCGCACCTACTTCTCCGGAATGTTCTTTGATGATCTTGTGCGCAATAGCCAATCCCAATCCAGTGCTTTTCTCGCCTCCGGTCGGTCGCACGGACGTGCGCGAATATTCCTTGAAAAGATTTTTTAATTCATGATCAGGAATCCCTTGTCCCTGATCGGTAACCTCGCAACGCAGGGAATTCCCCTGTTTCATGAACCGAACGAAGATATGTGTGTTCTGATGTGAATACTTCAGTGCATTGCTGAGGAAATTATCGATCACCTGTTTGATACGCTGCCGGTCAAACAGAACAGTTTCCGGCAGACGATCATCAACTTCAGATTCAACCGTGATATTTTTCCCCCGGCCGAACATTTGGTGGATCTTCACTGTTTCATGCATAAATTCTTTGATATTCACCGCGCATTTCGTGATCGTCAATTGACCGCTTTCTATCGCCGAATAGTCCAAAAGATCATTGATCAATCCCAGTGCAGAACTTCCGGCCATTTCGATATTCATAACATACTCTTGCAGGTCCGGTGACGATTGCACGGCAGGTTCATCTTTCATGAGTGAACTGAATCCTATGATAGCGCCAAGAGGGTTCCGCAAATCGTGCGCAGCAATTCCCATGAATCGGTTTTTGGTATTGTTCAGTTCGATCAATTGCTCATATAACCGAGCTTTTTCCAACACCACTGCCAATTGTCCCGCCAATTGAGTGTAGATTTCCACATGCTCATATTTGTATGTATTTTTTTCAAAACTGGAAAAGAAGATAAATCCGATATCTTTTCCCATCGCGATCAACGGGCAGGTAAGACTGGAACGGATTCCTTCACTCAAAATATCCTTGGTAGATTGTGATTCCGGTTTGGAGCGGTAATATTCCTCAAGGTCATTGATAATCCTCGGTTGTTTCGTAACGAAGATCCGTTCGAGACTGCTTCCTTTCATCGGTTGTCGATACCCCTTGTTGATAGCAACTTGCGTCGAGTCTGTTTTTGCCCATCGCGCTACAAGCGAGCCGTCGTATTCATCGATAATTGCAACGCCAATACGGTTAAAGGGGATAAATGTCCGGAATGCCGTATACACTTGTTCACAAATGTCTTCCAGCAAAACACCGGCATTGATCTTTTTTGTCACCTCAGCAAGCGTTTTCAACTCTTCTAGACGTTTTCGCATCAGTTCTGCATTGTGCTCGCCTTGCCGGTAAAGGATTTCAATCCTTTGCAGTCTCGCATTGATTGCCGCAGAAACATCTTTGGTGTTCAATGGCTTAGCCAGGAAGTCATCTGCACCAAGTTCCATACTCTGCCGCATGATTTTGGATTCATTGTGTCCCGACAAGAAGATAAAAGGAATCGGCAATAAGTTTTCATGTTCACGGAACGCATTCAGCGTTTCAAATCCGTTCATTTCGCTCATCATAATGTCGCACAAAACAAGATCGGGTCTTTGCACTAATGCTTGTTCGATTCCCTCTTTTCCGCTGCCGGCCGTCAAACACTCAAACCCCTCTCCCTTCAGGGTGTTGGAGAGCGTAATGCGAACATCTTCGTCATCGTCGATAATCAAAATATTTTTCATACACAGTCAGAGAATAATCTCTGCTCCGTTAGTATTACTGAATAGCTTTACAGCATGAGTAAAATACACTTAGAAAGTGAAAAGCATCAATAATAATCATTACGTTATTAAAGCGAAGGCAAAAAAGGAAATTCTGCTGCGCTAAATTGGTCAGAGTACTGCAGCGGTGGAACGGAAATGGAATTCTGCACAGTGCGTATGCAACGAAATAGGGGAAACATCAACAGCACAATTGGGTTACACTGCTTTCACAATAACAACGGTTTGATCGTCATGTTGGTCTCGTTCTCCGACGAACGAAGCGAGTGATTCTAACAGTCGTGATTGGAGCATACTCGCGGATTCAGAGTGGTATGACAAGAGAAGTTGTAAGAGACGTTCTTCTCCGAAATCACCCTGAGCATTGTGTGCTTCGGTTACTCCGTCAGTTGCAAATAAAAAAATATCACCAGTATGATACTTCATACCCTTCTCTTCCATTTCGGACGTGAATACGGAAGCGTCGTTCAACCCCAATCCCAATCCGCGGGGAAGAACTTTTTTTACAGTGTTTGAAGTCGAATCATAATGCCATAATGGTAAATGACCGGCACGGGAAACAATAATAGTCTGAACATCGGTATTGAATTCGGCCCCAAGCACTGTCACGAACGAACGTTTTTCAAGATCCTGGCATAAAAGTTTGTTAGCTCGGTGGAAAAGATCTTTTGGCGTCAGGTCAAATCCGTGCAACGACCGGAGGATTCCCTGCACTTTGGACATATAGAGCGCTGCCGAAGTCCCTTTGCCGCTAACATCCCCGATGACTACGGTAATTTTTCCGTTGCTGTTGGAAAGATAGTCAAAGAAATCGCCGCCGACTTCCATTGCAGGAATAGATGTGCCCGAGATCTCCAGGCCTTTTATGGATGGAGTTGATTGCGGCAGAGAGTCCAGCTGGATCTTTCTCGCGATCTGCAATTCGTGCTTCATCCGCTCTTTTTCCGCAAGTTCTTCATACAGAAATGCGTTCTCGATTGCGACCGAGGCCTGTTTTGCAGTCGTCGCCAAGAATGCCAGGTCCTCCTGTTGGAACGCAGTCTCGGATTGTTTCTCGCCAACCAAAAGAACACCGATCAGTTTTTCCTTGGATCGAATCGGAATGCCGTGATGAAATCCCTCCCGATAGAATTCGTCCTTCAACGCACCTGGCAGATAGTCGATGCGGAATTCATTTGCAAACTGTTTAATGGCGGTGATCAATTCCTGTTCGTGAGACACGCAGAATTTCCCCCACACATTCCCGTCGAATCCGTAAGCCGACAAGCACGAACAATTCTGTTCATCGCGGAAGAAGAGCACGCCGACCCGCTTCAATTTCATCAATTCACTCAACTTTTGAACCAGTCCGCGCGCAAGATCTTCGGCGTTCAGCGTCGTCGCCAGCACTTCTCCCAGTTCGTAGGAGGCACGGCGGTAATCATACTGCAGGCGGAAATATTTTTTATCAATAAATCGTTGCCCGTACTTCCTCACGCGCATCACGACAACGGTGAGGATGATTGCCAGCGCCATCAGCATTACCCGTTCCGATGCACCACGCTGCGATGCGAGTTCGGGCGCGTCGTTAATCTCGATCGCCGTACCGGTGAAGACAATGTTTGCCTGCGGCAGATCAAGCGTCGGCAATTGGAAGAAGCCCCACACCAATCCGTAAATAATCGCAGTTCCCCAGAGAAACGTAGCAATACTGTACTGTGTATTCCGGCGAACGCGGAATTTCATATCCAGCAACCGGTATCTGCCGATCGTATAGAGATATGCCAACGGTATTGCCGTCAAGACAATGCTTAAAAAACCGATCCCTTCCGTCTGGAACGAATCGATAAACAGAATCACGATCACGATTGACGCTGCACCGGTGAATATCCCCGTCCAACGAAGGATAGTGTTGAAACGCTTGTATTCCGGCGAAACGCCTTTCCGGTATTTTACCATAATGAAAATGCCGTATACAAGGATAATTGCAAGCGGGATCGGCGAGTTCAGAATTGTTATGAGAATTCCGGAAAGTGCAGAAGCAATATAGTACCCTCTTCCAATCCACCGTTTTTCGTTCAGATCGGTCCGTTCCAGCGGGAAATAATGCATCGAATGAAAGAAGAGTGCTGATCCCAGAACATACGACATTCCGAGCATAATCTGCCGTACAATCACTTCCGGTGTAATAAAGAAATCCCTCCGCACGACTAGGATGGAAATGAAGAATCCTATCAGCATGAGCGCAAACCCCACCAGCCGCGCCGCCAACAGATTCGGACGCGATACGGAAATAAACATACCGGTGAACATCCACACAATACCGCAGAGGGTAAATCCCAACAATGAGATAGGTATACCGAATTTCGCCAGCACAATATTCAACTCTACAAATTGATTGTTGCGAAGAATTTCATACTTCAGTGATTTCCCGATCTGTCCCAAGCGAAGGATCCGATCGGCTTCATTTGCGGTAGTAAATTCCTGTTCATTGATCCGAAGGATCAGATCGCCAATTTTCATCCCCCCGCGGTCGGACGCTCCACCGGAGAAAACATCCGTCACGAACACATAATTCGGCAGCAACACAAGCACATCATGGTTCAACGATGCACGATTCACTTTAAAGGTAAGTAAATAATTCCACGATGGGCGCAACACTTCAATGCGGATCTCTTCCTGAGGACTTTTATCGATCGCTTCGAACACATCTTTCATGGTCTTCACAGCGCCGTTATTGATCGAAATAATCAGATCACCGATCATGATAGAATCGAAATCAATCTTTACCGATAACAGCCGGGTACCAATGGCAGGACGTTTGTTGATGATTTCGCCGTGGACGCTTTGCACCGCCATGAACCGGGAGGGAGCATCGCGAAACCAATTCTCATCTGTCGGCGTACTAAAAAAAGCATAAAACGTGACCCCGGCCTGCGTCAACAGGACGAGAAAAAGAACACCCGCACCGAAGCGGTATAGCTGATGTTTTGGGAAGTGAAGATTCATGGAAAAAAAGAGGAAATGCCCATCCTACTTACGACTGTGCTATCGGTAAGTTACGAAAACTAACCGTTAAGAGGGAAAGAAAAATACACCTCCGTCTTTACAATAAACAGTAAAATCTGTATTTTTAGGGAGAAATTACACGGTTCAGGGAGAAACTACAATGACCTACGGAAAATTCTTATTTATTTTACTGACATTTGTGTCACTGTGTGCCTCGCAGGATGAAGATATCCATGCGATTCAAGAACACGGACCGAGCCGCTGGATGTCGTTCTCGACACCGTTGACCGTGCAACACAAGCTTTCTACGGCAGGATTGCTGGGATATGAACTGGTGTTCAATCCTGATTTTGAGATCCGTCCTGGACGTGACCCGCTGTATGCATTCCGGTTCGAAGAAATCGGAAAATTCAATGCAGCATTGAAACCGCAGCTTCCCGCTAACACTCACATGCAATTTATTATCGACGGAAAACCAACCAATGAGCTGAAGGTCCAAAAAACAGGTTTCCGAAACGAACGCGATGCAAAACATGTCATTAAATTCGTTGTGGTCGGCAATAAACAGATGGTGGAAGATATGACCAATGCACGATCAGTGCGGGGATTGCTGTATTTCCGGGATACCAAGAATGAAAAGATCGATGTGAAATCCTTCACGATCGATCCAAAGACCATCCGAACGCTCGCCCGGCTGGTTTCCATCGCAAAGTAAGCAGCGGTTTATTTTTTATGAAGTTCTGCTAACTGACCGATCTTCTGCTCGTATTCTTTCGCAACGATATTCAGCGGATCGAAAAAATAGATCCGCTGAACTTCTTCTAACGCCCTGCCGAATTCCTTCGCATCGATAAACTGATCGGTCCGCTGAAAATATTGATTCTTGATCTTTTCCAATGCCAGCGTATTCTCATCCGGCATCACCAGACCTTCAGACCGCTTCGTTGCTCGGCGTTCTCGATCATTGATGGCACGGTCGGTCAATAACGACAGTACGTGCTCATTCTCCATCGAACGTTCTTCAGTAAAATCCGATGAGGATGGGTACGGCAGTGTCGCGACAAATTGTTCCAGAGCGGAAAGGTACAGGTTATGCAGATCAATAATTTTCGCGTCGCGGATGATCTTTAGTGCGTGCGTATATTGATGACGGTGCACTTCGTGCTGGGCTTCACGAAGCAATGTGGTAAGGGAATCGATACTCATCAGCCTGTCGCTTGTCCGCTGGAATAGATCAATTTAAGTCCTTGTGCCGATTTCTGATCATGCTCAGTCTGCTCTGCGCGAATTTCCGCATCAAGTCGAAGCAGTTCAGGATTCTGCATATCGACAGTGAGACCGTGTGCAATCTCATCCAGCGCTTTAGAATACTCTTTTTGAGCGCGGAACTCGGTGGCGACGCGGATATGGATGCGGATCAGGCGGTCCTGCTCTTCCTTCGAAATCCGGTGCGTTGCCGAAGAAGAGGAAAGGGCGGTGGAATGCATTGCCGACAGTTTAGCATCGTGCAGTGCGGTCACGCGTTGTTCAAGGTTCAGTAATTCGGCGTTCGAAGGATCGATCACCAGACCGGACAAAATCTCGACAAGTGCTTTGTCCAGCACATTCGCCATCAAATAGCTTTGCGCCTGGGCAAGATACTTGGCAACCTTTTCGGTGCGAATCTCCGATTGCTTCAGGTCAAAAGACTGCGTGAGAACCGACTCGATATCTTCCAACAGGGAGAGAGACTCAGCGCGGTTGGGATCGAATTCCAACGCTTTATTGACAGCGATCTTTGCTTCATCAAATTTTTCCACGGTCAAGTACTCCCTTGCGACCACCAGCAATTTCTGAATCTCCAAGTTTCGGGACTCTTCGCGCTGGCGCCCGTTCCACTCTTCGGCCGCAAACGTGATCTTTTGTTTGAGCGCCAAGAGATCGTGATGATGTTCATCGATTAGCAATCCGCCAGCAACTTCCGATAGTGCTTCCTCAAAGAGATCCCGTTCCAAAAATTCCGTTGCGTGCTGAATATGCCGCTGAATAACTTTTGATTTTTCGTCCTGGGTCCTTCGAACGTGTTCTTCCGCAAGGAATTCATCGAACTCCACCTGCAACTTCTGTTCATACTGCTGTATTTCCAGGTTGAGCGGATCCAGAATGAATGCCTTTGCCACTTCATTGAATGCTTTGCTGAACTGCCGCATACCGCGCAGACGTTCCGCTTCCATCAGATGCATTTGAATCTTGCCGATGACGTCGCTCTTGCTCTTTTCTTCGTCCAACAATGCTTTCTGCACCGTGCTCTGGTGTTTCGCCTGATGCTCTTCCCGTTCGGCAAGGATCTGCTGTTCCACTTTCTTCACATCATTATCAAACGGGTTGATAATGAAGGCAAGCGCTACTTCCCCCAGCGCAACTTCGAACTGTCGTTCAGAAAGGAATTGTTTTGCACGACCCAGATAATGTTGGATTTTTTGTTTATCCGCCTGCTGGCGGGCAAGATTCTCTTCTGACTCGTTTTCCAGCACACGCTCGCGGTCGGTGTGTTCGATCCGCTTGATTTCTTCTTCTTGCTGCCGGCGGATCTGATCCTGCAGTTCGCGTTTACTCTCTTCTTCATGGCGGAAATGCTCTTCCTGCAATGTCAGAATCCGCCGTTCGCATTCCTGCAGTTCATCATTGATGGGATCGAGTACTGTTGCACGAGTGATGGTGCGCAGAGCATCGGTGAATTTTTGTTGTTTGGCAAGCTGATCCGCATTAGCAATATGCTTGCGGATGGTCGCAACGATCGCCTCGCGTTTCTTTTGACGCTCTTCCAGCTGCCGCTGGTATTGCTCCAGCTGCTGCTGTTGTTGCTTTTCCTGCATCTCGAGAATCCGTTGTTCGAGACGAAGGACCTCTTCGTTGAGCGGATCGATGACCACCACGAATGCAAGTTCGCTCAATGCTTCATCAAGTTTATTGGCAAGGTAGAGCTCGTTCACATGGGCCAGATACTGTTTTACCTTTTCTTCCTGTGCCCGTTTCCGCTCCTGCTCTTCCCGCTTTACTTTTTCTTCTTTCTCTTTTTGATACTGTTGCGACTGCGATTTGAGAAGTTCCTGCCTTTTCAGGCGGTCTTCTTCCATTTTACGCTGACGTTCCGATTCCTCATCCCGCCGTGAATCTTCCTGTGCTTTGCGGATGGTATCTTCAAGGGTATGGATCTTTTCATTGACCGGATCCAGCAAATATGCGCGGGCGATCTCATCCAACGCACGATTATATTCTTTCCGTTGAAAATATCCGTTGGCTCGAGCAAGAAAAGCAGCGATCTTAGATTCGATAGCGTTGCGTCGCAGCTCATCATTCTTGCTTTTTGCTTCTTCTTCTTTCTTATGAAGCTCTACTGCTTGTTCCTGCTGTGCTGCAACGGCGGCACTATGCTGCGCTTCGATAATGGCGAGATTCGAGAGATGCTGCAACGATGGAGCAATTTTCTGTTCTGCGGTAGGTTCTGACGGTGCGGGTGCTTGTTTTGTTCCCTTTTTTGCCTCTTCCGCCTGTTTAGCATTCAGCAATGTCCGGACACGTTCCTCGTATGCCAGTGCATAGAGATGCCGCGAATCATACGAACGGGCTTTTGCAATCAAATCCAAAGCGCTCGCAAGATCCCCCTCTTTTACAAGCTTATCAGCTTGTTTTAGAAGGAGCGCCACTTCTTTCATGCGCTCGGAAGCCGGCAAAGACGTATTTTCTGGAGGATTGGCCATCTTCAGTTTTGGGGGTTTTTCACAATTAACTATACTATCTTAAATAAAATACTGATAGATGTCAACCGGGGAGGGTATTAGAATATTATAACCTTATTTTTAAGCAGTAATTGATTCTCCACGTGTTTCGCTCAATTTTTTCCGCATGGAAAGGGCTCCAATATGGTTTGGATTCAGGCGCAGGGCCAGATCCACTTCAAAAATCGCTTCAAATGTCCTATTTTCGGAGATAAACTCCATCGCCTTGCTTAAGTGGAACTGGATGACCAACTCTTTATCTTCATTAGCTTTCTGCTCATCCAGCTGCCGCTGGGCCCGCTCTATCTCATCCCTCATCTGCAATGTTTCAAACCGTTCCATGTCGAAGCTCATAGCATAATCAACCCACCCCAATGCTTCTCCATACGCTTCGCGGGAAAGAGCTTCGCGTGCCATAGCGAGGCTTTTCTTGATGCCCTGATTCTTCTTCGATGCTTCATCCTCGCGTTGCTTTTCCTCTTCGTACTTCAGGAAATCCTGTTGGATCTCGCCTTCCAATGCGAACAATTGTTCGTTCATGGGGTCATGACGGTATGCCTGTGCAATTTCATCCAGCGCTTCCTGATATTGGAAGGAGGTTTTGAGGCGTTTTGCCTTTTCAATATGTTGATTGATGACAGCTGTGGTTGCTTCATCAGCAGAATTCTCCGGTTCCAGTACTGCCTGCATGGAAGAATATTTCGCCAATTTTGATTTCTTTTGCGCTTCTAAAATTTCCCGTTGAAGTTTAGCAATCTCTTCGTCGAACGGATTGATTTTGAATGCTTTTGCGATATGCGATAGTGCCTCATCGTAGCTTCCCTGGCTGAAATATCCGCGCGCTTTGGACAGGAAGAGAAGGACTTCTTCTTCGTCGCGAAGGAGTTTCGACTCCACCTCGATATGCTCCCGCATCTGTTCCCGCTTTTTCTGTTCTATCGCCAGTCGATGCAGTTCTGTTTCCTGCAGCCTCCGCCGTTCCTCCTCTTGTTGTTTCCGCTGCTCTTCCTCACGACGAAGCGCCTCGTCTTCCTCTGCCATGATCTTCTTCTCTAATGCAATCACCGCTTCATTGGAAGGATCGATAAAATAGGCCTGTGTAATCACCCGAAGGGATTCGCTGAATTTTTGCTGCAGGAGATATTCCGTTGCCTTTTCCAGATTTTTCTGAACGGTAATGCGGATCGACTCTTCCTTTTTCTTTTCTTCCTCGATCTGTTGTTTCTTCTTCGCGATGTTCTCTTCGTGCTTCTTCGTCTGTTCTTCCCGGATCTTCCAGTTCAGGCTTAACACGTCCTCGTTCAGCGGATCGAGCACCATCAAAAATGCCAGTTGACTCAATGCCTCTTCCAGTTTATGCTCCGCGAACAGGCTCCGTGCAATCTGCATATATTCCCGGATCTTCTGCGATCGGGCCTGTTTATACGCTTCCTCTTTCTTCTTTCCTTCGACTACTTTTTCCTGCTCGCGCTGCTGCCGCCAGATCTCGAACAACTCTTCCCGGCGCTGTCCTTCGCTCTTCTGTTTCTGATGACGTTCTGCCTCTTCGACCTGCGTCTGCCTTTCCTGAGTGATTTTGATCTCTTCCTCGATCTGGAGGATCCGTTCATCGGTCGGATCAAGCATGAATGCGCGCGCAACTTCATTGAGTGCATTGTGGAAATCGCCGTGCGATTCCAGTTCACGCGCTCGTTTGAGATAATCCGAAATCTTTTTGGCAAGGCTGACGGTGCGAAGTTGTTCCTCGTTTCGCTGTTCCTCTTCCTGCTGTTTTTGCAGGGCGTATACTTCCTTCTGCTTGTAGGCGGTAACTGCGCTCCGTTTTACTTCTTTGATCGCGAGATCGAGGATTTTTTCCAAGGTGGGCATCAGTTGTTCGATCACCGATTCTTTCGACGAAGTTCCGGTGCCGTTCTCCCCCGCTTCAGTCTGTTTCAGAAGCACAGAGCGGACATATTCCTCATATGCCCTGGCATACATAATGGTGGGATTCTTTTCGCGCGCACGCATAATCTCATCCAACGCCCGGTGTATCTCTCCCTGGCGAACGAATTTATCGGCGTTCTTCAGAAAGGCGATCACCTCCGTAAGGTATTCTGCGCCGATAATTTTTTGTGAGATATTCTGCATCTGCATTACTTAGCGTGAGTAGCCGTTTGACGATTTAAACAGCAAACCCCGCGTGGGGCGGCGGGGTTCGTTGTGTGCACCTTCGTCATAGGCGTTCCAATGATGAGGTTGCCGTACTCAGTGTTTATTCTTTGCCAAAAGCGCCTGCGCAGCACGCAGCCGCAGCCGTAATGTGCTCTCTTCGTTCCGTACCAACCTCTCCGGTGCGATTTCCTCAGCCATCTTCAAAACATTCTTATGCGGAGTCGCTTTGAATGCTTTGCTTCGTTCAATAGCCTTTTCCAGCGTATGGGAGATCTGGTCTTCCGGCATCGGTTTTACAAGATAACGGAAAACGTTCAGTTCATTGATGGAACGGATGGCCAGCTGTGCATCCTTCACTTCCGTGAGAATGACCGACACGGTGTTCGGATATTCACGGCGAACCGTATCCAGGAAACTGACACCGTCCACATCGCCAAAGTTAATATTGCTGACGATAACCGACACCGGTTTCTTTGCCATTTCCTGGAATGCAGCATCGATAGAATTCACTGCAACCGCATTGAAGGCGCTGCCGTATTTGTCCACAAGCCTGCCTGTTTCCTCTTCACTGTAATCGACAAAGAGCACGGTCGGGCTTTCTTCTTCCACCTCGATATGAACGCGGTGTCCGGAGACAGGATT
>Ga0172379_10006398_pt1 | contig 15801 bp, 11 predicted proteins | sample GrowelOW334metaG_FD_119756 | JGI IMG/M metagenome (GOLD analysis project Ga0172379, IMG submission 119756) | Groundwater microbial communities from an aquifer near a municipal landfill in Southern Ontario, Canada - Groundwater well OW334 metaG | ecosystem: Environmental > Aquatic > Deep... | reverse complement strand
GCCCGGAGACAACATTCAGATAACCGCTGAACTGATCACTCCCATAGCCATGAACGAGGGGCTTAGGTTCGCTATCCGCGAAGGCGGTCGTACCATCGGCTCGGGTGTGGTCACTCAAATTGATAAATAGGTAGGAAAATGCCAAGGGAATTGATTTATCTGGTTTGCCAGGAATGCAAAAGACGTAACTATACTGCTGACAAAAACAAGAGGCTTCACCCGGGCAGGGTTGAATACAAGAAATATTGCAAGTTCGACCATAAGCATACCCTGCACAAAGAAGGCCGTTAGACCAGTTTTTCAGATTCGTGCAGGCCAGTAGTTCAATTGGCAGAGCACCGGTCTCCAAAACCGGGTGTTGGGGGTTCGAGTCCCTCCTGGCCTGCCAGTTACTCAGGACTCTTGAAGGTACTTTGATATTACCCGGCAGGCAGTTTAATGGCAGTCGGGAAACAACTGGCTGATTTTGAAGAAAATGTTTCATTTTGTGTATGAGTTTATTGATGGTTAGCATCCAGGGTGTGGGTATCTTGTTACTGGAGTTGAGGCTGAGACCGGAAAAAGAATGAAAAAATGAGATTATAAACGACAGGTTGCTGATATGGCGAAGCTTGTAGATGATACACGAAAGTTTTTGAAAGAAGTTAGAGTCGAGATGTCAAAGGTAACATGGCCGACTTGGATCGAACTCCGGGGATCGACTATTCTGGTGATTCTTGTCTCCATCTTTTTTGCTGCATACATCGGGATTTTTGATCTCATTATAACCTTTATTGTCGGATTTATCACTGGCGGAAAAATACGATAAGTGTTAAATGCAAGAAGGATTTAATTCCATGAACTGGTATGTCGTCCATACGTTGTCCGGCCATGAAAACAAGGTTAAAACCTTTATCGAAACTCAGGCTCCACTTTCCGGATTGAGCGGTCAGGTTGAAAGAGTTGTCGTTCCTACTGAAGATACGGTAGAAATGAAAGATGGGAAAAAAAGGACTTCCAAACGTAAGTTCCTTCCTTCTTATGTATTGATTGAAATGGATCTGAACAACGAAACCCAGTATTTTATCAGCAACGTTCCCGGAGTTACCAGTTTTGTTGGACCCGGCCGTAAACCCGAGAGATTGAAAAATTCTGAAGTCGAGAGAATTCTAGGACACATCAGCACAGGGAAGCCTCGTGAGGCCCCGGTAATGAAATATGCCGTCGGTGATAAAGTAAAGGTTATTGACGGCCCGTTCAGTGAATTCTCCGGTACAGTTGAAGAAACGAATCCGCTCAAGAATAAAGTTAAAGTGACCGTGTCTATCTTCGGTCGTCCCACGCCGGTGGAGCTGGACGTTCTTCAAATAGAATTTATGAAACCGACGTAATTGTCCTTAAATTTTTGAAGATAAATAGTCGGCAAAAGGGAATATTTCTTATCTGCATATTCAGCTGGCAGCCTTCCGAGGATGGCTGACCGATTTATTAAGGAGAGTGGCATCAGTGGCTAAAAAAGAAGTGGCAAACATTAAGCTTCAGTTACCAGCCGGGCAGGCAAATCCTTCGCCCCCGGTCGGGCCTGCGCTGGGTGCCCATGGTGTGAATATCATGGAGTTCTGCAAATCCTATAACGCAAAAACCCAGTCTCAGACAGGGATGATCATTCCTGTTGTTATCACCGTATACAGCGACCGTTCTTTCACGTTTGTGACAAAAACGCCGCCTGCTTCGCGTCTCCTTCTGAAAGCTGCAAAGCTCGAAAAAGGATCGAATGTTCCGAACCGCGACAAGGTTGGCAAAGTAAACATGACGCAAATTCGTGAGATAGCGGAGCTCAAGATGAAAGACCTGAATGCAGCGAGTGTGGAAACCGCCATGAGTATGGTAATGGGAACTGCGCGCAGCATGGGAATTTTAGTAGAATAATGCATCATTATTCAAATTGCAAGTATCAAAAAACCAATTTTAGTAACGGGAGCAATGAATGAAACGGGGGAAAAGGTATAAGGAGGCATCTTCCAAGGTCGATAAGACCAGGTATTACCTCCTTGAAGAAGGTATCCAGCTTTTGCACCAGCTCCCGAAAGCGAAATTCGACGAGACAGTCGAATGCGCTGTTCGGCTGGGAGTGGACCCCAGACACGCTGACCAGATGGTGCGGAGCACGGTAGTATTACCTCATGGAACCGGCCGCAAAATACGGGTACTTGTTTTTGCAAAAGGTGAGCATGAGCTTGCGGCTCGGGAAGCCGGCGCTGATTATATCGGCTCAGAAGACCTTGTGGAAAAAATCCAGGGAGGCTGGCTGGATTTTGATGTCGCGATTGCTACTCCCGATATGATGAAAATTGTCGGGCGTCTGGGAAAAATTCTGGGAGCGCGGGGGCTTATGCCCAATCCCAAATCTGGAACGGTTACTGTTGACATCGCAAATGCGATTCGCGACGCCAAAGCAGGAAAGATTGAATTCCGTGTGGACAAGGCGGGAAACCTCCATGTGCCTCTTGGCAAATTATCCTTCAGCGATACGCAGCTCAGGGAAAATCTTCTTTCTTTCATGGATGCGGTTGTACGCTCCAAACCTTCCACTGCTAAGGGAACCTATGTAAAAGGTATTACCATCACTTCAACCATGAGCCCTGGAATCAAGATCGACAGGACTACTTTACTCCAGTCGCTTACCTAGCAGAGAATCATCAGACTAAGGTTGATGATAAAAAGTTCCTGCGGTGATGGTGTATGAATATATCGGGAGGCAGAATGAAAAAAGAAGAAAAAAATACTATTGTCGGTGAGTTTGTGACGGTTTTCGGGTTGCCGGGCGTTTACCTCATGGATTTCAAGGGGTTGAATGTTGCCGAAATTACCGAACTGCGAAAGAAACTTCGCGAAGCCCGTATCTCTATGAAGGTTGTAAAAAATACCCTTGCCAAACGTGCGCTCAAGGAGGCCGGAGTAGAGAATTTCGACGGTTACTTTACAGGTCCGACCGGTGTGGTCTGGTCGAAAGAAGATTCGATTATACCTGCACGGCTGCTTCTGGAGTTTTTGAAAAACCGTTCAAATGGAGCAATCAAGGCTGGTTTGGTTGACGGCGCTGTGATAAAGGCCGAGCAGATGGAAATGGTATCCAAACTGCCGACGAAACGTGAATTGTATGCCCAGGTTGCATCGGTTTTGAATGCGCCAATGGTGAGACTTGCAGTAGTTCTCAATGCAGTCCCGACCAAATTGGTTCGCACTGTGGATGCTCTCAGAGAAAAGAAAGCTGGCGAGCCGGTTTGACGGCACTTGTATAGTTTAAATAACGAAACATATCATTCTTTTTATAGCTTCGAATCCCTTTGTCGGGGATGAAGAAGCTTCTATCACAAAAATATGGAGGAATACCATGGCAGGGGAAAAAATCACAAATCTTGTCAATCAGATTGGCGAGTTGACAGTAATAGAACTTTCCGAACTCGTCAAAGCCATTGAAGAAAAGTTTGGTGTCGAGGCTGCCGCCCCGGTTATGATGGGCGGAGCAATGCCAGGCGCAGCAGCTGCTGAGGCTGCTCCGGTTGAGGAACAGACAGAGTTCGATGTAATGCTCACCGTAATAGGAGAAAAGAAAATCCAGGTGATCAAAGTGGTGCGTGAACTGACCGGTCTGGGTCTCAAGGAAGCCAAGGATCTGGTTGAAGGCGCTCCGAACAAGGTGCTTGAAGCAGTGGAAAAGACTGCTGCTCAGTCTGCCAAAGCCAAACTTGAGGAACAGGGTGCAACGGTAGAAATCAAATAAATGTTGATAGGAAATGTACGTAATCAGCCGGGCGGCGATAAAATGTTCTGTTCGTTCTGATACTCATACATCGTTGTGTTTTCAGGCGGGAATCCGGAGTGGAGCTTACAAGAGAATGCTATTTCCGGATTTCCGCTTTTTGTCGAATTTAAAATTCTAACACTAGCGGGAGCGTGATTATTTTGCGGGACAGAAAAATAATCGAGAGGCAGTCTTTTGCGAAGATTCCAGCGGTTGTTGATATGCCGTATCTTCTTGACCTCCAGATATCGTCATTTAATAATTTCCTGCAATTGGATATACCGCCGGCAAAAAGGCGTGAACAAGGGCTTCAAGCAGTATTTAAAAGTATCTTCCCAATTTCCGATGTTCATAATACAATGAGTCTCGAGTTTGTTGATTACTCGATGGGGGTGACAAAGTATTCCAAGGCGGAATGCGTCGATAGGGATATGACCTATGCCGCTCCGCTGAAAGCTACTCTCCGTCTCATTACCTACGAAAAGCAGGGTAATGAACAGATAGTAAAAGATATTATCTCTCAGCAGGTGTTTCTTGGGGAAATGCCTCTGATGACCGAGGCCGGAACATTTATCATAAACGGTGCGGAGCGGGTTATCGTAAGCCAGCTTCACCGGTCTCCCGGTGTATTTTTTGGTGAAGAAACTCATCCGAACGGAAAACTTCTTTTCAGCGCCAGAATCATCCCTTACCGAGGGAGCTGGGTTGAATTCTCTATGGACATCAATGATGTAATGTACGCCCATATAGACCGTAAGAGAAAGTTTCCGGCGACAATGCTTCTCAGAGCGTTCGGATATTCCGATGACGAAAGCATCTGGCGGCTTTTCTTCGAGACCGAGAAAATGCCCATCGGTAAAGTCGTACCTGATATGATCTCTATGGAAAAGGTTGTTGATCAGGAAACCGGAGAGGTTGTAACAGAACCGTGCGATGAACTTACTGAAGAGACAATAGAACGGCTCAAGAGTTTGAAGGTTTTCCAGCTTGAGATTCTTAAATATGACCGGCTGAAAGATTCAAACGTCCTTGAAAATACTTTGAAACGTGACCCGACTAAGAACGAGGAAGAGGCTCTTCAACGCATCTATTCTCTCCTGCGTCCGGGTGATCCGCCTAATACGGAAACAGCCCGTAATCTTACCGAGCGCATGTTCTTCAATTCAAAGCGCTATAATCTTGGAGAAGTGGGACGGTACCGGATGGGGCACCGCCTGAATTCATGGGGTGATCCCGAGAATCCCACCGTTCTTACCCGTGAGGATTTTTCATCGATCATCAGATACATGCTGGGTTTGAGCGTCGAACAGGAAGGTTACTACACCGATGATATCGATCATCTTGGTAACCGTCGTGTGAGGACGGTTGGTGAGCTCCTTGCCAACCAGTTCAATGTCGGTCTTTCACGGCTTGCCCGGACTATCAAGGAACGGATGAGCCTTCAGGATTCCGAAAAAAAGCTTACCCCGCATGATCTTGTAAATGCGCGTGCTGTTTCCACAGTTATCGCGTCGTTCTTTGGCTCAAGCCAGCTCAGTCAGTTCATGGATCAAATCAATCCTCTTTCCGAGCTGACACATAAACGGCGTCTATCTGCTCTTGGTCCGGGAGGTCTTACCCGTGAGCGGGCGGGATTCGAGGTCCGTGACGTGCATCATACCCATTATGGCCGTGTATGTCCGATCGAGACCCCTGAAGGTCCTAATATCGGTCTAATTTCCTATCTGGCCACCCATGCGCGTATCAACGAATTCGGTTTTCTCGAAACTCCGTACCGTAAGTTCCAGGACGGAAAGATGACCAACATTGTGGATTATTTGAGCGCCGATGTCGAGGATAAATACACTATCGCGCAGGCAAACGCTCCGCTTAATCCGGACGGTTCTTTCGTTTCCGACATTATTAAAGCTCGGAAACGGGATGATTATCCCCTCGTGACTCCGAAACAGGTTGATTATATGGATGTTTCGCCGAAGCAGCTGGTCGGCGCAGGTGCATCCCTTATTCCCTTCCTGGAGCACGACGACGCAAACCGTGCGCTCATGGGATCAAACATGCAGCGGCAGGGTGTGCCTCTCCTGAGGCCGCAGGCTCCTGTTGTAGGAACCGGAATGGAATCGAAAGTTGCGGTCGATTCGGGCGCAATGATCATTTCCGATGTCAATGGCACGGTAATGCGGGTTTCTGCGGACCGTATCATAATCAAAATGGATGAATCTGAGGCCACTCCTGAAACGGTATTCGAAACATCCGATAATGAAAAGGTGTTCGAACTTACCAAGTTCAAACGTTCGAATCAGGATACATGTATCTGCCAGCGCCCGCTTGTTCGGGCGGGTGACAGGGTCGAACCGGGTACCGTGCTTGCCGATGGTCATGCCACCGAGCGCGGCGACCTGGCTCTCGGCTGCAACGTTCTGGTGGCATTCATTCCCTGGTACGGGTATAATTTCGAGGACGCTATCGTCATCAGCGAGCGTCTGGCGAAAAATGATACCTTCTCTTCGATCCATATCGAGGAATTCGAACTCCAGGTCCGTGATACCAAACGGGGTACCGAAGAGCTCACGAAAGAACTTCCCAATATATCCGAAGATGCGGTCAAGGATCTTGACAAAAACGGGGTAATCCGGATTGGCGCAGAAGTCAAAGCCGGTGATATTCTTGTAGGCAAAGTCACCCCGAAAGGGGAGACCGAGCTTTCCCCCGAAGAGCGTCTTCTCAAGGCTATATTTGGAGAAAAAGCCGGAGATGTTCGTGACGCTTCTCTCAAGGTTCCGCCCGGAATCGAAGGTGTTGTTATCGATACACGCATCTTCTCCCGTAAGGATCGTGACGATAAAACTCGTCGTTTGGATAAAGAAGCGATTGAAAAAATCCGCAGGGAGTACCAGGAAAAGATCAAGAGGATCAAAGACCTGCGGACTCAGGAAATGAGCAAAATTCTCTACTCGGTCAAATCCGGTTCCGATATTGTCGATATCGATACCGGTCAGGTAGTGATCGAAGCCGGAAAAACGTTTACGAAGAAGTCTCTTTCGGCCATCGATTATGAGAAATTCCAGCCTGCCGGAAACTGGACCAACGATGAGGACATCGAGTACCGGGTTATGAAAATTCTTGCCGCCGCCACCAATCAGATCGCTCTTTTCGAAGAAAGAATTGAACGTGAGATAGAAAAGGTGCAGCGAGGCGACGAATTGTCTCCGGGAATTGCACAGCTGGTCAAAGTCCGCGTTGCGCGGAAACGGAAACTCCAGGTGGGTGACAAAATGGCAGGCCGTCACGGAAACAAGGGTGTAGTCGCCAAGATCGTTCCCGAAGAGGATATGCCTTACCTGGAAGACGGTACGCCGGTTGATATTGTGCTCAACCCTCTGGGCGTGCCTTCCCGTATGAATATAGGCCAGATACTCGAAACCCATCTTGGATGGGCGGGCGAGAAATTGGGCAAATATTATGAAACCTCGGTTTTTGACGGCGCCAACACAGATGAAATCCGTGCGGAACTGAAAGCCGCAGGTCTGCCTCTTAATGGCAAGACCACGGTTTATGACGGACGTACCGGTGTGCCGTTCGACCGTCAGGTAACGGTAGGCATTATCTACATGCTGAAACTCCTTCATCTGGTCGCGGACAAGATCCACGCCCGGAGTATAGGGCCTTATTCGCTCGTTACCCAGCAGCCTTTGGGCGGTAAAGCTCAGTTCGGAGGCCAGCGCTTTGGGGAGATGGAGGTTTGGGCGCTTGAGGCATATGGCGCAGCCCACATCCTTCAGGAAATGCTGACAGTCAAGAGCGATGATGTCCTTGGGCGGAGCAGGATTTATGAAGCCATTGTTAAGGGCGAAAATCCTCCGGAACCGGGCATACCTGAATCATTCAATGTGCTCATAAAAGAGCTCCAGAGTCTCGGGCTTGATTTTCAACTCCTCAAGGACAATGAGGTTGTATTGTGATATGACACGTGTTTTCCCTGCCGGTTCTTTAAAAAAACCAGGGGGAAAGCCGATAAAAGATGCCGGTTCAGTGCATCTCATATGGTTGAAGTTCTAAAAAAGAATATTAAGCCGGGCTGTGAAGGGCTCAGAGCCCGGCTGATTAATCAGCACGAAACTTTCTGGTTCAAAAATAAAAGTCAACGAGTATTTGACTTCATTTAATGAGCCTCGAAAGAAGACAGTCTATATAAGGAGGGATGTTCGTGAACAGCCCCAAACAACCGATACAGGGAAGAACCGAATTTAACTCAATTAGAATTCAGCTTGCTTCACCGGAAAGAATCCGTGAATGGTCATTCGGGGAAGTAACCAAACCGGAAACTATCAATTACCGTTCATTCAAACCAGAGAGGGACGGTCTTTTCTGCGAGCGCATTTTCGGCCCGGTCAAAGACTGGGAATGCCAGTGTGGAAAATATAAACGTATACGATACCGCGGAGTTGTATGTGACCGCTGCGGTGTAGAAGTTACCCAGGCCAAGGTGCGCCGTGACCGTATGGGGCACATCGAGCTTGCTGTTCCTGTGGCTCATATATGGTATCTTAAAAGCCTTCCTTCCCGGATTTCTTATTTGCTCGACATCAGTGTAAGAAATATCGAGCGGGTGATTTACTATGAAGCGTATATCGTCCTCGATCCGGGAAATACCGATAGAAAAACCGGCGATCTATTGACCGAAGAAGAATTCATGGAACTGGAAGACCAGGGCATGGAATTCAAGGCCGAAATGGGCGCAGGCGCTGTCAAATCGCTTCTCTCCCAGATTGATATCGGGGAACTCTCGGCAAATCTCAGGGCACAGGTCAAAATAGAAACTTCCGCGCAGCTCAAACTTGAGGCGCTGAAACGTCTGAAAGTAGTGGAAGCCTTCCGTCAATCCAATAACAAACCGCAATGGATGATCATGGATGTAATTCCGGTAATCCCGCCGGATTTACGGCCGCTCGTTCCTTTGGAAGGTGGAAGATTCGCCACTTCTGATTTGAATGACCTCTACCGACGGGTGATCAACCGTAACAACCGGCTGAAAAAGCTCATCGAGATCAAAGCTCCGGATGTAATTCTCCGTAATGAGAAAAGGATGCTTCAGGAAGCGGTGGACGCGCTTTTCGATAACGGCCGGAGAACCCGCGCAGTCCGCGGCGATGGCAACCGTGCGCTGAAAAGCCTTTCGGACCTCTTGAAAGGAAAACAGGGAAGGTTCCGTCAAAACCTTCTGGGCAAACGGGTTGATTATTCGGGACGTTCGGTAATCGTTGTAGGACCGGAGCTGAAGATACACCAGTGCGGCCTTCCAAAATCAATGGCGCTAGAGCTTTTTAAACCGTTTATCATCAGACGGCTCAACCAGGTAGACGAGAGGACGACCATCAAACATGCAAAAAAACTGGTCGAGCGCTCTTCGCCTGAGGTATGGGATATTCTGGAGGAACTCTGCAAGGATCATTATGTTCTTCTGAACCGCGCCCCCACCCTTCACCGTCTGGGTATCCAGGCATTTCTTCCTGTTCTTGTTGAAGGAAAGGCGCTGCAGCTTCATCCTCTGGTGTGCGCGGCATTCAATGCGGATTTCGACGGCGATCAGATAGCTGTACATCTTCCGCTGTCGTTCGAAGCGCAGATCGAGGCGAGTGTGCTTATGCTCGCAAGCCACAATATCCTTTCGCCCGCTTCCGGTAAACCTATCGTTGTGGATAAACCTCAGTGTATCGCTCTGGGATGCTACTACCTCACCAAAATGTCCGATGATCCTCGCGGCGAGGGAAGAATATTCTCCAACGATGCAGAAGCCAAAATGGCTTACGAGACAGGACTCATTTCCATCAACACCAAAATGAAGGTTCGGCTGAACGGCAAGGTGATCGAAACGACTGTGGGACGGCTGATATTCAATGACATCATGCCGGCCGGTTCTTCATTCATAAACCGGAATATCGATGCCGGAACCATGAAACGGGTTGTGGCTGAATCATTCCGCAAAAATGGCCGTCAGATCACGGTGGATTTCCTGGATGCATTGAAAAATCTTGGGTTCCGCTATGCAACATACTCGGGGATATCGATCGGGATTGAGGATGTGATTATCCCTGATGAAAAGCATTCATTGGTGAATGAAGCCACGTTGCGGGTTAATGAAATTCGCGAGAAATATGAAAACGGCATCATTTCCGACGGTGAACGTGCCAATCAGACCATCGATGAATGGTCGCACACGACAGCCCGTGTCGCCCAGACAGTATTCGAGACGCTCCGTCAGGCAGAAGGCGGTTTCAATCCGCTATTTGTGATGGCCGACTCGGGAGCGAGAGGATCTCAGGACCAGATCAAACAGCTTGCCGGTATGCGCGGACTTATGCAGAAACCGCAGAAAAAAATTACCGGCGGGTATGGAGACTTCATTGAAGCTCCTATTACCTCGAACTTCCGGGAAGGACTCAGTGTGCTGGAGTACTTTATTTCCACTCACGGTTCCCGTAAGGGGCTGGCGGATACCGCTCTCAAAACCGCCGAAGCCGGATACCTTACCAGAAGGCTTGTGGATGTCGCGCAGGACTGCATTGTGATAGAAGAGGACTGCGGCACCTTCCACGGGATAGATATGACACCTCTCAAAGAAGGCGAGCAGGTTGTCGAGAAACTCGGCGACCGTCTTTACGGGCGTATTCCGATTGAAGATATAATCGATCCGGAAAGCGGTAAAATCATCTGCCGTGCCAATGAGCTTATTGATGATGAGATGGTGAAAGAGATCAACGATTCAACGTTGGAAACTATTCTTATCCGGTCGGTATTGACCTGTGAATCCCGGCGGGGGGTTTGCGCCAAATGCTATGGGCTGAATCTGGCCAAGAGCAAGCTGGTCGATATCGGAGAAGCTGTGGGAGTCATCGCCGCACAATCCATAGGCGAGCCGGGTACTCAGTTGACTCTCCGTACATTCCATATCGGAGGAGCCGGAGAACGGTTGTCTGAACAATCGGAGATCACGGTTAAAAAAGGCGGGAAAGTTGTATTCAATGAAAGTCTGCTCTGGGTTTCGTACGACGAGCGGATAAAGGTGGTCACAACCCGTAACGGCGAAATAATCATAGAGGACAAAACAGGCCGGGTAATCAACACATACAAGGTTCCTTACGGTTCCAGACTTATGGTGAATGACGGCGACTGGATTGAGGACGGAACGGTCATTTATATCTGGGAGCCGAACCACACACTTATTGTTACCGACAAGGCGGGTGTTGCCCACTTTGAAAATGTTATCGAGGGTGTGACCTTCCGGTTTGAAGTGGATGCGGAAACCGGCCACCGTCAGAGATTTGTCATTGATCAGCGGAACAGAACCATAACCCCGCACATAGATATTATGGACAAAGAAGGAAATAAACTTCGTTCATATTATCTTTCGGTTGGTTCGCGAATTATGGTGGATGACGACCAGATGCTTCATGCTGGCGAGACATTGGCCATGATTCAGAACGAGCGCTTTAAAACCCGTGACATCACAAGCGGTCTGCCTCGTGTTGCCGAGCTTTTTGAAGCGAGAAAACCCAAGGACCCTGCGATCATTTCCGAAATCGACGGTGTTGTTGAGATAGGCGGACTGGTCAGAGGTTCCCGAAAAGTGATGGTTAAGGGCGAAAACGAATTCGTCCGCGATTATCTGATTCCTTATGGGAAGCATCTTCTGGTATTCGACGGCGATTATGTGAAAGCCGGCGAGAGGTTAACCGAAGGCGCTGTAAATCCTCATGATATCCTTAGAATCAATGGAATTCACCGTGTGCAGGAATACCTCCTGAATGAAATTCAGGAAGTGTACCGTTTGCAGGGAGTGAAGATCAACGATAAGCATATCGAGGTCATCGTCCGTCAGATGCTCCAGAAAGTGCAAGTGGTAGACCCGGGGGATACAACGTTCCTTGAAGGCTCTCAGGTGGATAAGTTAACCTTCACTATAGCGAACAACAGGGTTGTGGAAGAAAGCGGAGAACCGGCAACATTCGAGCCTCTTCTTCTCGGCATCACCAAAGCCTCGCTATTTACTGAATCTTTCGTTTCCGCAGCGTCATTCCAGGAGACAACCCGCGTTTTGACCGAGGCTGCCATCCAGGGCAAAATCGATGAACTCCAGGGGCTCAAAGAGAACGTTATCATCGGACATCTGATTCCCGCAGGAACAGGGATGATGAGATATCGTGACATCCAAATGATTACCGCCGATGATGAATTCGATGAAATTATCAAAAAGGAATGTCCGCCGGAGGTCATAAAAGAGGAACCGGACGAGGAAGACATAGCGGAACCGGTTAATGAAACAGAGGATGAATAATTTTTGTTAAATTCTTTAAAATACAGGGGTTCCGGAAACCGAATCCCTGTAACAATATTTATTAAATAATTCGTTGACTTTAAAATAATATAAGTGTATATTAAAAGTCTCACTGTAAGAACTATCTCAGCAAAAAAGAAGTATAGTTATTTTGTTACTTGCTGATGAGGGTTGTGCATATTGGGAGGAATGAAGTGCCGACAATTAATCAGTTGATACGAAAAGGGCGTACTTCGCAGAAATCGAGAAGTTCCGCTCCCGCTTTGAAATCATGCCCGCAGAAACGCGGTGTATGTACCCGTGTATATACGGCAACTCCGAAAAAGCCGAACTCCGCTCTCCGTAAGATAGCCCGTGTGAAGCTTTCCAACGGTATTGAAGTTACTGCATACATTCCGGGTGAAGGACATAATCTGCAGGAGCATTCGATTGTGCTTGTTCGCGGAGGCAGGGTAAAGGATTTGCCGGCTGTACGCTATCACGTTGTTCGCGGCACATTGGATACAGTTGGTGTAGAAGGACGTCGTAAGTCTCGTTCCAAATATGGGGCGAAAAAGCCGAAATCCTAAAAAGTGATTATTTTTGATAAAATAGATACCATACGCTAACCATTGTGTGGAGAAGATGAAGGCAGAGTCACATCTGGCTTCCTCTTTGAATTCTGAAAGGTTATTTTTAGATGCCAAGAAGAAGAAAAGTTACCAAGAGGCAGCTTTTGCCGGACCCGAAATTCAAAAGTGTTCTTGTTACGCGTTTTATAAACAATTTGATGAAAGACGGCAAAAAATCGGTGGCTGAGTCCATTTTTTATGGAGCTATCGATTTTATCGAGAACCGTACCGGGCAGAGCGGGCTCGATGTATTTCAGAAGGCAATTGACAATGTTAAACCGGTGGTCGAGGTTAAAAGCCGTCGGGTAGGCGGTGCAACGTATCAGGTTCCGGTGGAAATAAGATCAGAACGCCGGATGGCCCTTTCGATACGGTGGCTTATTCTGTACTCGCAGGCTCGGACTGAGAAGACAATGGCCGAGAAGCTGGCGATGGAGATGGACGCAGCCTCGAAGAACCAGGGAGCATCGGTCAAAAAGCGTGACGATACTCATAAGATGGCCGAAGCGAACAAGGCTTTTGCTCACTACCGCTGGTAAAAGCGGGTATGGAATCAAGAGTAACGTAAGCTTTTTTATTGGTTTTAGCCTAAAAAAGCCAAATTAATAAACATCGGATTTGAACTGTAACCGTTTTGGCGGTTATAAGCAAAGGTGAATGACTCGGGAGTGTCATGGTCGCCCGGGTTTTTTTCGTAGTAGGAATTTTTGATAATCGTAATAAAAGATGGGATTTAGAATTATATGGAACGCGCTTATTCTCTAAAAGATACAAGGAACATAGGCATCATGGCGCATATCGATGCCGGAAAAACCACCACCACTGAGCGGATACTCTATTATACCGGTAAACTGCACCGTATGGGTGAGGTGCATGACGGTTCCGCGACGATGGACTGGATGGAGCAGGAGAGGGAGCGCGGGATAACCATTACATCAGCGGCAACCACCTGCTTCTGGCGTGATACCCTTATCAATATTATAGATACTCCCGGCCATGTTGATTTCACTGTTGAAGTACAGAGATCTCTCCGGGTTCTTGATGGCGCAATCGGACTTTTCTGCGCGGTGGGCGGCGTTGAGCCGCAGAGCGAAACGGTATGGCGGCAGGCAGATGAATACCATGTTCCCCGTATCGCCTTTGTCAACAAAATGGACCGCACCGGAGCAGATTTTTACCGCGTTATCAACATGATGCATGAGCGTCTCCGTTCCACATTTATCCCTATCCAGATTCCAATCGGTTCCGGCGATCTTTTCTCCGGGATCATCGATCTTATAGCCAACAAAGCAATTCTTTATGAAGGTGAAGGCGCAAATCTCAAATTCTTTGATGAGCCGATTCCCACCGATCTGAAAGACATTACCCATGAATACCGTGAGAAAATGATAGAGGCTGTTTCCGATTTTGATGATTCACTTATGGAGCTTTTCCTTAATGAAAAACCCATAAATGAGGAACAGATTCACGTTGCGATCCGTAAAGCTACCATTGCCGGTCATATCACTCCCGTTCTTCTCGGCGCGGCTTTCAAAAACAAGGGAATCCGTCATCTTATGGATGCTGTGGTTGATTTTCTCCCCTCGCCGGAAGATGTTCCTCCTGTTTTTGGACATCATCTCAAGACAGATAAGATGGTCGAGCGCAGGCCGTCCGACGATGATCCGTTCAGCGCGCTGGCTTTTAAAGTTGCCACCGACCCTCATGTTGGAAAGCTGATCTTTTTCCGTGTTTATTCCGGTGTGGTTCGCAAGGGGGATATGGTTATCAACTCGACCACAGAAAAAAAGGAACGGCTTGGACGAATTCTTCGAATGCATGCCAATAAACGTGAGGATATAGATTTCGCCATGACCGGAGACATTCTTGCGGCGGTCGGACTTAAAGGAACGATAACAGGCGATACTCTCTGTGACCCAAAGAATCCCGTTATCCTCGAACGTATGGTTTTCCCCTCCCCGGTAATTCATGTTGCAGTCGAACCCAAGACAAAATCGGATCAGGAACAGTTGGATGTCTCTCTTGCCAAGCTGGCGGAAGAAGATCCTACGTTCAAAGTGAAGACCGATCCTGAAACAGGACAGACAATCCTTTCCGGTATGGGAGAACTTCACCTTGAGATTCTTGTTGACCGTCTGCGGCGTGAGTTCAAAGTGCAGGCCAATGTTGGAGAACCCCAGGTCGCTTACCGTGAATCCATAACCCGTGAAGTAAACAGCGAAGGGAAGTTTATTCGGCAGACCGGCGGTCATGGACAATACGGGCATGTGAAAATCATTATCGGGCCTATGGAAAAAGGTTCGGGAATGCTATTTGAAGATAAGATCGTAGGTGGGGCAATTCCCCGTGAATTTATAGGCGCCTGCCGCAAGGGTGCGGAAGATGCGATGAATTCGGGAGTTATTGCCGGGTTTCCGCTGGTGGACATTCGTGTTCAACTGATAGATGGTTCCTACCATGAGGTGGATTCTTCGGAACTTGCTTTCCGGATTGCCACTTCCATGGCTGTCCAGGATGGAGTTAAGAAAGCCGGACCGGTGCTTCTCGAACCGATTATGTCTGTGGAAGCTATTTCCCCGCAGCAGTATTCGGGCGATATCATCGGTGATTTGAGTATGCGTCGTGGGAAAATTGTTAAAATAGAAAACCGTCCGGACGCCCAGGTCATAAGGGGATTAGTCCCTCTTTCCGAGATGTTCGGATATTCGACACGGCTGCGTTCGATGAGTCAGGGACGGGCTATATATTCAATGGAATTTAATTCGTATGCTCCCGTTTCTTCCACCCTTGCGAAAGAGTTGGTGGCTAAGTTCGGGGGGACGTATCAGGAAGCATGAACGCTCCGGTGATGAGATTGTCGCCGGAGACTTGTTTTTGGGGCAGTACTTGATAAGAAATATGGTAAACGTGTTTGTATAATAATCAGAGCTTAAAAATCTATTAATTCTATATTGGTGATTTTGTAAAGGAGGATACCACATGGCCAAGGAGAAATTTGCGAGGAATAAGCCTCACGTTAATGTAGGGACGATCGGACACATTGATCATGGTAAGACGACATTGACGAGCGGGAT